>Ga0210394_10002036_pt1 | contig 29225 bp, 34 predicted proteins | sample IncBWC12MmetaG_FD_160121 | JGI IMG/M metagenome (GOLD analysis project Ga0210394, IMG submission 160121) | Forest soil microbial communities from Barre Woods Harvard Forest LTER site, Petersham, Massachusetts, United States - Inc-BW-C-12-M | ecosystem: Environmental > Terrestrial > Soil >...
AATCCGGGACATCAATTGCGGCCCTGGGCAGACCGGGGGAGCTGCCTGGCGGTCGGGTGGGGAAACGTGGTGGTCGCAGCACCGCGAAGCGACGCTCAACTGGCTGGCGCTCGGATTATTGCTCGCCGCCTGGAACGCATCGGACGACCCAGCGCAGAGGCGGCTGCGGCCGGAGGCTTTGCGCCGCTATTCAGCCGTTTCCGTGCGGGCGGCGGCGCAGCACTGCGCGGAGATCGGTGCCCCCTCGACGCGCACGTCATGCGGGAAGCACGACTGAGACCTGGTTCTCATTTCTATTGTTTCACGCGATGTTCCACGCCTAAGTTCCTTTTTTGTAAACAAATATTCTTCGCCGAGTAACGTCTCTGTAACACGGAATCGCGATCGTGGCAGGCGACGCGAAGACTTCAGGAGGACGTGACATGGCGGAGCATAGCGCCCCTTCGCACTTGAAACTGCGAACGGTCTTTATCTCGGACATCCATCTCGGCTTCAAAGGCTGCAGCGCCGACTGGCTGCTGGACTTTCTGCATCACGTCGAAATGGACACGCTGTTCTTGGTCGGCGACATCATCGACGTCTGGAGCATGCAGAAGAGCATGTTTTGGCCGCAGTCGCATAACAATGTGTTGCGGACGATTCTGGGCAAGGCCAAACGCGGCACGAAGGTAATTTTCGTTCCCGGCAATCATGACGAGGTGTTTCGCGATTTCGACGGGGCCGTCTTCGGCAACCTCGAAATTCATCGGGAGTACATCCACGAGGGCGCCGACGGCCGGCGCATCCTGGTCCTGCACGGCGATGAGTTCGACAGCGTGGTGAAGTGCAGTCCCTGGCTCGCTAAATTGGGCAGCAACATTTATGACGTGCTGCTGGCGGCAAACCCTTACATCAACTGGGTGCGGCGCAAGTTCGGCTTGCCGCACTGGTCGCTGTCGTCGTACTTGAAGCAAACAGCCAAGACCGCGGTCCAATACATCGGAAGCTTCGAGGACGCTGTCGCGCAAGCGGCCCGCAAGCGAGGTGTGGATACCGTCGTTTGCGGCCATATCCATCGCGCCGAGATGCGCGACATCGACGGGATTCTGTACTGCAACGATGGCGATTGGGTCGAGAGCTGCAGTTCCTTGGTGGAGGATATGAATGGACAGCTGCGCCTGATCGACTGGCCGAAACTGCGCGAGCAGCCCGCGCCCACGCCCATTGCACTGCCGGTGGGACAGGCGGCATGACCTCGCACGACAGCGCCGAAATATGGAGTCTGCCTTGGCACGTGCTGCAGAGAAATCTCGCGGCGGGAATCGGAGCTCAAAGGGCGGCCGTTGGCGGCGACGGGCGCGCGGCCATCAGGTCTGAAACCTTGAAAAAACGGGATGCCGCCGGTTCCTGGCTGGTACGCGCCCGGCAACGCGCAGTTCCGCTCCCCTCGCCTTAAACGAATTGCCGTTTCAATGTCCGCAAAGCGTCACATTGGCGGAGCAGGATCGCGGCTACACCGGGCCAGGAGCAAACCCATGAGCAGCCTCGATTTCGATCTCGACACCCAGATGAGCCGCTGTGCCGAACCTGCCGCGGAGCTATTGCAGCGCCGTTGGTTCGCAGCCGCCGCCGCCGTCAAGAATGTCGACGCCGAGTGCGAGGTGCTTCTCGAAGTGCTCGAGTTGAGCAGGGAGGCTTGGCACGCGGCTCGCGAACGGCTCGCCAAATTGCAGACTCTCAGGGATACGCTCGGAGAGCAGTTGGCTGCCGCGTATGAGTCGAGCACACACCCTGCCGACCCGGCGCTACGGCGTGAGGAGATGTCGGCGGCTTAGCCCGCAGTTCGACGCTTTCGCTGCGAGCAGCCATACTTGCGGAACGATGAAGTGCGCCTACCACCCCTCGTATCAGGTTGCGCTGCCGCCGGGTCATCCGTTTCCCATCAGCAAGTACTCGCGGCTCTTGGATTTGCTGGTCGCTGAAGGGATCTTGGCTGCCGCAGATATTCTGCAGCCCGAGCCGCTCGACGCGCCGACGCTGGAGCTCGTGCATACATCCGCGTACTTGGCGAAGCTCGCCTCCTCGGGGCTATCCGCGGCGGAGCAGCGGCGGCTCGGCCTGCCCTGGTCGGAGGCGCTGTGGGAACGAGCACGTCTTGCCGCGGGCGGCACGCTGCTCGCGGCGCGGACGGCGCTCGAGCGAGGGCTTGCCGGCAATCTGGCCGGCGGCACTCACCACGCCTTCGCCGATCACGGCGAGGGATTTTGTGCGTTGAACGATGTTGCCATCGCCATACGCAAGCTCAAGGCCGAGCGCGCGATCGAGCGGGCGGCGGTCATCGATCTCGACGTCCATCAAGGCAATGGCACGGCGGCGATCTTCGAGGCGGAGAACGACGTCTTTACGTTCTCGATGCACGGGGAACGGAATTATCCGCTGGCGAAGATGCGTTCCAATGTGGATGTGCCGTTGCCGGACGGCGTGGGGGATGAGGAATACCTCGACGTACTGCAGCTAAATCTGCCCGCGGTGCTCGACAGCGCGAAACCCGACATCGCGTTTTATCTTGCCGGTGTGGACGTGGCCGCCGGCGACCGCTACGGCAAACTGGCGCTCACGGAGGACGGCATCAGGCGCCGCGAGCGATGCGTGATCGAGTCCGTACGCGGCCGCGCCGTGCCTTTGACGATTGTGTTGGCGGGCGGCTACGCACCTTCCCGAGCGCGGACCGCCGACCTGCATGCGCATGTGTTTCGAGAAGCGGCAGAGTACGAGCGGGAGTGCGTGAGCCTGGCGTTTTGAGCCTGTTCTAGAAGCGAATGCCCAGGCGGCGATACGCGTCGGCGAGCAGCCACAGCGGCCCGATCATCAGGAACTGCACGTCCTTGAAGAAGGACGGCCGCTTGCCTTCGATGGCGTGGCCGACGAACTGGCCGATCCAAGCGAGAACGAACAAGACCACGCAGATGCCCCACAGCGGCACGCCACCCCAATCACCGAGCCGATCGAATGACCACAGACCGGCGAGCAGGAAGGGCAGGACGCCAAGCGCGAGGCGCAGCGAAAGCGCCGTGTAGTAAATGAGGGCGAGGAGCACTGCGATACTGGCCCAGTTCGCCGCCGGGTGCGGCGAGCGCAGGCTGCCCGGAAACGGCAGCGACCACAGAAGGCCCAGAACGCACCACGCAATCACCGGTACGCAAATCCAGTGCAGCGCCTTATTGGTGCGGTTGCGGTGGCTATCGCCATAGTCGTCGAGCCATTGAGCGGCGGTGCGCATTGGCTCACGCTACCCTGTCGCAGGCTTCGATTCAATTGGGCGCGCCGGCAATCGGCATAGCTTGATCCTGGCCGAAATCATAGGCCTTCGCGTAAGCGCGAAACCAGCCCTGAGTTTGTTGGTCTTGGGGTAGATGCAGCGTCAGGTACTTGAGCTCGGCGAGCATCTTGTCGGCACGCGAGGTGTTGAGATACAGGTCAACCAACCGCCAGCGGTAAGCCAGGTCTTCCGGCGCCAGCGCCGCGGCCTTTTCATAAAGATCGAGTGCGCGCGTGAGCCAGTTCATCTCGAAGAGATAAAGGTCGGCCAACTCAGAATAGTTCGCCGCAATTGAAGGCGCCGCGCGGATTTTTGCCTCGCCGGCCTGTACCGCCGCATCGAGGGCAAACGGATATGCGGGTAGTGCCGGGGTGGCCACATGATCGCCATACACCGCCCAATTCATGTTCGGTACATGCTCCGTGCGCAGCGCCGCCAAGAAGGGATTGTCCGCGTACTTGACGACGAAATTCACGTCATCCTCGAAGCGGTGAAAATAGGTCCAAGCCTTGGCTTCGTCCACGTACCAAAGGCCGTCGGAGCCTCGGCGCAGCACGATGGGCAAGTTGGATTTTCCCGGGCCCGGGACCGCGACGCCGAGATCGCCGGCGAACAGCAACCGGTACGGGCCTGCGGACGTGAAGTACTCGTTGATTCGCAGCTGTTGTTCTTCATTGCGCGGCACGACCGCGCGGAAGATCCGGCTACCGTCGGTCAATAGCGGCAGCCGCGGATCGCCGATGCCTGCCGCCAGCGAGGCGAGGTAGCGCCGCACGGATTCGGCGGCGTCTGTCGACGGCACAAAGTCTCCCCAGGCAGCCTCCGGCAACCGGTGGATCGCGCCCTCATAGTCCTCCAACGTGGGCCGAACGCCGCGCGCCAGTGCGCCGGCACCGCCTGACAGGAACTCGGAGTTCAGCCATCGCGGCTGCATGGGGCCGCCCGCAGCGCTCTTCGAGCCCATGCCGCGCAGATTGGTGGTGATGATGAGCTCGGAGATGAAGTCCTGCGGTACCTCGGAGAGCATATAGGTCTTTGCCGCCTCTTCCAGGCGATGACAAAACGCATCGGGTATGTCGCCTTCGAGCGCATACGAAACCTCGATCTTCAGGAGGTTCTCCTTGACGGCATAGAGATAGAGAATGCCTCTGCCATTGCGGCGTGCGCCGATTCGCAGCCGCGTGAGGAGGTCCGCAGCGGTCTCTTCGATGGTTTTCCCGGGCGGCAATGATTGCAGCAGCACCAGCGCGTTCTCGATGCCGGACTTGTTCTCCGCGAGCTTGAGACTCATGCGAAATGCGAGGTCGAAGTCGTGTTGGCCGGTCTCGTTGATCAGCACGTACTGCGGGCGCCGCGGCGCGTGCGCGTGATGCCATGCGGCTGCGCCGCCGAGCGCGGCCAGCACCGCGATGCATATCAACTGGATCCGTGTGGACACGGGACTTTAGAAGTTGCCGAAGACGGCGGTCTTAGTCCGATCCGCGGAATAGTTGACCAAGAAAGGGTCGGTCGAATTCGGATTAAGACCGAGGATGGAGCGGTCCGCTCCCTTGTTCTTGAGCACCACCACCGGTGTTTCCTGGGGACCAAACAGGCGGAAAATGCCGGCGGCCAACTGGTGCGTGTCGTTGAGCACCACGAACGGATATTCACCCTCAGCCGGCGAGTACACCCCGAGCACGAGCCGGTTTCTGCCGTGAGTATCGTAGAAGAAGATCCCGGGTGCCCCATCGGGCGCCATGGCAAGTTCGGCGCGCGTCCGCCCCGTCGTGTCGAGCAGGCGAATGCGGCTTGCGGAAACGACGTCCTGAGCGGCAGCCGCCGCCACGGGCAGGACGGAATTGATACCGAGGTGCCCGAGCAGATAGGCGCCGACGATCCCGCCGACGAAGCCCGAGAGCGCTCCCATAGCGTAGGTCTTGTTCACGTGGATTCGAGCTCCCTTGATTTCGCCGCAGCCGCCGTCGAGATGGCAGCAGCCGCTCAGGCTCCGAGGGCCTAGCCGATCATGCGACGGCCATCAGCCCTTTCAGCTTGTTGATGGCGTTCGACTCGACCTGGCGCACGCGCTCGGCGGAAATTCCGTATTCATCCGCCAATTCGTGCAGCGTGGCTTTGTCCTCGGTCATCCAGCGCCGCTTCAATATGCTTCGGCTGCGCTCATCGAGTTTCTCGAGCGCCATGCTCAATCGCTCGGTCGAGTCTTCTTCCCATTCTTCGTTCTCGACCTCGAGAGCAGGATCGGCATTGCTCGCAGGCAAGTACATGGCGGGGGAGTAGCTCTCTTCCTCGTCGCTCTCCGGTGTCGGGTCGAAGGACATATCGCGTGCCGACAGGCGCTGCTCCATCTCGCGAACGTCGGATATTTCCACGCCCAACTCGCGCGCCACTGCGGCGGTCTCCGCTTCGGACAGCCAGGCCAGGTTCTTTTTCATCTTGCGCAGATTGAAGAACAGCTTGCGCTGCGACTTGGTGGTGGCGACCTTCACCAGACGCCAGTTGCGCAGTACATACTCGTGAATCTCGGCGCGGATCCAATGCACGGCAAACGACACCAGGCGCACGCCCACCGCGGGATCGAAGCGCTTGACCGCCTTCATGAGACCCACATTGCCCTCTTGCACCAGATCCCCCATCGGCAGCCCATAGCCCAGGTATCCGCGGGCAATGTGCACCACGAATCTTAGGTGCGAAAGCACCAGTTGCCGGGCGGCATCCAAATCGGCTTCGGAGCGAAAGCGAACGGCGAGCGCCACCTCGTCTTCCTTCGATAGAACCGGAATCTGGGACACGCGGTCTATATAGGAATCAAGGCTCCCCACGGGCCCGGCGAAGATCAATCCGCCCGGTTGTTTAGCGACTAAAGCAGTGGTCATCAGCTCAAACCTCCCAATCAATCTGCGCGTGCCATGGTAGCACTCCCAGTGTTTGAGTGCTGATGTTACCGATAGTTCACATCGTTTTCAAATGATTAAAATCAATAAGTTACGTGGGGTCGATGGCTCGGATATGACGCGTCGCAGCAAGCCACGAGCCCAACCACGCGAGGCCCATGGCGAGGCCGAGCACCTCAAGCGCGGTTGTCGGCCCAAGGGCGCGCAGATGAAACTGGCTGCCGTACAGTTTGGCCAAGCTCTCGACCGGTTTGGCCAGCACGGCGGCAGCCACGAAGACCAGCATCAGCGCAATCAATCCGCCGCCGAGACCGTACCAAATTCCGCTGTACAGAAACGGGCGGCGGGCAAAGCCGTCGCTGGCGCCGACCAGCTTCATCACTTCGATCTCGCTGCGCCGATTCAGGATGTCGAGGCGAATGGTGTTACCCACGATGAGCACGACGCCGGCGCCGAGCAGCGCGGCGGTGAGAGCCACCACGGTACGCAATATATCCAGCATGGCATGCAGCCGCTTCACCCACTCGGTGTCGAGCTGCACCAATTGCACGTCGGCCATGGCGGCGATCGCCCGCTTGAGCGCATCGGTGCCGAGGGGCGTACTCGCGGCCAACGTCGGGGTGACGATGAGGGTATCGGGCAGCGGATTCTCGCTCAAAGCATCCAGCGCCTTGCCGAACCCCGAATCGGCACGAAACTCCGCCATCGCCTGCTCCGCCGTGATGATGCGCACGGCGGCGACATCGTCGCGCTGGCGCAGCAGCTTGGCGAGCGACCCCACTCGAACGGCACTCGCTCTCTTGTCCATATAGACCGACAGATCGAAGGCATCGTTCCATGACTCGGTGGCGGTGCGTACGTTCACCAGGAACAGATTCAGGAACAGCGGCAGCGCCAACGCCACCGCGACCACGCCCATGGTCATCAGCGTCGCGAACGGATGGTTGACGATCCGGCCGAGCGATCCCAAGAGCGTTTGCGCGTGGCGCGCGAAGTAGGCTTGAACCCTCACGGCGCGCTCGGCTCGGTGCGCTCGCCGGCGTCGGCCACCCTTCCTTCGCCCAAGACGATACGCCGCGCGGCGAAATGCTCGATGAGGTGGACGTCGTGCGTGGCGATCACCACCGTCACGCCCACCTCATTGAAGCGCTTGAAGAGCCTCATGATTTCGAGGGCGAGCTCGGGATCGAGATTGCCGGTCGGTTCATCGGCAATCAGCAGCTTAGGCTTAGCCACCACCGCGCGCGCAATGCCCACTCGCTGCTGCTCCCCCGTCGAGAGTTCCAGGGGCCGGTTCTTCTCCTTGCCGAGCAGGCCGACTTGATCGAGCGCCGCGCGCACGCGCTTGTCGATCTCGCGCTTACCCAAGCCGGCGATGATCAGCGGCAGCGCCACGTTGTCCGCCACCGGCCGGTCGTGCAGCAGCTTATGATCTTGAAACACCACCCCCAACCCGCGGCGAAATTGCGGGATTGCGTGCGGCTTGATGCGGGCAGTGTTCTGATTGCCGATGAATACCTGGCCGCGCGTGGGGCGCTCGATGAGCGCGATCAATTTCAAAATGCTGCTTTTGCCCGCGCCCGAGTGGCCCGTCAAAAACACCAGCTCGCCCTCGTTAATCTTGAAAGACACGCCTGACAGGGCCTCGCGCCCGGTGGCATAGCGCTTGTGAACCTGGTCGAATCGAATCATGCGCCGGCGCCGTCGGGACCGGATTTCAAAAGCGCCGAGACGAACTCCGAGGCGTTGAAGATGCCGAAGTCCTCGCTCTGCTCGCCCACGCCGACGAAGCGGATGGGAATTTTCAGCTTTTGCGCGATGGCGAGCACCACCCCGCCTTTCGCGGTGCCATCCAGTTTGGTGACGACCAGACCCGTCACTCCCAATCCCTTGTTGAATTCCTCGGCCTGCGCGACTGCGTTCTGGCCAATCGTGCCGTCGAGCACCAACAACACTTCATGCGGCGCACCGGGATCCAGGCGGGCAAGCACCCGCTTGACCTTCTTGAGCTCGTCCATCAAGTGAGTCTGAGTGTGCAGACGCCCCGCGGTATCGGCGATGAGCACGTCGATGTTGCGCGCGCGTGCCGCCTGCAGGGCATCGAAGATGACGGCGGCCGGCTCCGCGCCCCCTTGCTGAGCGACGATCGGCACCTTGTTGCGCTCGGCCCAGACTTCCAGCTGTTCGCGCGCCGCCGCGCGGAAGGTATCGCCGGCGGCCAGCATGACGCTGCGACCTTCGGCGAGCAACCGGTGCGCCAGCTTGCCGATGGTCGTGGTCTTGCCGGCGCCGTTGATTCCCACCACCAGGATGACGTAGGGCTTGATCTTCGGATCCACGCTCAAGGGTGTTTCCACGGCCTTCAGGATGTCGAACATCGCATCGTGCAAGGCCTGGAGCAGCGCATCCACGTCATTGAGTTCTTTGCGCGCCACGCGCCCGCGCAACTCGGTGAGAATGCGGCCGGTGGCCTCGGCACCCACGTCGGCGGTGATCAGGCGGGTCTCGAGGTCGTCGAGGATCTCGGCATCGATCTTGCGCCCGGGCAGCAATTCCGTGAGATCGGTGGTGAGCCACGCCGGACCCTGGTTCAACTTGGCGCGCAGGCGCTTGAAAAATCCGCGCACACCGGGCTTGTCGGCTTCGTTGGTCATTGCCGGGTATGATACCGGGAGTGACTACCCTCAAGACGGAATCGAGCGCCTCGGGCAGCCGCAATTCGGTGCGCATCATCGGCGGCGGATGGCGCGGCCGGCGCGTCAGTTTCCCGGACATTCCGGGCCTCAGGCCCACGCCCGACCGGGTGCGTGAAACATTGTTCAACTGGCTGCAGGAAAGAATCGCGGGCGCGCGCTGCCTCGATTTGTTTGCGGGCTCCGGTGCGCTCGGACTCGAGGCCCTGTCCCGCGGGGCGAAGGAACTCGTGTTCGTCGAACAGGCGGTCGCCGCCGCGCGCGCCCTGCAGGAGCAACTGATTTGCTTCGGCGGCCAGGCCAGGGCTCAAGTGGTGCAAATGGGCGCTGCGCGCTATCTGCGCTCCGTCCCGCAGGCGTTCGACATCGTGTTCTTGGACCCACCGTTCGGACGGGATGCCTTGGCGGAATATGTTCCCATGCTGGATGAGGGCCAGTGGCTCAAGCCCGGAGCGTTGGTGTATCTCGAGAACGAGAAAAAGGCGGGTGCTCCGCCGCTGCCCGCACATTGGCAACTGCTCAAATCGAAGTCGGCGGGCGAGGTGGGGTATCATTTGGCGCGCGTCGTTGCGCGGGCTTGAAGTGAATGCATAAAAGAACTGCCGTCTATCCCGGAACTTTCGATCCGATCACCAATGGCCATCAAGACCTGGTGCGGCGCGCGGCCAGCATCTTCGATCGTCTGGTGGTGGCGATCGCGGCCAATCCCAACAAGGCGCCGATGTTCACCCTGGAGCAGCGGGTCGAGATGGCGCGCCGGGTGCTCGTCGACGTGCAGAATGTCGAGGTGATGGGCTATGTGGGCCTCACCGTCGATTTCGCCCGCCAAAACGGGCTGTCCGTGATCGTGCGCGGCTTGCGTGCCGTGTCGGACTTCGAATTCGAATTTCAATTGGCCAATATGAGCCGCCATCTCACGCCTGAAATTGAATCGGTGTTCATGACGCCGCAAGAGCAATACACCTTCATTTCCTCGACTCTGGTGCGCGAAATTGCGGTGTTGGGCGGCAATGTGTCCGAGTTCGTCCACCCGATCGTCGAGATCGAATTGAAACGGCATCGCAAGCTTTGATTTGGCTCAGCGGCAGTCTCCGGCTTTCGCAACGCGCGCGCGGCTTCTGCTTGCTATTGGCGCTCGCCGCGGCCGGCGCTGTGCCGGCTGCGTTCGCCGACGACGCCGCGGCGGTCAAAGGAACCGCCAAAGCGGCGGCGCTTCCGGCGCGCGCCGGGGTTGCGCACAAGGCGGCGATCGCGAGCGCCTATCCTCTGGCAAGCCAGGCAGGGCAGGAGATTCTCGCGGCGGGCGGCAACGCCTTCGACGCCGCCGTGGCGGTGTCGGCGGCGCTCGCCGTGGTTGAACCGACCAGTTCCGGTCTCGGCGGCGGCGGCTTCTATTTGCTCCACCGGCAATCCGACGGCTACGAAACCATGCTCGATGCGCGCGAGAAGGCACCGGCCGCCGCGTCGCGCGACATGTACCTGGACAAAGCCGGCAATGCGATCGACAACGCGTCGACTGCCGGGGCACAGGCGGCGGCAATCCCCGGGGAACCGGCGGCATTCGAGTACCTGGCGCGCAAATACGGCAAGCTGCCTTTGAAGCAAAGCCTCGAGCCCGCGATTCGCCTCGCACGCGACGGTTTCCCGCTGTATGCGCGCCTGCAAGGGGCCATTCGCTACAAGCGTCCGATGTTGCTGCGATCTGCCGATGCGGCGAAGGCCTTTTTGACCGCGGATGGCGCGGTTCCGGAGGTGGGCGCCGTCATCAAGCAGCCGGATTTGGCAAATACCCTGGAGGCCATCGCCAATCAGGGCGCCAAGGGCTTTTACGCCGGGCACGTCGCGGCGGATCTCGTCGCCGGCGTGCACGCGGACGGCGGTATGTGGACGCTCGAGGATCTGGCGGCGTACCGGGTCGTGGAGCGTAAACCGCTGATCGGCGAATATCATGGGGCGCGCATCGTATCGGCCTCGCCGCCCTCCTCGGGGGGCATTGCAATCATCGACGCGCTGAATATCTTGTCCGGCTTCGATCTGCAGCGATATGATTCTGCGACGCGTAAACACCTGGTGATCGAAGCCCTGCGCCGCGTGTACCGCGACCGGGAGATTTACCTGGGTGATCCGGATTTCATCAAGGTGCCGCTGGCGCTGCTGTCGAGCCCGGACTATGCGACGGGGCAGCGCAACAGCATTCGCACCGACAAGGCCATGCCGTCCGACATGCTGCCGGGCATCGAATCGGAGCCGGCCGGAATGCAGACCACGCATTTTTCCGTGCTGGACGCAGACGGCAATCGGGTGGCGGCGACGATCTCGGTCAACCTGTTTTTCGGCTCGGGTTACATGGCGCCGAAGACCGGCGTGCTGCTCAACAACACCATGGATGACTTCTCCATCAAGCCCGGGAGGCCGAATGCATTTGGGTTGGTAGGTGGAACCGCGAATGCGATTGCGCCGAACAAGCGCAGCCTGTCGAGCATGTCGCCGACCTTCGTCGAGACGCCGAAAGGTTTGATGATCGTGGGCTCGCCGGGCGGCAGCTACATCATCAGCATGGTGCTCCTGGGCACGCTCAATTATCTGGACGGAATGAACGCCGCGGACATCGTGAAATACCCGCATTACCACCATCAGTACCTGCCGGACGAGGTTGACTACGAACAGGGTGCGCTGAGCGACGCTGAAATCAAGGAACTGCAGGCCATGGGCCATACGCTCAAGGTGTCCAGCCGGCAGTGGGGCAATATGCAGGTCATCACCTGGGATTTCGCGACCGGCAAAGTGGAGGCGGCATCCGACCCGCGCGGCGAGGGCGTGGGGCTGGTGTACTAGAGGGGCGCCGGCGGCGGCCGATGTGGCTTCAGTGCTGGCAGTTCGAACACCAGTAGGTGGACCGCTGTCCCTGCACGAACTGCTTGACGGCGGACCTGCACACGCGGCAAGCCGCTCCCGCCCGCTCGTACACGAATAGCTTCTGGCGGAAATATCCGGGCGCGCCGTCCGCATTGACGTAATCACGCAGCGTGGTGCCGCCGATCTTGATCGCCTCGCCGAGCACGTCCTTGATGGCCTGCGCGAGCCCGTGTGCCTCCTTGCGGGTGAGGCGGCGCGCGGCGCGCCGCGGCGAAACATGCGCTCGGAACAAGGCCTCGCTCGCGTAGATGTTCCCGACCCCCACGACGACCTGAGAATTCATGATGAACTGCTTGATGGCGACGCTGCGCTTGCGGGTCACGCGATACAGGTACTCGCCGTCGAACGCCGGGCTCAAGGGCTCGGGCGCCAAACGCTTCAACAGCGGGTGCTGCACGGGATCGGTTTTGGTCCAGTGCAGACTGCCAAAGCGCCGCGGATCGTGATACCGCAGCACCCATCCCGTATCCATGCGAATGTCCCAATGATCGTGGGTCTTGGGGGCGGTGTCCTCCTTGACCAAGCGCAGGCTTCCCGACATTCCCAGATGCAAGATCAGGGTGCCGGGGTCGAAGCGAATCAGGATGTATTTGGCGCGCCGATCGATGCCGCGAACCGTTTGACCGCGAATCGCGGCTTCCAGGTGCCGAGCGATGGGCCAACGCAGGCGCCGTTCGCGCACCACGACGTCGACGACGCGCCGCTCCAGCAGAGCAGGCGCGATGCCGCGCCTCGTCGTTTCTACTTCAGGAAGCTCGGGCGTGAGTTAGCTCGGAGGGCGTTACTTGATCTTCGATTCTTTGTAGGGGACGTGCTTGCGCACGACCGGATCGAATTTCTTGGTTTCCAGCTTGTCCGGATGCAGGCGCTTGTTCTTCGTGGTCGTGTAGTAATGCCCGGTACCCGCCGAAGAAACCAACTTGATCTTGTCGCGCATGATTGCTCCTTAAACCTTGACGCCCTTGGCGCGCAGATCAGCGACCACCACGTCCACGCCGCGCTTCTCGATGGTGCGCAGACCCCGGGTCGACACCCTCAAGCTCAGGAACCGCTTTTCGATCTCCGACCAGAAGCGGTGCGTGTGCAAATTCGGCAAGAAGCGCCGCCGCTTGCGATTGTTCGCGTGGGAGACCGTGTTACCCGTTTTGGGGCCCTTGCCCGTGACCTGGCAGACTCGCGACATGACGTAAACCCTTGCACTTGAGATCTTTAGGAACAGCCGCGCTTTATACCAGGTGCGCTTGCTGGGATCAACCGGCGCTCGGCGCGCGAGGTGGTTGAGAAACCTTCGCCCTTCCTTCCGTCCGCCGCTCTTTCACCAGGGGAAGCGTCCGTACATGCCAATCAGCCGCTCAATTTCTGCTTTAGAAACACTTCCCGCGCGTGGGTCACGTTCGATGGTCGCCATGCCTGAATTTCCGTGGATCAAACGAGTTACCAAAGGCACCAGCAACGGGTGTCGCGCAAGCGATACCTGTGGGCCGCCGAGCTGAAGACAATTCAACAACCAGGGGCGCACCTGCGCAGCAAACTGTGGCTGGACCGGCGCCGTCGCCTCTACCAGGTGCACTCGCCGCAGACCGCTTGCGCCGAGGCGCCCTAGCCACTCATTGTCGAGGTGCCAGCGGAAAGATGCGTCGAATTGACCGACCCGATGCCAGGAGGACAGCGGCATCAGCCAACCAGAGGGTGTCGGAAAATCATTGATTCGAACGATCGTTTCATTTTCGTCCACCTCCAATTGCGTGCTCGAGGTGAAGTCGGCGTGCTCGAGAACTTGCAGGGCGTAAGCCAGTCGCTGAGGATGCCAGCGGTCATCATCCTCGAGGAACGCAAGATAATCGGCGCTCGCCTGCGCTGCACCCGCGTTGAGTGCGGCTGCCTGGCCGCTCGATGCAGCTTCAATAAATCTAACATCCAGCTGCTGCGGTAGCGCCGGAGCGGATTCTCCCTTATCCAAACAAACCAGTACCTCTATAGCGCAGTAGCGCTGAGCGGTTTGCGCGCGAATCGACGAAATTGCCCTCGACAGAAAACTTGCCTGTGAAGGGCTAGATCTGGAGGGAATTATCACTGCGAGCCGCTTTGAAGTGATGGACATGGGGCGCCTTGCCACTGGAACTCCGCCTTGGAGCGGATCAAATCGCCCAGTTTCGCGTCAGAGTACCGGTTTGCCGACTTGAGAACAGCGAGGCTTTCGGTTTCGCCTGCGTCGGCCGCGAGGCTCGCGATCTAGTAGGCACACAGAAATCCGACGCCTGTCATGGGTCTTGCACCCAGTGCGCCGGCACGAAATGCCACTTCTCTCCGTCTTGCTCCCACTGGTCTGCAACCCAATGCATGTGCCGGCGTTGCACCACCCAGCTGCCGTCGACCCAATTGTACGACTTGCCGCTCCATGCCCAGTGACCGGTACCCCACACATAGCCGTCGCGGGCCGGCGGGGCATGTTCCACCTTGGGGGCCGGCGGCGGCACGTCGACGTACACATCGCCGGCCAGGCTTACGGGGGTGAGGCTGATTTGGGCAGCCGACAGGCTGATTGCTGCGATCCAAGCGTTGCGAGTATTCATCGTCCATCTCCATGGGTGTCGAGATTGAACGAATCATACGATATTCGTTCAATTTGTCAACTTGTCACGGGAGACGGCTGGGAGGCGAGGGCCCGGGCCCCGGCCAGGTGGATGGCTGAAAAGGTCCGCAATTCGGCTTCCATTGAAGCCACCGACTCGCAGCGGCTGGCCAGCTGTCCACTGCCAAAATAGAGCGCCCGGGCGAGTTGGTCGGCAGTCGGTGCAAACTGTGGGTCGCTCGACATGGCGCTGCTGAGCAGCCGCAGAATCACGGTGTCCAATTCGGAGAAGATATCGCCGGCCATGGCGTGCGTGTAGGAAAAGAGTTCGGCGGCGTGGGGCGAGCCACGCACCAAGGTAAAGATGAGCCGATGCTTGGAAATCACGGCCTCGGTCAGCCGCTCATCCAATGGCACATCGGGCTTGGCCAGTGCTTGTTCGACGCCGCCGCGCAGGATGCGGGCCATGCGCGCGGATACCGCTATGAAGAGCTCGTCCTTGTTCTTGAAATAGCTGTACAGAGTGGCTTTGGCGACATTGGCCTCGCGCGCCACCGTCTCCATGGTGACTGCCCGAAAGCCCACCCGCTTGAACATCTCCTCGGCGGCCCGAATCGCCCGTTTGTAGCGGGCATTCTCATCGGAAGGGGCGGTTAGCGCGGTTTCGGACATGAACGAATCATACGACAAACGTGCAGTCTGCGATGCGGCTCGCGGCCACCTCAGAGGGGAGCCTCAGGGCGCCGGTTCCCATAGCTCGATCGGATTGCCATCCGGATCGTGCAATCTGGCGAATCGACCGTTGGGATACTTTTCAGGATCCACCTTCACCTCAATGTCGGACTTCTGCAGCTGCGCGACCATGGCGTCTAAACTTCGAACTCGAAAGTTCACCATCCACGCTTGCTGCTTCGATCCGAAATAGTCCGTATCCATCGCAAACGGAGTGAATACGGTCGGGCCGCCGGCTTGCTGCCACACTGGATGGCCATAGTCTGCGGGCAGTGGGTCAATGCCGAGATGGAGTTGATACCACTGCGCCAATTTTTTGGGATCGCGGCTCCGGAAGAATAAGCCGCCGATGCCCAGTACGCGTTCAGCCGGCGTATTCATCTGCACCTTCACTGTGTCGGGCGCGGCAGTCTCGGCAGTTCCGACGGCGGCCAACGTGGCCGCGCCGATTATCATGGTTCTACGGTCGATCAACATATTTTTGATATCTGCACTTTGATGCCGCGGCTCACTTTAACTGCGCACTTTACAGAAGTCCACGTTCGGCCAGCGACACGCTGGCGCCGTCGCCGATGATGATGTGATCGAGCAGACGGATGTCGACCAGCGCGAGCGCTTCCTTGACTCTCTGGGTAATCAATTCGTCGGCCTGACTCGGTTCGGCGACGCCGGACGGGTGATTGTGCGCGATGATGACCGCGGCGGCATTGCGCTGCAGAGCCAGCTTGACGATCTCGCGCGGATGCACGCTGGCGCCGTCGATCGTGCCGCGAAACAATTCCTGAAATTGAATCAGGCGATGGCGCTTGTCGAGGTAGAGACAGCAAAACAATTCGTGTTCGAGGTCGCGCAGCTGCGAAGAGAGAAAATCGCGGGTGGCCCGCGGGCTCGCCAGCGACGGGCCGGCGCGCAAGGTCTCCGACAGCTGCCTTCTCGCGATTTCGACCGCTGCCTGTAGTTCCGCAAACCGTGCGAGGCCCAGACCGCGCTCGGCGCAGAATCTCTGACGGTCGGCCGCAATCAGCTTGCGCAGAGAATGAAAATTGCCGAGCACGGCGCGCGCCAGATCGAGCGCCGAGTGACCGCGGGTCCCGGTACGCAGCAGGATGGCCAACAACTCAGCGTCGGACAGCGCCGCGGCGCCCTTCTCCAGAAGCTTTTCGCGCGGTCGTTCGTCGCTGGGCCAATCCCGAATTGCCATGAGCGTCAGCATGGCGGCGCAAGCCGCAACTCACTAGATGCATATCTTCGGCGAGCAGCCAGATTGGTGGAGCCGCCCAGGAGCGGCCGACCAGGTGGCGCCGCCTAGCTGTGGCCCGAACTCCCGAAGCCGCCCGCGCCGCGCGCGGTCGTTGAGAAGTCCTCCACGACCTCGAACCCCACGTGCACCACGGGCACGAACACGATTTGCGCGATCCGATCGCCCGGGTTGACCGTGAAGACCGCGGAGCCGCGATTCCAAACCGACACCATCAGCGGTCCCTGATAGTCGGAATCGATCAACCCGACCAGATTGCCGAGCACGATCCCGTGCTTGTGGCCGAGCCCGGAGCGCGGCAGCAGCACCGCGGCCAGTTCAGGATCCGCGATGTAAATGGAGATGCCGGTCTGAATGAGCTCGGTGGCGCCGGGCGACAGCGTCAGCGGAGCCTCGATGCAGGCGCGCAGGTCCATGCCGGCCGAGCCGGCAGTTGCGTGATGCGGCAACGGGAATTCCCGGCCGATGCGCGGATCCAAAATCCGCAACTTGACGCTACGTTGCAAGCAGCACTCCTAACGGCGCGCGCGGCGCGCGCGCACTCGATCGCGCGGCAGGGCGGCCGCCGTGCGGCGCTTGCGCGCACCGCGCCGCGGACTGCCGTCGGGCGGCGGCAAGCGTTGGGCGATCAATGCGATGAGTTGGCGCGCGACCTCGATTTTCGGTCCGCGCGCGACCTCGACCTTGCCGCCGGGCCAGATGACGGTGAGCGCGTTGTCATCGCAGTCGAAGGCAATCCCCTCGCCGACCTGGTTGGCCGCAATCATGTCGAGCTTCTTGCGTTTGAGTTTGCTGCGCGCATTCTCTTCCACGTCGTTGGTCTCCGCCGCAAACCCGACCACGAAGGGGCGCTTCGGGCTCAGATCCGCGACCGACTTGACGATATCGGGCGCGGGTTCGAGATCGAGTTTGACTGCGATGCCTTGCTTCTTGATTTTTTGTTTGGCGACGCTTACCGGCTGAAAATCAGCCACGGCGGCCGCCGCAATGAACACGTCGGCATCCGCCACTTGGCGATGAACGGCGGCGTACATGTCGCGCGCGCTTTCCACGTTGATGCGCGTAATACCCGCGGGCGTCGGCATTTGCACCGGTCCGCTGATGATCGTGACATGCGCGCCCGCCTCGCGTGCCGCGGCGGCGACGGCGAATCCCATTTTTCCCGAGCTGCGGTTGGTCAGGTAGCGCACCGGGTCGATGCGCTCACGGGTGGGTCCGGCCGTGATCAACACGTTGAGCCCCGCCAGCAAGCCGGCGTTGGGCGGCGGCTCGAGCAGGCTTTCGGCGAGTTTTACCGGTTCCCACATGCGGCCTTCGCCGACTTCCCCGCACGCCTGGTTGCCCGAACCGGGGCCCAGGATGCGGATGCCGCGGGAAACCAAAATCTCCAGATTGGCCTGTGTGGCCTTATTCGCCCACATGACCCGATTCATCGCCGGCGCGATCACGATCGGCGCTTCGGTGGCGAGGCACAGGGTGGCCAATAGATCATCGGCGCGCCCGCCGGCGAGCCGCGCGATGAAGTCGGCGCTCGCCGGCGCGATCAACACCACCTGCGCCCAACGCGCAAGCTCGATGTGCCCCATCGCGGCTTCCGCCGAGTCGTCCCACAGATCAGAGCGCGTCGGGCGGCCGGACACGGCTTGAAAGCTCATGGGCGAGACGAATCGTTGCGCCGCGTCCGTCATGACCACTTGCACGTCCGCGCCGCGTTCCATCAGTCGACGCACCAGGTCGGGACTCTTGTACGCGGCGATGCCGCCCGTAACGCCCAGTAGAACTCGGGTCTTTGGCGTCAATGGATGCCCTTCAGCTCTTTGAAGCGATCGACGTCGCTTCCGAATTGCTTCCTCATCGTCGCCTCCTCGCTGCGCTTCTCGCGCAGGTTCTCCTCTTGCGTGCGGATGTCGTTGCCGACGCGCACCAGATCCTCGGCAACCTGGTCCGGCATGGCCGCAGCGGCCGGGTCGCTGTTGTACGGCTTGTAGTGCATGCTGCCGGCGCGCAGCTTTTTCAGTTTACCGTTCAGCACTTCGAGAAATTGCGAGGTGACCTTGATCTGATCGGACACCAGCGTCATTCGCTGATCGCGCAGGCGTTCGATTTCCTGTACCGACGCATAGGTGTTCAGCAGGTTCCGGTCCCGGTCGCGCGCCTGCTGCGCCTCGGTTTTCTTCTGTTCTTCGGCAGCCAACTGCTCGGGGGTCTTCTGCGCCTCGAGGCGGCTGATCTCGACGCCTTGAGCGTTGATGACCTGTTGTTCTTGCGCCGCGTATTCCGGCGGAATGTGATCGCCGTAGTGGGTAACCCCATGTTCGTCCACCCATTTGTAGACGGTGCGGCCGGTCCCGGTGCCGGTGGCGGCCGCCAAACCCGCGGCGGCGAGCAAGCTCAAGGCGCAAACCGTCAAAGCGACATTCTTCAAGCGCATATCCTCAAGAGAAGCGGCCGACATTGTGAGGGGAGCGCCCGGCCTTTTCTAGGGCCTGTTCCTCAATCTGCAAGCCCATAGCGTTCCCGGTAGGTTTGCATGCGCGAGAGGTCATCGTTGCGCCCCAGCTGCGACAGATGGTGCATCAGGTCGGCCAGATTGACGACAGCTACGACCGGTATTCCGTACTGATCATGGACTTCCTGCACCGCCGACGAACGGCTTTGCGGGCCGCGTTCCTGGCGATCCAAGGCGAGGAGCACCCCGGCGGGACGCGCACCGGCCGCCTGAATGATGTCGATGGATTCGCGGATCGCCGTGCCCGCGGTGATGACATCGTCGACGATCAGGACCCGGCCGCGCAAGGGGCCGCCGACGATGTCGCCGCCCTCACCGTGGTCCTTGTTTTCCTTGCGGTTGAACGCAAACGGCAAGTCGCGGCCCGCGTGCTCCGCGAGTGCCGCCGCGGTGATGGTGGCCAAGGGGATGCCCTTGTAAGCGGGTCCGAACAGCATATCGAATTCCAGCCCGGAGGCCGTCGCCGCCGCCGCATAGGCGCGTCCCACCGCGCCGATGGCGACGCCGGTGCTGAGCAGTCCGGCGTTGAAAAAGTACGGACTCTCGCGGCCCGATTTCAGCGTAAAGCTGCCGAATCGCAGAACCCCGAGCCGTATGCACAATTCGATGAAGTCGCTTTGATATGCCACGGTCATGGGCCCTGATACTATCGCGCGCCATGCGCATCGTCACGAAGAAGCCCACCCTGCTGCAAGCGCTTGGCGACAAGCGCATGACGGCCGTTCTGTTTTTAAGCTTTGCGTCCGGGCTGCCCTTCAATCTGACGAATTTCACGCTGCAAGCGTGGCTGGCTTCCGCGGGCCTCAGCATCAAAGCCATCGGGATTTTTTCCCTGGTCGCGCTGCCTTATAACATCAAGTTCTTGTGGGCACCGTTGCTGGATCGCTTCCTGCCGCCGGTTCTTGGCCGGCGTCGCGGCTGGATATTGATTTTCCAAGCCTGTCTGGCAATTTGCATCGGCGCCATGGGTTTCAGTTCGCCGACGAAAGAACCCTATGTGCTCGGCGCCATTGCCGTCCTACTCGTCTTTCTGTCCGCGTCGCAGGACATCGTGATCGACGCGTACCGCGTGGACACCATTCCGCCCAGCGAGCGCGGCCTGGCCGCTGCTGCAGCGGCGTTCGGATATCGCACGGCGGCGATGCTGGCGGGCGCGGTGCTGGTGTATGTTGCCGCGAATGTCGGTTGGCAGCTGGCATTTCTATTCGTGGCCGGCCTCATGGCGGCTACCATGCTGGCGACACTCTGGGCGCCCGAGCCGGATGCGCCGGGCCAGGCGCCGCGGACCCTGGCCGATGCGGTCTGGCATCCCTTACGCGCATTGCTCAAACAAAAAGGCATCTGGGGGTTTCTGGCCCTCGTTCTCCTCTACAAGGTGGGCGATGCTCTCGCGCTCAGCCTGTACAGCACTTTCATGATCCGAGGCGTCGGGTTTTCCCTGCATGAATTGAGCATCGCCGGCAAGGTCAACATGACGATATCCACCATGATCGGCGTGGCATTCGGCGGTTGGGTATACCTGCGCTGGGGAACGTTCCGGTCGCTCCTGGTATTCGGCATCGGCCAGGCTCTCACCAATTTGCTGTACATGTGGCTCGCGCTCGCGGGCAAGAAAGTGTGGCTGCTGGTGCTTGCCACATCCCTGGATACCATGGTCGGGGGCATGGGCCAGGCGGCTTTCGTCGCCTTCTTGGTGTCGCTGTGTTCGGCGGATTTCAGCGCCACTCAATACGCGCTGTTGTCCGCCCTCGCGACTTTGCCGCGCAACGTGACGGGCTGGATTGCAGGGCATCTAGTCCCGGTGATCGGATGGGCGAATTTCTTCGTGGTCACGTGCTTGATTGCGGTGCCGGGGCTGATTTTGCTGGTGGCGCTGCGCAGGCCCCTGAATGAGCTTGGTGCGCGCGAAGCGGCAAAAAGCTGACGCTTGCCGCTGACCGGCTCCGAAAGAAGCGAGTATCCAGGAACTCAGCGGCGCAGCGATCGATCGTTCGGCGTGGACCACAGCGTGCGCGCATTGTCCTCGAACTCGCGATCGAGGTCTTCGGCTTCCACGTCCACGGCGCCCGACCAGTCCTCCGGTGCATCGGCCGAGTCGATGAGTTCGTCGAGCAGCTGTTCGTTCCAAGAATCGAATTCCATTTCAGCGACGGTACCGTCGAAATACTGAATTTCGATGGTCTGGTCGTGGTCGTCGATCGCGACCACTTCAAAGAGCTCGTTGGTACCCCCTCGATACCACTGACCTACGATCGGCCGGATTGCGTTCATCGCCGTCTCCCCGTCTCCGTCTGCTATGCTCAACTCCATTCAACTCCCAATGAGTGATTCGCGCAATATGTATATTTTGCGCGCAGCAGCATCGCCAGTGATCGAACAGCTCGTCAAATTCTTCGTCGTCTTTTTCGTCGTCGTCGACCCCATATCACTGATCCCATTGTTCGCCGGGCTCACGGTGGGCGCGAGCGGCCGCTACAAGAAAAGAATGGCCGGCAAGGCGATCCTGATCGCACTCGGGATATGCGTGATGTTCGCACTGGCCGGCGCGAAATTCTTGGGTCTAATGGGAATCTCATTGAGCTCGTTTCGCATCGCGGGCGGGACGCTGCTGTTCTTGATCGCGCTCGACATGGTGTTCGCACGGCCCTCGGGCACCCGTTCGACCACTTCCGAACAAGAAGAGGCCAAGAAGCGCGAGGACATCTCGGTATTTCCGCTGGCATTTCCCTTCATTGCGGGACCCGGCGCGCTGGCCACCATTTTACTGACCGCCGGCGAGGTGGACGACAAGCCGCTGTTGTTCGGGGGTTTCCTCGGCGTGGTCGCGCTGGTGCTGATCGTTTGCTGGGTCTTGATGCTCGCCACGCCGCGCTTGATGAAGGTGCTCGGGGTTACCGGCGCCAATGTCGTGAGCCGGCTATCCGGAGTGATTCTCGCGGCCCTCGCCGTGCAGTTCATCGTCGACGGCATTCGCGGCAGCTTTCCCTGACCGCGCCGCCGCGCTCGCCGCCGCCGCGTCGACTTTCGCGTAGGCCAAATCCCACACGCCATGGCCTAAGCGCGCTCCGCGCTTCTCGAAGCGCGTTGGCGGCCTGAAGTCCGGCCGCGCCACGAAGGTCGCGTCCGCGCTCAACGACGCGAGCTCGAGCGTTTCATTGCACACGGCCAACATTTGTTCCGCGTACGCTTGCCAGTCCGTGGCGAGCCGCAGCACGCCCCCGTGGCGCAGTTTGGCCGCGAGCAGCGCCGCGAAAGCGGCGTCGATCAGGCGGCGCTTGTGATGGCGCTTCTTGTGCCAGGGATCCGGAAAGAACACCAGAATTTCGTCGAAGGACTCGTCCGGTACTTTGTCCCGCAGCACCTCGACGGCGTCGCGGCAGATGACGCGCAGATTGCGTGCGTTCGCCTGCGCGGCGCGCAGCAGCAGCCGGCCCACTCCCGGACGATGCACCTCGACACCCAGATAGTCGATGTGGGGATTGTTCTCCGCCAGACTGCCGATCACCTCCCCGACCCCGAAGCCGATCTCGAGGCAGCGCGGCGCACGGCGCCCGAAAATCGACTCCAGGTCCAATGGATCATCGCCCAGCTCCAGGCCGTAGGACGGCCAAAGCTCCGTGAGCGCGCGTTCCTGCGCGGGCGTCATGCGGCCGGCGCGTAACACGAAGCTGCGAATATGCCGTTGCGGCTGCATGGGCGCAAAGTGTGCCTGATATCATCGCGCGATGCGCAATTCCCGCCCATTGCCGGTGTTCGTGGTGCTGGCGCTGCTGCTGGCCGGCTGCGTGGGCCTGCCGCGGCACGTCGAGAAAACTCGCAGCACCGCGCTGCCGGATCCGTCGACGACGTCGCTGGGCCGCCTGGTTGCGGCCGAGGATGCGGGCAGGGATCTGTCCGGCGTGCGCCTGCTGGCGTCGGGCGAGGAGGCGCTGGCCGATCTCATCGCGCTCGCGGACCACGCCGAACGCACCCTCGACATTCAGTACTACATCATTCACCAGGATGATTCCGCGCGGATCCTGCTGCATCACGTGCGCCTGGCTGCGGATCGCGGCGTGCGGGTGCGCGTCCTGGTCGATGATCTCAATACGGCGGGTGAAGATCGGCGGTTCATGCATTTGAGCGAACATGCGAATGTCGAGGTGCGCGTGTTCAATCCGTTTCCCGGCGGCAGATTCGCAATGTGGACTCGCTTCGTCGCTTCGGCCAGCGACATTCGCCGCATCAATCACCGCATGCACAACAAGCTGTTCGTCGCCGACAATGCGCTCGCCATCACGGGCGGCCGCAACATCGGCGACGAATATTTCACGCGCGATCCGAAGTACAATTTCATCGATCTGGACGTGGTGGCGGCGGGCGCCATCGTGCCGCAGCTGTCGGCCACGTTCGATGCCTTCTGGAACAGCAAGTATGCGTACCCGATCGCCTCGCTGGCCGCTCCGGTGAGCGCGGAGCCCGCGTCGACGCCGCTGCCCGAACCTGAGTCCGCCGGCAGTCCCGGTTGGCTCGGGCCCGAACTCGATGCGGGCCGAGTGCACCTGATCTGGGTGCCCGCCACGGTGCTCGCGGATCGCCCCGCGAAAATCGCGAGCGACGCCTCCTCCTCCGAGGAGGTCACTTTTGCCGACGACTTCGCGACGCTGATGCTCTCGGCCAAACAAGAACTCATCGTCATCTCTCCGTATTTCGTGCCGGGCAAGGACGGCGTCGCCATGTTCGCCAAGCTCATCGACGAGGGCGTGCACATACGCATACTGACCAATTCGCTGGCGTCGACCGATTCGCCGCTCGTGCACAATGGCTACGCGCGCTACCGCGTGCAGCTGCTCAAGCTCGGCATAGAGTTGTCCGAGGTGCGGCCCAAGCTCGGCCAGAAGCGCGCCCGCTTTCACCCGTTTCGCAGTTCCAATGCGAGCCTGCATGCCAAGGCCTTGGTCATCGATCAAAAAACCGTGTTCATCGGATCGATGAATATGGACGCGCGTTCGGCGCGCATCAACAGCGAACTCGGGCTCGTGCTACGCAGCGCCGAAATCGCCCGCCAGGTCACGAGTCTGCTCGATGACATTAGCGCGGACGGCAGCTATCGATTGCAGCTGGTGGATCACAGCAATCAAATCCAATGGTCGAGCGGCGAGCCGGGGGCGGAAAAAACCTGGTACTCCGACCCGGAAACCACCCGTCTGCAGCGCTTTGCCTTGAAAATGCTGGCGCCGTTCGCGCCCGAGGAGCTGCTCTAGCAGACTCTCCTTCGGTTCAGGACAGCCGCAGCGTGCTCAAATAGTCTTTGACCTTGCCGCGAAATCCTTCGCTGCTCGTGACGGTGGCTCCGCCGGCGAGCACCAGGATGAAATCGCCGCGCAGCGTGCGATTCACCTCCTTGACGAAATTCATGTTGACGAGACACGAGCGGCTGATGCGCAGCATGGGTTGCGAGCGCAGCGCCAGTTCCGCCTGCTGCAGCGTGCTGCGGGCATGGAAACTGTCCTTGCCCACTCGGATCACGACGTAGTTGCGGTCGGCCTCGATCAATTCCACCTGCGCGGCGTCGAGCACGTGCAGGTGACCGCCGAATTCCGCCAGCAGGCGCGCCCGCTCTTCTCCAGGCGGGCGGGCACTGCGCTCCAGTTGCGCGAGCAAACCGGCGAGCAGCGCCTGTCGCTCATCCGTCCCGGAAGCTGCATGCCGGGGCCGCACGCGCTGCAGAGTCTTGCGAAAACGCTCCTGATCGAACGGCTTGAGCAGGTAGTCGACCGCGCTCAATTCAAACGCCTCGACAGCGTAGGTGTCGTAGGCGGTGACGAATACCAGCGAAGGCAGTTGCGAGGGCTCGAGCGCGCGCGCAAGTTCAATGCCGTTCAGGGGACTCATCTGGATGTCGAGGAACAAGAGCTGCGGCTGCTGCAGTCGGATCGCGGCCAGAGCGGCGGCGCCGTCCGCGTATTCACCCACCACCTGCAAGTCGCCCTCCGACTCGCAATATTCGCGCAGGGTGCGCCGCCCGGCCTGCTCGTCGTCGACGATGATGACGTCCATCATGCGCTGACCAATGCCACGGCGTGCTGCGGCTCGCGCACCGGCGACTGGTGAATCGCCGGCATCGTGATTTCACTGCACCACTCGCCACCGGCCCCCGACGCGCTGAGACCGGCGCGTCCCTCGAATTGAACCGCAAGGCGTTCGCGAACATTGTTGAGCCCGATGCCCGGCGCACCCGGCAACTGGTCCGGCGCGGTCGTGTTGAACACCGACAGCGTCAGCACATCCTGGGCCATGCGCACCGCAATGCGCACCGTCACCGGACCTTGATGGCCCGCCAATCCGTGGACCACGGCGTTTTCGACCAACGGTTGCAGAATCAGGCTCGGCACCCAAACCGCGGGAATCTCGAGCCCTGAAGGAAAGATCACCGTCAGGCGGTCCGCGAAGCGCCGCTGCTGCAATTCCAAATACAACCGGACGAACTGCAGCTCATCGCCAAGCTTGGAGAAGTCGTGTTCGCCGGCGTTCAACAGCCGGCGCAACAAATCCGCCAGCTGCACGACCATGGCCTGCGCCCCTTTGGGATCCCATTCGATATGACCGCGAATCGTGTGCAGCAAGTTGAACAGAGTGTGCGGCGACAGCTGCATGCGCAGCGCCGCCAGGCGCGCGGAGCTCCACTCGCGCTCGAGCGCGGCCAGCCGCAGTTCCGAATTGCGAAATCGCGTATAGAGCGCCAATCCCGTGGTCAATGCCAGGCCAAATCCATAGGTGGGCAGAAAACTGACGAAGCTCGCCATCCACAACGAGAGAAAGAAGGGGTCCATCCACGGCTCGGAGACGTGCGACATCGCATGGTCGACCCATTCGGGCGCGCCCAGCGTCATCTGGGCGACGATGATGGCCGGGTACGCCAAGGCGGCGAATACCACCCCGAGTATCAATTGCAGCGGCAACGTGAGCAGGAGCGGGCGCCATTGGATTCGCAGCGACGCCCAGAAGGACACCAGCAAGACCGGCAGCAGCATGACGTGCTGCAACAGACGCGCATCCCAGGCGGAGAAAAAAGAGACGTTGGTCAAGCGTGCCATGCCGGTGCGCATGCTGTAGGCGTACAAAATGTTCGACAGGGTGACGTACACCCAGAACAGGCAGGTAATGCCCAGAAACTGCAGCCGCGTCAGGCCGCCCGCAAAGCGCCGCGTCGAGATTTCGGTCATTCCGATCATGGTGGCAAGCCTAGCTCAACTGCGGCTCGTTGCGGAGCCCACGGACCCCTTGCGGGACGAACCCGTCAGCCGGCGGGACGACCTCGTCGCCGACCCACAGACGCGACCGGCCCGCGGCGCGTCTCATATGCGCGTCATTCAACACCGTTACCAAAGGAGAACGTCATGAGCATTTTCACACCGGCCGGGGTCTCGGGATCGCGCGCCAAATTCACTCTGTTGTTGCTGGGCAGTGTGGCGGGCGTCATCGCCGCCGGCGCAGCCGGTGCCGCCGGCACCGACAGCGATGCGCCCAGTGTTGTCGTCAAGTATAGCGAGACCAGCCTGGAAACCAGCGGCGGCGTGAACGAACTGTATCGCCGGATTACCGTTGCAGCCCGACAAGTGTGTCCGGCCGCCTCGATCCGAGACCTTGTCGCGCAGCAGCAGGTCGCCCAGTGCCGGGAACAGGCCATTGCAAGGGCGATTAGTAAGGTCGGCAATCCCCAGCTCGCGCAACTGCATGCCAACCACGCGAAGAACGGCTAACCATGGGCAACTCTCAGCGGTCGGCCGCAGGTTCGAGCGACACGGTGCGATGCACCACGGTGATGTCGCCATCCTGCGAGCTGACCGCGTTCGGCGGCCTCGCGCGCTGCAAGGACAGCCCCGCCGGAAAGTCATAGCTTTGATCGAACACCTGGACCGCGAGCGGCGAGCGGCCCGCTGCATCGATGCTGAATTGCACCCCCGCAGCCGGCAGCGAGACGAAGTCGATGAGGGTGGCATGGCCTGCGAGCTTGCTCAGCTTGGCGCGTACCGCGCCGGCCGGTGCCGATAGCTCAAGATCGGCGACTTGCGCGCCGGCCGGAAAAACCACGATCGCCTCGGGCGCGCCGCGCGCCGAGCGCAAGCGCAGTTCAAAATGAGTGAGTGAAGCTGTCGATCCCAAGGCTGCGGCGGGCTGCCTCACGGGCACGGGCGTCGAGGTCAGCGACAGTTCCGGGGCGGCAAGCCCAAGATTGGGAGCGTCGGCGTAGAACGCCGGCACTGAGCTTCCCGCGAAGCGCGGGTGCGGTACCGGATCGAACTGTGCCGCGGCGGCGAGCGCCGCGGGCAGGTGCCGCGAATCGCACAGCGCCAGGTAGTGCGATCGACCGGTGTCGGCGTCCAACCAGTACTCGAGATTGATCCGCTCCGGCCAGTCGGCCGAATAGGTGGGCAGGCTCGAGGCAACCAGCAGACCTGCCAGCGCGAGCGACCCGGCTGCCGCTAAAACTCGCCGCCGCGCGCGGCCGGTCGCCGCGGCCAGCAGCGGCAACAGCGTGGCCGTTCCCAGGCACAACACCAAGGTCGACAGCGGCCATGCCAGGCTGCCGAGCGCCGAGTACAGGAATCGCACCAGGGGAAGTACGGCGGCAAAGAACACCAGGCAGGGCAGGAGCGCGGCAACGTCAGTGGTCCATCGCGGCGGCACGCGCGATCTCATCAAACCAAGATGTGGCAGCGCCCCTAACGCGGCGGCGATGCTCGTCAGCAGCAGCGCAAAGCTCGCGCCCGGGGCGGCGGCCGCAGCGGCGATGGACAGCAGCGCGCCGAACCAGCTAGCCGCCACCCAAAATCCCCAGAAGCCGGCGCGCCGGGCCAGCCAGGCGCTGACAACGCCCGCCGCCAGCAAGGCAATGGAGGCGGCCGCGATGTGCATGGGCAGGGGTTGCGCAATCCAAGACGAGCCGCCGAGCCGCGGTACCTTACCCACCGCGACAGCCACGGCGAGCAGCGCGGCGCACAGCGCCACGCCCGACACCCACATGCCGAGCGTGCCCGCCACTCCCCACGCGACGGCGCGCATATTCGTCGCGTTTCGGCGCACCAACAGGCGCGTTTCGGCCAGCAGCAGCAACATCGCGAGCAGCGCCGCCGGCAAAGTGTATGCCGCGGGCCAGGCGATGAGCCTAAGCGTCAACGCGTCGAAGAAAACCGACTCCGCCAGGGGCGGCCGCAGTGTCGGGGCGTTCGCCAATGCCGTGAGTACCGCCAGCGCGCTGTCGCCCTGCTGTTGGATGCTGCCCGCATCCGCGTTGGCCACGCTGTCGAGCGGCGTGTGGTAGCGGCCGACGTTGCCGATGAAGGCGAAGTTGAACCCTTGCATGGCCGCGGATTTGAATACGGTGAAATCCGTGTCATTCGGCAGCTGCTTGTAGACCACGTAGTAGAGCGAATTGGTAACCGGCCGCGCGATCGCGGATGCATAGAGGCCCATGAGCCAGGTGTTCGCCGCGCCGGTTTCGAACATGAAGCTGGGCCCCGAGGTGCCGCGCGCCTCCAGATTGACCGCCGCCCTGACTTGCTCGGCGAGCGGGTGCTCGTGCACGAACAACGATGCGCCGAGCAGGCCCGCCTCTTCACCGTCGCTGAGCAGCACAACGACGGGGTGACGCGGCGGCGGCCGTGCCGCCAGAATCCGTGCGATCTCGAGCACCGTGGCCACGCCTGCGCCGTCATCCGAGGCCCCGGGACCGGCCGGCACCGAGTCGTAGTGCGCCGCCAACAGAACCGCCTCGTCATCTCGGGCAATGGGGCGCAGCGTGGCGACAATATTGATGGGGCTGCCGCACGCCCCGCCCGCACACACGAGCCCGGATTGCAATTCGGAGGAGTACCCCATGGCGGCCAGTCGTTTGAGAATGGCGTCGCGGACCTGCGCGCCGGCCGGGGTCCCGATCGGATGCGGGACGCCGTTGCCCACCAAATCCTCCAGGATCACCTTGGCGCGATGCGCCGAGAATTCATCGTCCGGCGCGTCTGGACCGCGCGGCGCGGGCGGTCGATAGGCGGCCAGGGTTGCCGCCAGCAATACAGCGATCCCCGCCAGCGCAAACCACAGACCGCGATTCTCGGCCGCCATTGATTAACCGGCGGCGGGGACCGCGCGCGCCATCAGTCGATGACGATCGAACGCGGCTCATTGCCGGCGGGGAACGGCGAATGGCTGACGGCCGTCATCGCCCCGGTCGTGGGTTCAACGGCATATACGGAGATGTCATTGGAACTATCGTTGGCGACATAGGCGAATAGACCGGAGGGATCGAGGACGATGCTGATGGGGAAGGCGCCGGCGGCAACCGGCGAGCCCGACAAGGCCAAGGCGCCGCTCAAG
>Ga0210394_10002037_pt1 | contig 29225 bp, 19 predicted proteins | sample IncBWC12MmetaG_FD_160121 | JGI IMG/M metagenome (GOLD analysis project Ga0210394, IMG submission 160121) | Forest soil microbial communities from Barre Woods Harvard Forest LTER site, Petersham, Massachusetts, United States - Inc-BW-C-12-M | ecosystem: Environmental > Terrestrial > Soil >...
CTGCGCGTGATCGCACGCAGCGACCTATTCCTCGTCCCGGGTACGGGCATCGTCACGGACGGCTCGTGCGGGTCATTCGGCTGGCCCTACGACATGTTCAAGCTGACCTTGCTCGCGAGGCTGTGCGGTAAGCGGGTCGTATACCTGAGCGTCGGAGCGGGTCCCTTTCGCTACCGGCTCGGCTGCTGGTTCATCAGGCGAAGCCTCGGTCTTGCGCATTACCGCAGCTATCGCGATGTCGATTCGAAGCGCCGGCTCGCCGCGATCGGCTTCCACGGCGAACAAGACCCCGTCTGCCCGGACCTCGTGTTCGGCCTGTCGCGCGCACACCTGACCGAAACGCGCGGCGGGACAGGACCCACGCGTATCGTCGGCCTGGGATTGAAGGACTACGCAACGCCGGTCGACGCTGCGGACGCGCGGAGCTACCACGCCTATCTCGGCGTGATGGCGGATTTCGTCGCGGCACTACAGGCACAGGGCCATGCGGTACGCCTCATCATCGGCGATGCGCAATACGACACGCGGGTGCGTGAGGATCTGATCGCGCTCCTCAAGGCGCGCGGCGCCCCCGCGACGGCCCCGGGGTTGCTCTCGGACCCGGTGCCCACGGTGAACGACCTGCTTGGGCAACTGCGCGAGACCGATGCGGTGATCTCACCCAGATTTCACAATCTTGTGCTCGCCCTGTTGCTGAACAAGCCTGTCATCGCACTCTCGGATCTGCCGAAGGTCACCGCGCTGCTCTCCGATCTCGGCTTGGAGCGGTATTGCCTGTCTCTCGAAGGTCTGACGAGCGCTGATCTGGCAGACCGCTTCGCGCAATTGGAAAGCGATGCCGGGAAGCTGAAGGGTTATATAGGGGAGGCAGCGGAGAGGTACCGCCGTGCCGTGGATGAGCAGTACGGGAAGGTCTACGGTGGCATCGCGAGCCCGAAGAGCGGCCACTAGCCGGGTTGCCCCATCCCGATGCGTGTCAGGCAGCAGGTCGGCGCTGGCCTTTCACATAATGTCGCCGGCTGGCCGAATCTCAATCTGCCTGAAAAGCCTCAGAACGCCGGGATCTGGTGTGTTGCGCCCCGCCAACGCGCGCTGGCAGCCCGCGCGAGCCGCCCGGATGTGCGAAACCCGTCACAGTTTTGCCATCCAAGCGCCGCCGATTCGGGCGGGCAGTCATGTCGTCACAGTTCGGGCGCATAATGCTCAGCTAGAACAAATTCAGAATGTCCACGCTCTAAAAACCAAAAAGGAAGGGGTTCGGGTCCGTGGCAGCGTCCTCTGAGTCGGTAACCGGCTCGGTCACCCGTTCGAGCACCACCAAGCGGTGGCGATCAGGCAGTGTCGAGCCTGCAGCTCTAACCTTGCTCAAGCAGCTGGACCCGCTTGTCGCGGCCATCTCGCTGCTTGTCTGCACGCTGGCCTATGGCCAGCCGCTCAACGACACGACGCTTGGAGCGGGCTTGCTGACCTTTCTCATCGCCAGCCCAATCTTCACGCGCTCGCCGCGCCACAGCGGCCTTCCCGGGTCACGGCTGTACACGACCTACTCGCGCATCGTGGTCGAGTGGGCCCTGGTGATCGCGATCCTGCTGTTCCTCGCATTTGCCTTCAAAGTCAGTGCGACCTTCTCGCGCCTTGTCACGGTAACCTGGTTCGTGGCAACCCCGGTCGCGCTGCTCGCGGCGCACGGGCTGCGGCTGCGCGCGCACTCCATGCTGGCGGCGCATCACGGACCGCGGTACATCATCGTCGGCGCCAACAATGTGGGCTTCGAGCTGTTCCGGCGCCTGCCGCAAAAGGGGTTCCTCGGTTTCTTCGATTTCCGCAGTGCCGACCGCGTCTCGCAGGTGATCGATCCCGACAAGCTGGCTGGACACTGCAAGGACATCGCAAGCTATGCGCGCACGCACGGCGTGACGGCGATCTACATCGCCTTGCCGCTGAGCAACGTGCCGCGCATCGGTGTGATGATCAGCGAGCTGCGCGACACGACCGCCTCCATCTACTTCCTGCCCGACGTGTTCGCCTTCGACATGATCCAGGGCCGCCTCGTCGATCTCAACGGCATGCCGGCGATCTCGGTGTGCGACACGCCCTTCCACGGCATGGATGCAGTTCTCAAGCGCACCATGGATATCGTCCTGACGGGCCTTGCCCTGCTGGTGGCAGCGCCGCTGATGGCGGGGATCGCCCTCGCCGTGAAGATCACCTCGCGCGGTCCGGTCCTGTTCCGACAGCGCCGCTATGGGCTGAACGGCGAGCTGATCAACGTCTACAAGTTCCGCAGCATGACCGTATGCGAAGACGGCGCCGTCGTGACCCAGGCGACACGCGATGACGTGCGCATCACCGGCCTCGGCAAGTTCCTGCGGCGTACCTCGCTCGACGAGCTGCCGCAGCTGCTCAACGTACTGCAGGGCAAGATGAGCCTCGTGGGACCGCGGCCGCACGCCATCGCGCACAACGAGATGTACCGCAAGCTGATCAGCGGCTACATGATCCGTCACAAGGTGCGCCCTGGCATCACCGGCTGGGCGCAGGTCAACGGCCTGCGCGGCGAGACGGACACGGTCGAGAAGATGAGTGCGCGCGTGAAGTTCGATATCGACTACCTGAACAGCTGGTCGCCGTGGCTCGACCTCAAGATCCTGCTGCGCACTGTCATGCTCGTCGTGCGTGACGATCGCGCGTACTAAACAGCCGGTCCGGTTGCGAATTGTAAGTATCGGGCCCCGTACTTCGGGCCCGATAGCCAACACATCAAAGCGCGCAATCGGCCGCGCGCGATGCCATTATTGCGTTGGTGAAGCTCTCGCTCGCAAAGGCCGCATCCCTCGCCGTGCTCGGGATCCTGTTGCTGACGCTGGCGGTCGTGCCGGAGTATCGCTGGCGCGCAATCGTCGTCGCCCGCAAGCTCACAGGGTTGCTCAACGATGTAACCTGGGGAGATCTCGGCGATATCGCACGTCCGGGCTCGGGCTTCGAGCTGCGTCATCTGGCGCGCTGGGGCGACCCCTATTCCACGATTGAGGATCCTTATAGGTCGGACACGGACCGCGCACGCGGTCGCGAGCTGTTCGCGCTGAACTGCGCCAAGTGCCATGGAGCCGAGGCCGGGGGCGGCTTCGGCCCAGCTCTCGTAGGGCGCGCATTGCGCCACGGCGACAGCGATTGGGCAATCTACCGCGCGGTCGCGAGTGGCGTACCCGGGACAGCGATGGTTGGCGGCTTGATTGGCCGAAGAGACATCTGGCGCGTAATCGCGTACGTGCGGGAGCTCGGCAGCAGCGGCGCCGCCAGGACCGGAGTCGCCGGAGCAGATGCCGTTACACTGGATCCCGCGCCAGACGTGACGCCTGCGAAGCTGCTGGAGTCGTCGGGCGCAATCGGCGAGTGGCTGCTGCCCGGAGGCTCCTATGACGGGAAACGCTTCTCACGCGATGCCGAAATCAACGTCGGCAACGTCGCGCGGCTGTCGGTACAGTGGGTATATCAGCTCCCCGCCAGCGAAGGTCCGAATGAGTCAGGTCCGGTCGTATCGGGGCGCTACCTTTATGTGACGGTTCCCCTCGGAACGGTCATCGCCCTCGACGCCCAGTCCGGCGCGAAAGTCTGGCAGTACACGCGTGCGGTCCCACCCGATATCCACGTGTGCTGTGTAGCCGTGAACCGTGGCGTAGCGGTTCTTGGCCGACGCGTGTATTTCGCAACGCTGGATGCGCACCTGATTGCGCTGGACGCGACCTCTGGTCAGGTCGCGTGGGACCAGGTCATCGCGGATTACAAGACTGGATACAGCATCACCTCCGCACCGCTGCCGGTCGGCGATCTCGTCATCACCGGAATCGCCGGTTCGGAGTTTCCCATCCGCGGATTTCTCAGCGCCTACGACGCCGCCTCGGGAGCGCTGCGGTGGCGGTTCAACACCGTCCCCGAGCCGGGCGATCCTGCCAACAAAACCTGGGGTGGAGACTCCTGGAAGACCGGCGGCGCGGCCACGTGGGGAATCGGCGCCTACGATCCGGAGCTGGGCTTGCTTTATTGGGGGGTCGCCACCGCCGCACCTGACTTCAACGCCTCACTCCGTCCGGGCGACAACCTCTATGCGAATTGTCTGCTCGCTCTCAGCCCGGCGACCGGCAAGCTGGCGTGGTATTTCCAGTTCCTGCCGGCAGAAGATCACGACTGGGACTCCATCCAGACGCCTTCGCTGATCGACCTGGAGGAAAATGGGCGGACCGAGCGGCTGCTGGCCGTGGCCAACCGCGGCGGCTTCTTCTACGTGCTGGATCGGCAGACGGGCCGCTTCATCCGCGCCGCCCCGTTCGCCAAGCAGACGTGGGCGAGCAGTCTCACCGAGACCGGAAGGCCCATCCGGACGCCGAACTCGACACCGACCGCGCAGGGTGTGTACGTCTATCCGAGCGTCAACGGCGCGACCAACTGGTGGCCTTCAGCGTACAGCCCGTCGACCCGTCTTTACTACGTCAACGTCGAGGAAGCCGGCTCGCTCTTCATTGCCAAGGACGAGTCCGGCTCAAGGCCCGGGCACATGTATATCGGCGGCACCGCGAGTTTCAACGATCCGGCCACGGACGCAGTGAAAGCCATCGACCCAGCCACCGCTACGGTGCGCTGGGAGCGGAAGAACTCTACGGTCACGAGCGCGCCGCGGGGCGGATTACTCGCCACGGCGGGCGGTCTGCTGTTCGGTTCCGACGGCGCGCGCCTCTACGCGCTGGACGCTGCGAACGGCAAGGAGCTCTGGTCATTCAACGCCGGCGCGCACATCAGCGCGCCACCCATGACATTTAGAATCGGGGATCGACAAGTCATTGCCGTGGTGGCCGGTCATGACCTGATCACCTTCAGCCTCGCGCCGCAGGGCAAGACTCACGACTAGCCGTAGGTACGCTTCAGGCACTCCTCGTAGTCGAACGGTGCACGCCAGCCGAGCACCTCTCGCGCGCGGGCGCTGGTGTAGCGGAGCGGCTTCAGGCGTGACTCGAAACGGCACGGGACCAGCACGTGCGGCAGCTTCTCGTTGCGCTTGAGGATGGTCGCGAACGCGAGGCTCACCATGCCATAGACGACCGTGTAGGGCACCGGCAGCCGGAAACCGCGCTCGCCGGAGTGCTTCAGATGGTTGCCGAGGTAGCTCCAGATGCGCTCGCCGGGTCCGTCGACGACATTGAACGTCTGGCCGGCTGCGCGGGGATCGGCCGCCGCGCGCGCGAACAGATCGGCACAGTTGTCGACGTGCGTCAGCGGCAGGTGCGAGAACGGCCCGATCACGATGTGCAGGCGGCCGATCTGCTGCCCGCAGGCCGCCAGATAACCGTGGTCGCGCCCCCAGATGAAGCCGGGGCGCAGCACCGTCAGGTCCCAGCCGTGCTCGGCTGCATAGCGCCGCGTGACCCGCTCCTGCCAGGACTTCGCGATCGTGTAGCCGTCGCGGCGGTAGAGATCCGCCCCACTCTCGATTGGCGAGCTCTCATCCAGCGTTCCCCGGATCACGCTCCAGTCGTAGACCGCGAAGCTGCTTGCCAGCACGATCCGCCGGCAGGCAGTGCCGGCCATCGCGGTCAGCAGCCGCTCGGTCCCGCTCACCGTCGAAGCAAACACGGCGTCATCGCCACCAGTGACAGCTGCGGCGAGGTGAACGAGCACGTCCATGTCGTCAAACGCCGGCGCCAGCTCGCGCCCCGAGCGCAGATCGCCGCGAACGATTTCAACGGACGCTGGCCAGCCGATCTCCTCCACGGACGTGGCGGGACGGACGAGCGCGCGCACCGTGTGTCCCTGCGCGAGCAACGCCGCTACCACGCGCTGACCGAGGAAGCCGTTGGCGCCGGTTACGAGAGCCCTCATGAAGCTGCCCCCTCGGGCTTCAGCGCCTCAACCATGCGATTGACCTCGAGTACGTGCTCAACCGGAACGGGAAGCGGCGTGCGCTGCGCCAGGGCCGCGTAGGTCCCGGAGATGAGATGCCACATTCCGTCGTACGTGCCGGGACCCGGCTTGAACTTACGCATGAGCGTGCCGACGGCCGCCCGGCGCACTGCGCGCGCCTCCTCCAGGCCGTTGAGCAGCGGCTGCAGCGGCTTCGGTCCGTCGCGCAGCCGTTCGAAGGTGAGGCGCGTCTCGAACAGGTTCGTGCTGGCCTGCGCGCGTTCACCGTACACCCGCAGCCAGAACGCATCGGGCTGCGCAGTCGCGCTGAAGCCGAGCGTCGCGGTGGCACGCGCGCCCTCGACCACGGCATGTAGCTCGTCGTACGGGAGAATCGACGGGCGGCGCTTGGTCCAGATTGCATGCGCACGCCTGTGGGCGCCTGTGAATTGATGGGCAAGGGACGCGAGATGCGGCAGAAAATCGGCGAGCGCGCCGCCGGCGAGCGTGAGCGCCGGATGGCGGGCGTTCGGATCGGCGAATCCGCCGGGTCCGAAAAGGTCGAGCGCCATCATCACCTCGACGTGGACCACCGCACCGAGCAGCCCCGTCTCGACCCAGCGGACGATTTCGCGCGTCGCGTGGTTGAAGACATAGTTGTAGTCCTCGGTGAGGGCGAGTTGCTGCCCGCCGGCGTAGCGCACCAGCTCCTCGAGCTCGGCGAGCGTAGCGGTCGCGGGCTTCTCGACCAGGACGTGCGCGCCCGCCTGCAGCGCGTCCATCGCCAGCCGGAAGTGCGAGGTGGGTGGGGTCGTGACGTGCACGACGTCGGGTTTCACCTCCCGCAACATGGTGGTGTGGTCGGTGAACCACGCCGTCGCGCCGTAGCGCTCCGCGATGCTCTCCGCGACCGCCGGGGAAAGGTCGCAGACGCCGGCAATTTGCACCGCCGGAAGCGCCTTCAGGCAACTCAGGTGCTGGCGGGCGATCTGGCCGGCTCCGATCAGCGCAGCTCTCATGGTGCCGCACCCCTTCGGGCGAGCACCAGGCGGAAGAAAGCCTCGAGCGCCGCCGCGGCGCGACGCCAGGAGTAGCGCTCGGTCACGAGCGCACGCCCGGCCCGGCCGAGCGTATCCCCGAGCTCCGGCTCCCTGAGGACACGCACTACCGCGTTCGCGAAGTCGGCCGCATCGTCGGCGATCAGCAGGTGACGGCCTGACACGGCTTCGAGTCCTTCGGCACCGAGCGCGGTTGATACCACCGGCCGCGCCATCGCCCAGGCCTCGAGTATCTTGAGGCGTGTGCCGCTGCCGAGCCGCAGCGGCACCACGACGACGGCCGCTGCCGCCAGATACGGCTGCAGGTCATCGACCGGTCCGACAATGGTTACGCCGGGGCCGGCGTGCGCACGTATCGCCGGCGCAGGATCAGCCCCGACGATGAGGAAGCGCGCGTCAGGGCGGGCGGCGGCAATCCGCGGCCAGATCTCGCGCAGGAAGTACACGACCCCATCGACATTCGGCACCGTCGCGAGCAGACCGAAGAAAAGCACGGTGCGTCCGTCCGCGGGAACATCCCCCGGACGCGGTTGCAGGCGCTCCACGTCTGCCGCGTTCGGAATGACGACGGTGGTGGCGGACGGGGCATCGGCCGCGAGCCGCTTCTGGTCGGCCGTGCTGCAAACACACACCCCGTCGGCGGCGTTGTATACGGCGAGCTCTTCACGCGCGAGTTTTCGCCAGTTGAAGCGCGCGTGCAGGCGCTGCCCCAGGGGTGCGGAGCTGCTCGCGACCTGGCGCGCGAGATCGTAACCGACGTCATGCGAGTCGACCACGACCGCAGGGAGCGCGCTGCCGGACGGCGCGCGCCGCACGCGATAGTGTCCGAGATAGGGAAGATTCACGAGGACCACGTCGAAGCGCTGGCTGCCCAACAGCCGGTCGAGCGTCTCCTGTAATGCGGGCACCGCGAACAGGTGGCGCTGGTAGCTGCGCCGGGAGAGCCACGAGCGCAACTGCAGGGCGCGACGCCGCCATCCGGTCACGCCGTGCGGGTTACGCACGAACATCACCTCGCGGCAATAGGCCCGCATTGCCGGCCCGCTGGTTGCGGGTGTCGCGTCGTCGTCATGCAGCACGACCGCCGTCACATCGTGGTTCTTCGCGAGGCTGCTCAGCAGGCCATGAGTGCGCGCCTGCGCGCCGAAACGGGGCGGGCTCGGGGCCATCGGGGAGACGACCAGCACCTTCAGCCGCTCGTTCATGCGGCGAGGGCCACGTCGTGGTTCTGACACCAGGAGAGCAGCGCGTACAGGGACCAGACGCGCGACCAGTACAGGCCCGGCCTGCCGGCCACGTAGGACTTCCACAACGTTCGTACGCTTTCGGGGTCGAGGCCGGCACGGCCGACCAACGGCGCGTCGGACAGCACGCGCTCCATCTCCGGCTGGAGACGGCGCTTTGCCCATTCACCGATTGGCAGCACAAAGCCGGACTTGGGCCGATCGAATATGGCCGGGTCGAGCCGCTTGAGCGCGAGGTCGCGCAAAAGCCGCTTCTTGCCGAGCGGCGAGAATCGTCGCGCCGGATCGAGGCCGGCCACCTTCTCGCACAGAGCCCAATCCAACAGCGGCACACGCGCTTCGAGCGAGACGGCCATGCTCGCGGCGTCCGTGTCGCGCAGTAGCCGCTCACCCACGAAGCTCGACAACTCGAGCAGCGAGATCGCGTGGAGAGTCTCGCTGTCCTCGATCCGGTCCCGCCAGGCGTGCGCAACCTCGGCGGGCAGACCGAAGTCCTGAGATCCCTGCGCTACGCGAACGCGGCTTGAGGCGAGGCGCGACTGGGCCTCGCGCGTGAATAAGGCATAGGAGGTCTGGTAGAGACGCAGCAGATCACCGCCGCCGGTTGCCACATCGGCGATCTTGCCCCAGCGCGTTTGCGGCGGTGCCTGTCTCACTATCTTCCAACAAAGTGCGGCGCCAGCGCGATAAACCCCGTCTATGGCGCTATCGAGCGGCCAAGGCACCCAGGCCCCGGCGCGCAGCATCCTCGGGAGCTCCGCGAAGCTCGGATAGCCGCCGAAGAGCTCGTCACCCCCCGTTCCAGCGAGCGCGACGGTCATTCCGGCTTCGCGTGCCGCGCGACTCACGAAGTACGTATTGAGAGCATCGAACGTGGGCTGGTCGATCGCCCGCAGCGCATCCGGAAGCTGCCGCAGGAAGTCCTCTTCGCGCAGTGTCACATTGGTATGGCGGCTGCCGATCGCCTGCGCAACGCGCGCCGCATACTGTGACTCGTCGAGGCCGGCTTCATCAAAGCCGATAGTAAAGGTGTGTACCGAACCGGGCTCGGCCTCGCTGGCGAGTGCCGCCACAGCGCTCGAATCGATTCCACCCGACAGGAAGATTCCGAGAGGTGCGTCCGAGACGAGCTGCATCCGGACCGTATTCGCCAGCTCATGGCGCAGCTCGTCCTCGGTCGTGCGCTGCGTGCCGGACGCGGGGGGCCGCCAGTAACATCCCAATGTGTACCTGTTGTTACCGGCATCCTGCGCCCTGCGGCCAGGGGCGATCGTCAGGATACCGGCCGCCGGCAGCAGCTCGATACCCTCGACGATGGTCGCAGGCCCGACCACGAAGCCCTGGGACAGGTAGGAGGCCACAGCCGACGGATCCAGGCGGCGGGCGACGACATCGCTGGCAAGCAGCGCCCGGACTTCGGATGCGAATAGCAGCATCTCCCCGCCAAGCGAGCTGTGCTGCACTCTGGTCCAGTAAAGCGGCTTGATGCCGAGGTGATCGCGTATCAGGTGCACCGCACGTGCACGCGGATCCCAAATCGCCATCGCGAAGATCCCGCGCAGCCGCGGCACGACGCCGAGCCCCCAACGGCCATAGGCCTTGAGAATCACCTCCGTGTCCGAGGAGGAGCGGAATTGTTCGCCCAGTGCCTCGAGCTCGCGCCTGATCTCCCGAAAGTTGTAGATCTCTCCGTTGAACACGATGACACACCCAGACGCCGCGTCCACCATCGGCTGAGCACCGGCCTCGCTCAGGTCGATGATCGCGAGGCGGCGGTGGCCGAACACCACCTCGCCACCTTCAGTCGCCCAGGATCCGGCGCCGTCGGGTCCGCGATGCCGCTGCGCAGTGCTGATGCGGTCCACGCAGGCGCTGACCGCGTTACGGTTCGGCGCTGTGTCGAAAGACGAAGGCGCAAGGTTGCCTACGGCACCGGCGATTCCACACATTGCCGTCTGGGACCTCTAACGCGACTGGCGCCGCACTGGCGCTCGATTGCGCTTCGCGACGCGATCAGTCCCCGACGGTTTGAGCCGGCGCCAGCGCCCCCCGGTTGCTGTGCCGGTCGGCCGCTCATCGGGCGCCGGGCGCCCTCCTCCTCCAGCCTCCGCAGTCCGCGCCGAAGGAAGCTGTTGACTCCATAGTGCAACCTTGCCCGCCGTCGCAAGAGCCGCACCGAAGAGCAGGGAGACCTGGAAAGACTGCAAGCCGATGTCACCGTAGCAGTGGGCACTGTAAGCAGCGAGCGCTCCGAGCGCGACCATCCCGGCAGCGCGCGGAACCGGTGCCGTGGAGCCCCTGACGCCGCGCGCGGCAAGGTACGCCGCCACCGGCACGACTCCCCAGATACCGACAATCCCCAAAAGCCCTGCGAAGGCAGCCAGACCGAGAATGGCGTTATGCGGCGTGTACAACGTGAGAACCCACTCCGCGTTGTAGTTCGACCAGTAGCTCTCAATCTTGTCGTACGGGCGACCCCAGCCGGTCCCCAAGATCGGGTTCCCGATGTCGACGAGCGTATGCAGCAGGTTGCGGGCCTCCTCCTGCCGCGTGAGAGAGGACGGATCGTAGTTGCTTCCCGCGGTTGCCAGCGCGTGAACCGGTGCAAACACCGCGTTGTCGCTTCCCAAACCCACCGCAAAATAAATGACCCCTAAAGGCGCGATCCGGATCAGCCACTTGTTGATCCGGCTTCGCAACGGCCCGGAGCCGATCAGGAAATAGAACAGCGGCAGTGCCAGCGCAAGCTCCACCCAGGCAATGCGCCGCGTGTTCAATATCATCGCGTAAAACAGATAAGGTGTGACGAGCGCCGCCGTAATCCCCGCGGCCCTGCCGCGCTTGACGCAGGCCCACACCGATACGATCAGGATCGCCACGACCCACAGCACGGAATCGTCGTGGTTGGTAACGTATTCGGGAGCAGGGTATATCTTGCCGTCGATATATGCCCGGTAAAAATAGATGCAGAGTGTCGCCCGGATCAGCGCCGCGAGGACCACCGCCTTTCCAAGGCTGGCGAGGTCCTGCTCGCTGCGCAGAGTCGACATCAGCATGTACCCAAGCGCCAACGCCGCCAGGAAACGCCAGATCTGGTAGTACGCGAAATAAGCGGACCCGCCGCGCGCCAGGCCCCACAGAAATGTGACCGCGATGCAAATGATGCTCACCAAAATTGCCCGGTCCATCTCGCGAGAATGCCGCCGCTCGCCCCTCGAGCTGGCAAGACAAAAGGGCGCGAGCACAATCAGCAGAACCTGCCAGGGAAACAGCGAGATTCCCGGAATGGGAGTAAACATCGGAGCGAATACCGCAAAGGGACTGCGCCACAGGCCGTGGTACATGACCGGATCGATCACGAGCGGCCATTCCCCGACCCAACCGACGAAAAGAAGCCCCAGCATGATCAGCGTGATCATGCTTCTCTTCTCGGTTCGCTCCGCGACCTTCGCGTTACGGGGCGTCAACTCCATCGATACCTCAAATAGTAGAGCACCCCGAACCAGAGAACGGCATACAGGAGCCAGCCGACTCTCAGCGCCGACCGGCTGCGCCCTCCATCTGGTACTTTTGCCGCACCAACGCCCACTAACAGCGGGACGATCGCGATCGAGATCAGGAAGTACTTGAACACGCCTGTCCCAGCGCGCGGGTGCCATCCACGCCGAGGAATCGTCCGATTCGCGCCACGATGCGCTCCGCCGCGTGTCCGTCGCCGTATGGGTTGACCGCGTTGGCCATCGCGTCGTACGCGCGCGCATCATCGAGCAGACGGATTGCGTTCTCTACGATGCTCGTTTCGGATGCTCCTACCAACCGCGCGGTGCCCGCCGCCACGCCCTCCGGGCGCTCCGTGGTCTCGCGCATGACAAGTACCGGCTTGCCGAGCGAAGGCGCCTCCTCCTGAACGCCCCCCGAGTCCGTCAGGATGAGCCTGCAACGGCTCATCAACGCGACGAAGCTGCGGTAGCCCTGCGGGGGAACCAGCGCGATGTTCGCGACACCGTTGAGCAGGCGGTTGACCGGTCGCTGCACGTTGGGATTCAGGTGCACGGGATACACGAACCGATACTCGGGATAGCGCAGGGCCAGCGCGCGGATGGCCCGGCAGATCTGCTCAAAGCCCTCCCCGAAGCTCTCCCGCCGGTGTCCAGTGATGAGCACGAAGGGCCGCGTGGCCCAATCAGGCGCAATCGCTGCGCAGAGCGCGCTTTCGATGGCTGCGCGCATGGCGGGCTCTTTCTGCCGGGAAAGCTCCATGAAGAGCGCATCGACGACCGTGTTTCCCGTCACCTCGATGTCAGCCTGTGCCACCCCTTCGCGTAGCAAGGCAGCCTCCGCCGAGCGCGTCGGGGCGAAGTGCAGCGACACGATCCGCGATGCCAGGCGCCGGTTGAGCTCCTCCGGGAAGGGGCTGAGGATACTCTGGGTGCGCAGTCCAGCCTCCACATGCCCGATCGGGATGCGTCGGTAAAAGCACGCCAGCGCGGCGACGAACACCGTAGTCGTGTCCCCCTGCACCAGTGCGATGTCCGGATGGCTGCCTTCCAGCCACGCGTCGATCTTCTGCATCAGCCTGGCGGTGAGCCCGGCGAGTGTTTGATTCGGCTGCATGGTGTCGAGATCGACGTCCACGCTGAAGCCGAGCTCTGCGGCGACCTGATGAAACATCTCCCGGTGCTGGCCGGTGCCGACGACCCGGCAGCGCAAGCCGTCATGCTGCTTCAGCGCCGCGACGACCGGCGCCATCTTGATGGCTTCCGGGCGCGTTCCCATGAAGACGTCAACGGTCCTGAGTTCGCCCACCTGTGCTCGCACCGGTTCTCTCAGGAGGTCCACGAGGTGCGCGGTCGGGCCCGCGAGCGGAAAATCTCCCGCGCCGCGAGCGCGAGGAACTCGAGGTTAGTAAGCAGATAGCGCTTCCACATCTTGCGCGGCTCCATCGCCAGGCGCCACGACCACTCCATGCCGACGGCCTGAAGCGCACGTGGCGCGCGCCGCACGTAACCGGTCAGGACGTCGAATGTGCCTCCGACACCCGCTATCACCGGAACCCCGAGAGCCTCGCGGTGCCGCTGACACCAGACCTCCTTGAAGGGGCTCGGCATGCCTACGAACAGCAGGTGCGGGGCGAGGCGCGCGATCTCGGCCACGATGGCCGCGTGGTCGGCGGTGGAGAAATATCCGTCGCGGTAACCGACTACCTCGAGCCCCGGGTAGTTGCGCTGGCAATACTCCACCAGGCTCCCCACCACCGCCGGTCGGGCGCCGAGAAAGTAGGCCCTGAGACCCCGCGCTGCCCCTTCCGCCAGGAGCCTCTCGGTGAGATCCACGCCGGCAACGCGTTCGGGGAGTGGGACGCCGGCCAGCCGCGAGGTCCAGACGACGGGCACCCCGTCGGCAACGATCAGATCTCCGCTGTGACACGCCGCGCGCAGCTCCGCGTCGCGCCTCATCATGCAAAGCAGGGCGGCGTTCAGTGTGATGATGGTGTGCGCGACCCGCGGGCCGGAACACCACGCCATGCACTGCTCGATGGTCGACTGCATGCCGACGCGATCGAAGGGGCTGCTGAGAAGCTCTACGCGATTGGGCGTCATGTATGGATCCCGTGGATTTGCGGCGGTACCCTCTTCTGCCAGACCGCGGCCTGCGCTGCGTTGAACCTGCGCGTGGCCCTGCGCTTGCCAAGCAGCAGGCACCTGTACTGATAGCTGCGCAGGAACCTGCGGAACTCCAGGTCGTCATAACGCGGGATTCCGCGCAGTGCGCTCGACACATAGCCCCATATCATCGCGATGCTCCCCGCGAGCACAGGGTGCTTCGGCAGACGGAAAATGGCGCTGGCCAGAAGAAAAACCGGGGCGGTGCCCATGAAGTATTGCCCGTATCCGGAACGGATGCGCCCGGTCCAGATTCCCTTCTGGCTTGACCCCATCGGGCGCAGATGGATGAATCTCAGCGACTCGTCGTCCACGCTCTCGGCGACCCAGCCGAGCATCCGGCACCTGTGACAATCGATGCCGTCCCACATAACCTGGCGCACGAATCCCCCTATCTCGCGGAAGCACCGAACCCGGTAGAACTTGGTCATACCGACTGACATCTCGTCGCCGCAAACCTCGGGAACCGTTTTCCCGCTGCCGGAGGCGATGAAGTAGGGTTTTCCCGATGTGGTGCCGAGCCGGGGATCCGCCTCCATCCGCTCCATCAGCAGTTCGAAGTAACGGGGCGGAAGATCAAGATCGAGATCGAGCTTGCAGAGGTAGTCAAACTCCTCGAGCACGACCGTCTCCAGGCCGGTGTAGAAGGCCTCGATTACACCCGGGCCTACGCTGCGAATGCCGCGGTTCGGTCGCTGGACCACCCTCAGGTACGGGATGCGAGAGCGGTAACTCTCCAGGATCGCAGCGGTATCGTCGGAGGAGCCATCGTTGATAACGACCCAAAGAGCCGGAGGGATGCTCTGGGCCGCAACGCTGTCGAGCGTGCGGCGCATGTGCTCCGCCTCGTCACGACAGGGCGAGATCAGTACGTACCTGCGGTTGGACACTCGGAAATCGCTCCCTCTGGCTCGGCCTCTATTCCTTATATGGCTCGCGCATAGAACGAGCGTTTTCAGGCCATTCGACACGCTGCCAGAGGCCACCAGTGGCGTCAATCGCCGCCCGACATATTGTGAACCGCTCGACGTAATGACCACATCGGCCTGGACTCGCGGCGTCTCCAGCGCCTTGCCATTGCCGGGCGTCTCCTGTATCTGATGGAGCGATATGCTCTTCAGAAGGTGTACGGCGGCGTTTGCCGGCGTCGTGCTTATCACTGCCTCTGCGATCGCCATAACCCCACTGCGCGGTTCAGTGCTCCGTGCCATGGGCCGGTTTCTGGTTTCAGCGGACCCATTACAGCATGCAGATGTCGTCGTTCTATCAGTCGACTCGGACGGGGCGGGAGTCCTGGAGGCCACCGATCTGGTGCATGCGCGCGTCGCGGATCGCGTCGCCCTGTTCGCCGACCCGCCCGCTACTGTCGATCGCGAATTTCAGCGGCGCGGTGTCACATACAACAACGCCGCCGCCGTCTCCGCCAGGCAACTCCATGAACTGGGGATCGACGCCGTAGAGGTGATACCCCATACCGTTGCGGGCACTGACGATGAATCTCGCGATCTTGCCGCGTGGTGCGCGGAACACCGCTACCGCACGGTCATATTTGTCAGCACCACCGATCATTCGCGCCGGACCGAGCGGATCTTTGCGCGAGCCGCCCGCGGTACCGGCCTCAAGCTAAGCGTTCGAGGTTCACGATATTCGGACTTCGACCCGGATGCGTGGTGGAAGTCTCGAGCTGGTGTACGGACGGAGATCGTCGAATCCGAAAAGCTGCTCGCCGACATTCTGCTGCACCCGTTTTCGTGACTGGACGATCACCACTATTTATGGCCCAAGGAGTGGACATCTATTTCGAGGATCACCAGGAATCGCGCGACCTTGGGCGTCGGGCTGTGCGCGGCGGCGTCGTCTCGGTCGCGATGCAGTACGGCAACGGTGTCCTGCAGATAGTTGCAGCGGTCATCCTGGCGCGGCTGCTGACACCGGCGGATTTTGGCCTGGTGGCGATCGTCACGGTCCTGACGAGCTTTGCGCCGTTGCTGATCGACTTTGGCCTCGGAGACGCTACCGCCCAGAGAGACAAGATAACTCCGAGCCAGATCAGCAGCCTTTTTTGGCTGAGCCTCGGAGTGGGGTTGGCGGTTGCGGTTGCCCTCGCAGCCTGCAGTCCGCTGATCGCGGCGATCTACCGCCAGCCGGAGCTCGAGCCCATCGCGCTGTGCACCTCGACCATCTTCGTGTTGTGGGGGGCTGCGAATCAGCACCTCGCGCTTCTGCGGCGGACGATGCAATTTGGCCGGATCGCCAGAATTCAGCTGCTCGGCAGCCTGGTGGGCATAGCGACTGCCATCGCGCTGGCAATGCGTGGCTACGGCTATTGGGCGCTGGTGGCACGTCCGATCGCGAACGCTCTGTGCGTGGTGGTCGGCGCGTGGCTCGCATGTCGTTGGCGACCTGGGCTACCGGCCTTCGACGACGAAGTGAAATCGATGGTGCGCTTCGGGTTTCACGTCGTCGGCTTCTCGGTCACCTACACGGTGGCCAAGGCGGTCGATCGGATCGCATTGGGCTTGTTCTACAAGCCCGCACAAGTAGGCTACTACCAGAACGCGATCACGCTCTACGAGAACTCGATCTTCTCGGTGTTTTCGCAGGTGCACAACGTCGGGAGCGCGGCTCTCAGCAAGCTGCAATCGAATGTCGCAGCGCTCAAGGAGAAATACGAGGCGGCGCTGTCCGCGCTGGCGTTCTTCGTCATGCCGGCGGCCGCGATCCTTTCGGTGACCGGCGAGGATGTCGCGGTCATATTGCTGGGCGAGAAGTGGCGTACTGCCGGCTGGCTCTTGCGGGTGATCGCCCTGCGCGGCATTTTTCAGGTGGTCGAAATGTCACAGGGATGGCTGCATCTATCCATCGGTCGGGCAGATCGCTGGCGCAACTGGGGAGTCATTTCTCTCGCCGTTCAGATCGCAGCCGTTCTCGCAGGACTGCCCTTCGGGCCGACGGGAGTCGCGCTCGCCGGGGTCGCTTCGAGCATGCTGCTCGCCATCCCCTCAATCGTATATGCCGGCCGGCCGATAGGCATCGGCTCAACGCTGGTGCTGCGTGCGGTAACGCCACAGCTGACGGGCGCGATCAGCGCCGCAGCCGTGGGCTGGTTGCTGCAGCTGACCGTTCTCGCGCATTGGTCCAGCCTGGTGCGTATCGTTTCGTCGGCAGTCCTGTGCGCCTGCATGTATCTCCTGGTGGTGGTCGGCGCGTTTCGGCGCACCGAGCCGCTGATGGTCGCGCGCTCGGTGGTGAAGGGTCTGCTTGGCGGCAGTCGGTAGACTGAGGGTCTGTGGGGAGATTTGGTGGATGCACAAGATTGCACTGGCACTTGCGAGGGGCGGGAACGCCGGAAAGTCACGGTCGAACGATCAGTCCGGTACGACCGCCCCGCGCACAAACGTGTTTGACGAAGGGTTCCATCCCGTCTGGGACGAATCTCTGGTGAACACCTCAAAGGGGATCGGACCCACCTGGTGGCGCCTGGCGCAGCAAATTCGAGATCTCCATTCCGAGTATGACGCGATTGTTACGTGGGCAGAGAGGCTGTCTCTTGCGCTGCTGGTCCAACAGCAGTTTGCGAATTTTCACAAGCCGCATATCGCGATGATGGGTCAATTCGAAAAGCTGAACATCAGGGTGCCGTTAACGTTGTTGAAACGAAATCTCCATGCAGTGGTGACCTGGACCTCCGTGCAGCGGCGTGCCCTCATAGAAAAGCTGCGATTTCCGCGCGAGCGGGTCTTTCTGGTCCGCCACTGGGTCGATCAGGTCTTCTACAGTCCACGTTCGACTGAGGAGAACACGATCAGTGCGGTTGGGGCGGAGATGCGCGACTATGCGACGCTTCTCGAGGCGGTGCGCGGGACGGGGATTCCCTGTCGCATTGCGACGGATCACGTGCGCATTCCAAGCCGGTTGCGCCTTCTCAAGGATCGTCGCGTACCGATCAGCGAAATAGGTGCCGCGGCGAACCCGGGCGTTACCCTTGGGCGCGTAGCGCTGAATGAGCTCCGGGAGCTCTACGCACGCTCAAGATTTGTGGTTGTTCCGCTGGTACCGTCAGATAGCGACAACGGGGTAACGGTCATTCTCGAAGCGATGGCCATGGGAAAGCCCGTGATCTGCTCGCGGACGCGCGGGCAGGTGGACGTCATTCAAGAGGGCGTGACAGGACTCTATGTGCCCGTCGGCGATGCGGCCGCGTTGCGAGCGGCGATACAGTCGCTTTGGCACGAGCCGCTGCGCGCCAGGCAGATGGGACGAAATGCCAGGGACTACGTTGAGAGATACCACACGTTAGAGGGGTTTGCGTCAGCAACGCGATCTGCGGTGGAGGCCTCTTTGGATGGCCGTCCCGCTCCCGATACGTGGTGGAGCTAGCAGCCGGTTCCCGCCGTCACGCTCCTCCCGGAGCTCCGTATCCGTAGTAGTAGTAGTCCTCGCCCCTGAGCGTACTCTGATTCAGTACCAGCGAGGCAGATCGGCCCTCGGGTAGCCGGCTCAACGCTTCCAGAACAGAGTGTTGCTCGGTGTACCCCGCGCGTACCACCACCACGATCTGACCGGCCACCTCCGCGAGAGCAGCCGCCTCGGTGGACAGTAACAACGGTGGGGAATCGAACAGGAAAATGCGACTGCGGTCACGGTGCAGGAGCCAATTCATGGCCTCCACCATCCGCTCGCTCGCCAGGAGTTCGGTGGCTCGATCGCTTTGTGTTCCGGCCGGCAGCAGGGACAAGTTGGGCACGTCGGTTGGCAGGATCAGCGGCTCCAACTCGATGGCTGCGTCGGTCACCGCATCGAGCAATCCGCGCTCGGATCCCACGCCAAACATCCTGCTGATCTGCGGCTTCGCAACGTCCGCGTCTACGAGGACGACGTGCAGATCCTTCTCCATCGCCATGCTGAAGGCCAGATTTATGGCAGTAAAGGTCTTGCCCTCGCCTGGCAACGCGCTGGCCGCCATGATGAGACGCCCGCTCGGGAGAGGCTCCTGTCCCCTGCCCATTGCCGCAGCAATGAGCGGGCGCTTGATGTGACGGTACTGACTCGCGACCTGCCGCTCCTGGTGCGTCGGTGCGAGCAAACCCGCCAGGCGCAACGCGTCCTGGTCGATCGATATCACCCGCCCGGCTGCGGCTTGTGAGGCGCCCTCGACAACCCTGCCGAACACGGGCCGGGGTCGCGATGCGGACGCTTCCGCCTGCAGGCGCTTGAGGGCCCTCTCGACGATGCTCATGCGCTCAAGTCATCCATGTTCTGACGGCGTTCGCCAGGAATCGCTGGGTTGCAAGGTATGCGCTGCACACGAGCACCAGGCCGAGGACCCCCCCGGCGAGCCGTACGACCGAACGCCGCAGCTGCGCGTCATGCCGCTCGATCCACGTCATGCTCACCGCGCCGAGCACCGGCATACCCGTCATCTCGTGGAGGCGCCGCACGCTGCCGAACACGGGTCGCAGAAGGTTGAGCAGGAAGGCGAGACCGGCGCCCGCCCCGATGGCCGCCACCAGGGCGCCGATGGCCAGCAGCGGCCGCTTGGGGAAGACCGGGTCGAACCCAGCGCGCGGTGGATCGACGACATCGAAGCGCACGAGGCCGGTCTGTGCTGCCTGCTCCCCGAGCCGCGCGCGTCCCAGCTGTTCCACCAACGCTTCGTACTGTGCCTTGACTACGTTGTAGTCACGATTCAGACGAGAGAACTGTGCCTCCACCTCTGGGGCAGTGTTCATCATGCTTCGCAGTGAAGCGACGCGCTGGCGGTGGTTGGCGATATCGGCGTCCAATCCCGCGATCTCCACGCCGACCTGGTCGTACTGCAATTTCAGATTTTGATATACCGGGCTCGCGGCAAGTCCGGTTCGCGCCGCGGCACCCGCATCGCCGTGACGCGCGGCCTCGATCTCCTCGTTAAGGCGCTTTTTCAACTCCGCAATAGTGTTTCGCAGCTCAATGACCTTCGGATGCTTGTCGGTATAGTTGAGCAGCAGCTCATCCAGCTGCCGCTGGCTCTGGGCCAGGCGCGTGGCGGTGTCGCTGGCGGGATCGCCGGCAGCTGCTCCGTTACCCGCCGGGCCAGCTGGCACCAGCGGCGCCTCGCCGTTCAATTGCCGTTGCAGCTCATTGCGCCGCGTGGTCGCGACCGAAAGCTTGGTTTGCGCGGTGTCGAGTGCCGCCACCTCGGTGTCCAGGCGGGCGAAAAAGTCGGCTTGGTTGCCTGGGAGCAGGCCCACGTGTTCCTTCTTGAACGTCGCCAGCGTCTCCTCGGCGTCACGCAGCCGTTTCTCGAGCTCGGCAATCTGCTGCGTCAGGAACTGCTGCGCCTGCTCGGAGCCCTCGCGCTTCCCGCCGAGCGACTCCTGGACAAAGGTGTTCACGAAGCGATCGACCACCCTCAGGCTGGTCTGGCGATCTTTGTTTGCGTAGGAAATGACATAAGTACCCCCTCCGGCCCCAACCCCGGCGGCTCCACGCGCAATCTGAATCTGGTTACGAAGCTTGTCGAGAACCCTTTGCCGTTCCTCTGGCTTCAGGGCGGGAGTCGTCAGACCTGTGTCGTCGGCAATCTTCGCGAGCTGCGGACCGCCCAGCAGCGCCTCGCGCACCAGCTGTATCTGTGCATCCGGGTTCTCATCGAGCGTGAGAGTCCGGGTGGCGGCGCTCACGGCGGTCTGTGTATCGACGAACACCGTGGCGAAGGCCTGGTAGCGGTCGGGCAACAGCGTGATGACGACAAGCCCCAGCAGCAGGACGGCCCAAGCCAAGGCCATGCCGATCCAGCGAAACCGCCAGAGGCCCTGCAGTTGCTCCAACAGGTTATCGAGCTGTTGCATTATGTCGCTCGGAGCGTAGCAGAAACCCTTTACCGCACGCTGGAACCAGCAAACATTCCACGCAGAGAACGCCGTCGCGCAGCATTCAGAAACGCGACTGCGGTACCACCAGGACATCGCCGGGCCGCAAGGCGATGTTCTGCCGCATGTCTCCGCCGTCGAGCAGCTTGCCGAGACGAACCCCGATTTCCTGCTGTTTGCCGTCCACCATTCGAACCACCTTGGTGCGGTTGGGCGCGGCGAAGTCCGTGAGTCCGCCCGCCGCGAGCACCGCGTCGAGTACGGTCATGCCTTCGTGGTAGGGCACCGCCTGCGGGGTCTTCACCTGACCGGTAACCTTGATCTGGCTGAGGGCGCTGACCGCAGTCAGCACGAAGATATTGACCTTCGGCGATCTGACGTACTCCGAGAGCACCTTTTCGATATCACGCGCCAACTGCGATGCCGTCTTTCCCGCGGCGACCATGTCTTCCACCAGCGGCGTGGAAAGCCTGCCATCCTGCCGCACGGGCACCGTGACACTCAGATCCGGGTTCTGCCAGACGTAGATCTGCAAACTGTCACCGGGACCGATCAGGTAGTCGGGGCCGACGGCGGCCGTGCCGGGAGCGGGTGCAGGAGGCTCGGCGGCAGGCACGGATGCTGCCGCAACAACCAAGGCGATCAACATGGCATACCCGGCCCGCGGGATCAGCTGGCTCATATTGGTTGGTCGAAGAAGAGCGGTTAACAGCTCATAGAATCTGGGCATTCCTGGAGTCCTCGGCCGGTAGTACCGGTGCGTCTGAGTTTACCAGATGCCCCGGAAGGCCGGCGCCCGCGTCTGTGGTCTCGCCGTCCTCGGGCGTACTCGAGGCTGACACATTTGACTTGTCCGCTCTGCCGCGCAATGCGACAGTGCCACGAGACGGCCGGTCGTGGTTACCCCTTCGGAAGCTTCCAGGTGACGTCAGCCAGCAGCGCGACCCCACAACCAGCCATCGTTGCAACCAGCACCGAGAAGCAACGGCCCACATCGCTCCTTAGCGGTCATTTGCCGGCGCTGGATGGCGTACGCGGCCTCGCGATACTTGCTGTCCTGCTCTTCCACTTTGTCGCGCCGACACACCCACATGGCCCGGTCGACGCCGCCATAACGTGGCTGTTTGCCTACGGCGCTCTTGGAGTCGATCTCTTTTTCGTCCTGTCGGGTTTCCTGATAACCGGGATTCTCTACGATTCGCGCGCCGATCCCGCGTACTTTCGCAACTTCTACATGCGTCGTGTGCTGCGGATCTTTCCGCTGTACTACGGTGTGCTGGTACTCATCTTCCTTGCCGTTCCCGCGATACCCGCACTGCGCGGCTCCGAGATCGCGGCGCTCAGCGACAAACAGGCGTGGGCCTGGCTGTATGCCGTAAACATCTATCTCGCAATCCACGGCGGGTGGGTGCTTTCGTACATCACACATTTCTGGTCCCTGGCGGTCGAGGAACAGTTCTACCTGCTGTGGCCTCTCGTAGTCTGGCTGCTGGCGGCCAGGCCGCGCCTGTTCCTGGCGTTCTCGCTCGCGACGGCGGCGGCTTCGTTCGGCAGCCGCATCGTAGCGTCCCTTCTGGGCGTGAGCCTGACAGCGACCACCGTACTCACACCCTTCCAACTCGATTCGCTCGCGATAGGCGGATTTCTTGCCGTCTTCCTGCGCCAGCCTGGCGGAGAGGCCGGGGTCCGGCGCCTCATTGTGCCCATGGCGTTGACAGGAATCCTTCTGCTGATCCTGCAGTTCGGAGTCCGTCACTTCACCGAGCATGGCGCCGCGCTGCAGTCGCTGCGCAGCGGGGCATTCCGTTTGATGCTCGCGGCCCTGCTCCTGCAGGCTCTGCTGGCACCCTCCCTGTCGAGATGGTCGCGCTTCTTCCGCAGCGGTCCGATGATCAATCTCGGCAAGTACAGCTACGGGCTTTACGTCTACCACCACTTCTTTTCGTATTACTTCGCGAAGCAGGAGCTCGACCAGGCACTGGCTTCGGTAATCGGTTCGGAGGTAGCGGCGCTGGTGATTCTGGCTGTCGGTGGAATGGCAGCTTCGATGGCGATCGCGTGGCTCAGTTACGAGTACTTCGAAAAGTACTTCCTGCGCCTCAAGCGTCTATGGTCCCCGGCGCCTCAGCCGCGGGCTTTGCGAGTCTGAGCGGCTCGACGTCCGGTGCCGCCGACCTCACTGCCAGGGGGGTAGTCTCACAGGCGCGGGCCCGGGAGGCACCGCGGCGGCACGGCCCCAGCCGATGATGAGCGACACGCGGTTCTCGGTGAAACTATCCGCTCGAACATTGCTGTTGGCTTTGTCCAGGAAGTAGGAAAGGTAGACCGACACGTGCTCTCCTACGTGCCACGTCAGCTGCAGGCCCGTGTCCGCTTCGGTGGCGGTTTCATCCGAGCTGTCGAACTGCTGGCGGACGAGGTATTCCGTCAGCGCCAGGTCAACCATGGGAGTGACGCGACGGTCCACACGTGCGTTGACCACTGTGAGCTCGTTGTTGAGGGTCGCGTCCTCCTGATACCGGTTGCGGAAGTATGAGGCGTTGAAGGCCACCGTTGTCCGGGCGAGCTGGAAGTTCCACGCCAGCGTTCCATAAGTGTGTATGAAAGGGGCACCGGCCTGCAGAGCCGACAGGGTCGTGAGTCCGGCGCCTCCCAGAGCCTGGACGGCGCGGAACCAATCCGCGCCGTCGGAATAGTCGTGCCCCAGTTCTATGCCGATGGTCGAGTTGGCCGACAGGCGACGCGTCAGCTCAAGGTGCCCAACGGGACTGCTGGCATGGAATCCCGGCAGATCCAGCGATCCGTATCCCAGATCGACTCCCAGCTCGGTGCGGCTGCCTTTGGTCTCGAAGCGCGCAAAGGCCTCCTGCCTGGTGTAGTCGGGATTCTGCTGGTCGTCCTTGAAATCGATCCGCTCGTCCTTCACGTTGATCGAGATATTGCTGAGCGGGGAGATGTCGTGTTGAAGGCCCAAAACCCCCGTTAAGCGCGTGTTGTCGAGAGGGGTACGCTGGTAGTACACCGTACCGTACTGAGCGGTTGCGTTCAGCTGGGTCTGTGCGCCGAGTGGCAGCGCCAGCTTCGGACCCGTAGCAAAGTAATTGATGTTCTCCCGATTGGCCGGGGTGATTGGCGCAAGCGGATCGATGCGGGCCTGTCCGAAGTTATCTACGAAATCCCAAGCCAGTATATCGCCGAGCTTCAGGTGTTCCTGCCCGATGAATTCGCCGATCGTGTCGTCGCCGTATGAATTCTGAAAATAGTGTTCGTGGGCGAGGTCGAGATCGATATCGGAGTCCAACCACGGCGCCCTGTCGTGCCAGACGAATCCCAGCTCCGCGATGCCGATCGTATCCCCGGTGCCCCCCGGCTCGCGCTGGATGTTGTCGGAATGTGTGGCCCAGAGCTGGACGTCGTAGCCGGGGCTGTCGGCGAGTGCCAGGCCCGCGCCTATCCAGCTCACCGCGGCCAATAGTGCGGCTGCCGCTCCCGCTGGAACCCGTGTCTCGAGTGGCATATGACTCCCCGTTATTACGTATCGCCCCGTTTTGCCCGACTCACCACGGAGCCATCGAGCAGCGACAGTCGGCAGAGTGTAGCGCGCAACCGCTGAACCTTCCTCTGGCTCAGCGAGCTCACGGACTACACGCGTCCCCGGTTGCCGACACGGCATTGGGCGTACCGGCGTCATATCTCGCCTTGGCCGGAAGCGTGTAAGTGGCGCCGGTGCTCGGGTCAACCCACGGCCAGGTGTTTGTACCCATGAACGCCGGCTTGCACGCCAGGTAAAGCGAAGCCGGCAGCGAGGCCGCGGGACTGTTGAGCCACGTTTGCTGCTGCAGGAACCAGTCCCAGTTGCCATCGCGGATCACGGTCTTCGCAACCGTAGGGTCCGGCGTGTGGGGACTGGCGTCATTCCATCCGATTAACCAGATTGTGGGGCTGGGGCCCGAATCCGCGTAGCCATTGGCGGCGGTGGTAACGCCGCTGATACCGAGCACATTGCCCACGAACGACATGAAGGTCGAGTAACGCATGACGCCTGCCGCGCGATATGGGCCATTCTTTTGCGCGACATCAGAAATCAGAGCGCCTGTCTTGTAGTTGTTGAAGTTCGAGCGCTGCGAGGTCGACCAGTTGCGGAAGTACGTGTTGTAAGAGGAGCCGCCGTGTGTTCCATCGCTGTCCAGATTGAAGGTGCGGTTGCCCTCGAACAGCATGTGATGCGAGCCCACCATGTGGGAGCCATTCACGCCGATTTCCTGCCAGTTGTTGTTGTAGGCGATATAGCCGTCGTCGGCATAGTTGTAGGCGACCACACTGCCCGCTCCTGCGGATCGGGCCACCATCACCTTGTTGCCTTTGACGAAGATGTTGTTCTCCGCCAGGACCTCGGAGGAACCGCTGGCGATATCGAAAATATACCCGGCTCCGCCTGGGTAGGGCCACGCCATGTCATGGACGTAGGAATCGCGCACTTCCACGCGAAACGCGTCGGTGAGTCCTATGCCATCGCCCCAGGAGGCGCTCACTTCCACGTTCTTCACCCACGAATAGGCGGAGTTGTTGATGAGGATGGTGCCATTGCCACCCTGGATGGCGGTGAGGTTCTCAATTCCCGCATTCAGCAGGTGCCGGTTGTTGCCCGTGAACGTAGTCACCTCCGCATACTGGCTCTTCCGGTATGCCTTGTGCAGCGGACTGGTGAAGGTGATCGCGTTGCCGCTGACGCTGGCGATCTCCTTGATCTCCGATTGCGGCCGATCCTGGCGGCTGAACCAGCACGCTGCGTCACTGCCGCTGCCAATGCCGGCGTAGTTGTTGCTCGCCGAAGGCGTCAGGATCGGAAAAGGGCTGTCGTCCCACTTGAGGCGAGGATCATGGAACATCCACACCACTGAGTAATCGCGCTGCGCCCAAACCGATGTCGACATCTTCACCGGATCCGGCTGCCAGCTGCCGCCGCTGTTCTCATCCACCAGCACAATCATCCCGGCGGAGAAAATCGACCCGTTGGCCACCGTCACCGAGGTTGCATCCTTCGCTCCGTCAGCCGTCAGCAGTTGCATGTACTGGGTCTGATAGGCCGTCAAACCCTGACACCGTGCATCTCCATCCGGGTTCACCCAACGGCCAGGCCCCATGATGATGATCGGGGTTGTGTCGGCCGCACCGTTGACGTTGTTGGTCGGCGCAGCGGGAACGTTCAGAGGGTTGGTGAGGATGGTGATCCCGGCGCCCCGACCGCGCAGTACGACTCCTTTGTTGAGGGAAACGTACGTGCCCTGCTTCATGACAAAGGTGCCTGCTCCGAGCTGCACCACTGACCCAGGCCGGCATTTTTGAATGAGATTGTTGATCGCCGCGCTGTCGTCCATGCCCTTACCCTGCGGCACGAGCGGCGTGGCGTTGCAGACCGGCCAGGTTGCCGACGGTACACCGCCCCTGCTCAGCATACCGGCGTGACTCCACTGCGTGTTCCGGTCGGGCGGCAGTGCATATTGGCCTGGAGCAGCGGGGCTGCCGACCGAGCACAGCCCGGCAACGGCGCTCGCGCTCAGCAACAACCTCATCGACGGCATACGCACTCACCCCTGCACGCGGTATGAGGGGGTTCTACAGGAAAGTAATCCAGGAGTCAGCTGCCGACCGGTATCCCCATGACGGTCGCCGTGGTGGAGAGGGCACTCAGTTGTAGTTTGAGGCCCACCAATAGCACACGTCACCGGCGGTGACTTTAGTCCAGTTCCAGGTTTGCGTGGCTTTCGAGGAATAGTAGAAATGCGCCTGACCGTCGGCATTGTCGGCAAGATCGCTGTCGGTCTGGTCGGTGTACGTCCACAGGTCAAACGTTCCGGCCGGTGAACCCGCCGCCAGTCCGGTCAACGGCCCCTGTCCATTTCCGTTGGTAGCGATCGTCAGTCCGCTGTTGGCACCAGTGGGCGTGAAGTTTCCAGGCATGTTGGCGGCCACTGGAGCGCCACAGGATCCCGAATTGCCCGTCGAATTCTGATAGGAACTGCTCTGGGCATTCTGGATGTCGTAGAAGCGGAAGCTTCCCTGGTTGGCTCCCGAGCCACTCATGGTGACCGATGTGGTGCAGTTCGGGCAGGGCGTACAGTTCTGAGCGTACGCCTGGACGGCCGCCCCGTTCGTTTCGCCGATGACCGTCCAGGAGCAGTTGTCGCTGCTCGAGACGGATTGGACGGCCGGGCCTGCCCCACCGGGGCTGCCGCCCTCCCAGGGAAACCCGATGACCCGCAGGTTACCCACCGTCGGAGTCTGTACGGTCATCGTGGCGCCCGAGTAGCCAAAGGGCGTCTCATGCAGGATCGAGGCCACATGGATGGTGGAGGGGACGGCTGCACTGTTGTTCGCGACCTTGAGAGCGACCGAAGCGGAATTGAAGCAGTCCGCGGTATCGCCCGTGGCGGTGATCGAGGGAGTCACCGACGCGCTCGCCGTCTGCAGCAGATACTGCGACGCGTCCGGGAACCCCTGATTGCTGGCCCACCCAATCTCGCCGTTGAGCAGTGAAAAGCCCGCTCCCGGAACCCACTTGGAAGGGTTCGAGGCCGCATAGCCCGTGCACAACGGCGTGTAGCTCCAGATCAGGTTGCCGCCGTTCACGTCGTTGTTCGTCGTCGGAGTGAACGCTCCCGGGTCGATCACGCCGCCGGCGCCAGGCATGAGACTCCCTGCGCACAGCGATCCATTGGCCGGCGCGGACGTGCTGATGTTCTGCCAGAAGGTAATGACGTACTGCACGGGCTGCGTGTCCGAGGAGCCGACGTTGATGTTGATGGCATCGGGGCCGCCGGTGGCACCCAGCGACTGCACGAACACCCAGGCCGTCTCGGCCGCCCCGGCGCTGGCAGTGCAGATCGCGCCGGACCAGGAGCCGGCGAGTGAATCGCTGATGGAGACCGTCTTACCCGACGGAGCCGATACGCCCATGACCGCTACCGTGTTGGGCGGCAGTGACTCAGTGTGGAAAGTGAAGTTGTGTCCGCTGATGCCGTTACCGACCGGGTTGGTGGATGACGCAATGTGTTGAAACATGACCGGCGCCCCGCTGGTCGCCGTCACGGTGAGCGACGCTGCATTGCTGGTCGCGCTTCCTGCGCTGTTGCTCACTCGCACACTGAACGTCGACCCGCTGTCGCCGATCGAAACGGCGGGCGTCGTGTAGCTGGCGCTGGTCGCGCCCGTAATTACGGATCCGTTCTCGGACCATTGGTAAGTCAGCGGCGCGGTACCTGACGCCACGACGACAAAGGTGACGGTTCCACCGACAGTCACGCTCTGATCCAGGGGCTGAGTGGTGATGGTCGGCGCGACCGCAGCCGTGGTTACGGTAAGGATCGCCGCGTTGCTGGTGATACTGCCCGCGCTGTTGCTGACCTGCACAGTGAAGGCTGAGCCATTGTCGCCCGTTACCGTTGCGGGGGTCGTGTAGCTGGCGCTGGTCGCGCCGGTAATCGCGGAGGCATTCTTAGACCACTGGTAGCTCAAGGGCGCAGTGCCGGAGGCTGTGACGCTGAACGTCGCCGTCGCGCCGACCGTCACGGTCTGATTCCGGGGTTGGGTCGTGATGGTCGGAGCCACGCCCGAGCCGCTTTGTAGCTGGGCCGAGCAACTCGCCGTCGTGCCACCGCCAGAACCGGCGCACGCCCAATTCCATGGCCCCGTACCCGTCACCGATGAGGCGGTGCCCGCGCTGCAGAGATTCGCAGTCGGAGCGCTGCTAAGAGTCGCACCATTTGAGGAACCGCAAACACCGTTGACCACGGTGCCACCGGAAGGTACCAGTGTGGCGTAGAAGGACCAGGTGGTGGGCGAGCAACTCGTTGCCGAAGTTGCGAGGGTGGCGGGCATGCCATTGCTGAATGTCTGCCCCTGATCAACGCAGCCGCCAGAATCATTCTGCTTCAGAAAACCCAGGTTCTCACTGCTCGGAAGATAAGCCAGCCAGTAACTGCCTGCCGCCAATGACACCGGCGTCACGACGCCCGCAGTGTTCCAGCCTTTGACCGTCGTGAAGCTGTTGGTGACAGCCAACAACTTTCCAGGATGACCGGCGGGTCCCGTAGCGTCATAAATACCCAGAATCAGGCTACCGCTCGCCTGGGTCACATAAAACGACAGGCTCACAATCGTTGCGCTTTGCGATAGCGCCGCCTCTTGCGCCAACACCAGGTTGCCGTTGCCGTTGTCGCCGGCACTCTCGAGATTCGTATCGCCGATCGTGATCGTCGGCGCGACGGGCGGGGCCGCATTGACGGTGAGTGTTGCGGCATTGCTCGTCTGGCTGCCGGCGGCGTTCGACACCTTGACCGTAAAGGTCGAACCGTTGTCGGTGCTCACCGTGGCCGGAGTCGTGTAGCCGGAGCCGACGGCGCCGCTGATGACCGCCCCGTTCTTCGACCACTGATAGCTCAACGGCGCAGTACCGGAGGCTGTGACGCTGAACGTCGCCGTGGAGCCTACCGTCACGGTCTGGTTCTGCGGCTG
>Ga0210394_10002038_pt1 | contig 29224 bp, 26 predicted proteins | sample IncBWC12MmetaG_FD_160121 | JGI IMG/M metagenome (GOLD analysis project Ga0210394, IMG submission 160121) | Forest soil microbial communities from Barre Woods Harvard Forest LTER site, Petersham, Massachusetts, United States - Inc-BW-C-12-M | ecosystem: Environmental > Terrestrial > Soil >...
ATGTTGAAGAGAAAGATTTGGATCATTTCCACGCAAACGAAGCGTGGCTGGCGGTTCGCAAGGATTTACTGGATCAGCAGATCATCGATACGCGGGGGCGCAAGGTGGTGCGCGTGAATGATGTCGATCTGGCCGAGCATCGTACCAACGGCACCGTGGAATTGCGGGTCACGGACGTGGATGTGGGGCTACCGGGGGCGGCGCGACGATTGCTGCAGGGGCTGGCTTCGCCGATGTTCATCCGGCACCTGCAGGAGAAACTGCCGGCGCGAACGATCCGCTGGGAATTCGTGAACTTGATCGAGCCGGACCCACTGCGTCGGGTGAAGCTGCGTATCACTCACGACAAGCTGGAAAAGATGCACCCGGCGGACCTGGCCGACATTATGGAGGAACTCTCTCCCGCGGAGCGCCAAGCCATTATCGCTTCGCTCGACGAAGAGTCCGCGGCCGAGGCGCTGGCCGAACTGGATTCCCGGCTGACTTCGCAGATCGTGGAAAAAATGGCGCCGGAAAAAGCGGCGGACATCATCGAGGAGATGGACCCGGACAACGCCGCCGACGTTCTCGCCGGCCTCTCGCCGGAAGTTTCGCAGGACGTGATCGATGAGTTGCACGGCGAAGAGGCGCGCGATGTGGAAGCGCTGTTGAACTTCGATGCCCATTCGGCGGGCGGAATGATGACCACCGACTTCGTGTACGTGGGAGAAACCGCGAATCGAGCAGAAGTGGTGGAATGGGTGCGTGGGCGCGAGGAGATCAATCCCGAGCAGCTCGACACGATTTTCGTGATCGACGGCAATGCCAAATTCTCGGGAGATGTTGCGGTGGGCCGGCTGCTGCTTGCGGGAGACGACGAACCGCTAGCGGAGCTCAAGTCTGAACCGTTTGTTTCTATCGCACCCGACGCGAAGGAGAAGGAGGTCTTCGCGTTGTTCGATAAATACAATCTGCGCACGCTGGCGGTGGTGGATGCGTCGGGCAGGCCTATCGGAGCGATAACAGTCGATGACGTGATTACGCGGCTGCGCGCCTCGTTGTAACGAGGCCGCAGACGGACAGTTGAGCGACAAGGATGCCGATTCGCAAATGAATTGGACTTCAATCAACGCGCGTACCGAGGAGATGCAGCGCCGTGCGACGCAAGTGCAGCGGCGGGGCCGCCATTTGTGGCGGCGGCTGGCGCTGTTCGCGGCTGTGCTCGGTCCGGGCCTGATTACCTCCAATGTGGATAACGACGCCGGGGGAATCTCTACGTACTCGCTGGCGGGCGCGCAGTTCGGGTATGCCCTGTTGTGGTCGCTAATCCCGATGACGATTGCGCTCTACGTGACCGAAGAGATGTGCGCGCGCATGGCGGTGGTCACCGGCAAGGGGCTTTCCGATTTGATCCGGGAGGAGTATGGCTTTCGCCCGACGTTTTTCGTGATGGTCGCGGGGTTCCTGGTGGACCTGGGGAACGTAGTGGCGGAATTCGCCGGGGTGGCTTCGGCGGTGGAAATATTCGGAATCAGCCGCTACATCGCGGTACCGCTCGCGGCGCTGGTCGTGTGGATACTGGTTCTGCGGGGAACCTATCGGCAGGTGGAGAAGATCTTTTTGGCGCTGTGCTCGTTTTATCTGGCTTACGTTTTCTCGGCTTTTCTGGCGAAGCCCGACTGGCTCGATGCCGCGCGGCATACGGTCATTCCATCGGTGCAGTTCAATACCAGCTATTTGCTGATGGTTACGGCCCTGGTGGGCACGACGATCGCACCCTGGCAATTCTTCTACATGCAAGCGAGTTTTGTGGAGAAGCGCGTTGGCCCCAGGCAATATCCGCAGGCGCGGGCGGACGTGATTGCGGGCAGCGTGACCTGCATGCTCATCGTTTTCTTCATCATCGTATGCACAGCCGCCACCCTGTACACTTCCGGCCATCGCAATATCGCAGACGCCGCCGATGCGGCGAAGGCCCTGGTGCCTTTGGCCGGGCGCTGGGCATCGCTGCTTTTTGCCTTTGGCCTGCTGAACGCGTCGCTATTCGCCGCGTCCATCCTGCCGCTTTCCACTGCGCACGTGATTTGCGAAGGCTTGGGATTCGAGGCGGGGATCGATCGCAAATTCAAAGAAGCGCCGATTTTCTATTGGCTCTATACGATTCTGATCGTGGTCGGCGGCGGGCTGATTCTGATTCCGAGGGCGCCGCTCTGGCGCATCCTGGTGCTCTCGCAGGTGGCTAACGGCGTCTGGCTGCCCGTTGTCTTGATTTTTATGATCCTGCTGATCAATCGGCGCGACTTGATGGGGGATCAGGTGAATAGCCGCACGTTCAACGTCATCGCCTGGGTCACCAGCGTGGCCATGATCGTGCTGACGCTAGTTCTTATTTATTTCGCGGTCTTTCATCCTTCGGCGGCAACGGGAGGATTGTAGGCTTGATCTGCGGTGTCCGGCGGCTCCTAAGCTGGCCTGTGGCAATCGACAAGTTTAGATTTGCGATCTCCGCCACTCTCGATTTCCCCTGGGATGGTAAAGAAGAATGTCGCTCCCTTATGTGGGCGGCTCTCCGCCCAAATCCGACCGCCGTGCTTGCTGATGATCCTTTGAACGGTCGCCAGACCGATGCCATTACCGGGGAACTCACTCTGTTTGTGCAAGCGCTGAAAAGCATTGAACAATTTTGTCGCACGTTCCATTTCGAATCCGGCGCCATTATCTTTTACGAAGAACACGGCCTTGCCCGATTCGTCCCTCATTTGGCCGATCTCGATGCGGGTGTTTGAGATTTTCGAGGTGAACTTCCAGGCATTCCCCACGAGGTTTGCCAACACGGATCGAATCAAGACGCGGTCTCCAACCACGTGCATCCCAGGGTAAATGACGAACTCGGCCGATCTCTCCGCCTCAGTATCGCGAATTTCGCGCACGACCTCCTCCGCCAGTGAACTGAGATCGACTGGCATGCGCTTCAGGTTCGCTCCTACGACGCCAGACAGGGTGAGCAGACCATCGATGAGTTCAGCCATACGCTGGGCGCTGGTGCGCACGTGGTGCAGATGCTCTCGGCCTTTTTCGCCGAGCGCTTCGGCGCATTCTTTGGCCAGGATTTCGCTGAAACCGGCGATCGACTGCAGCGGCCCTCGCAGGTCATGCGACACCGAATAGGAAAATGCCTCAAGGTGCCGATTGGCTACTTCGAGCTCCGCGGTGCGTTCTTTGACGCGTTTTTCGAGGTGGCTATTCATCTCCGTCAATTGCCCGGCCAAATGACGCTGGTGTGCCTCGCTCTCGCGCAAGGCCTTTAATGCCCGGTCGCGCTTCTCCTCGGCCTTGAGAATGCGAATGATCTGCTGGCACATCCACTCGCCGCGCTTCGATCCAGCCGAACCGTGATGTGCCTCCAACAGCAATTCGGGAGGGACGTAAAACAAGTTATCTCGGTTGAGCATTCCATCGATATACGTAGTCTGATGAGTGACAAGAGCCTGGTGAACGGCCTGCGTGGGAACCAAATCCCGATGGTATTGGCAGATGCCCCGCAGCGGTTTCTCGCGAAAAATCTGCTCAAGGCGAGCTTCGTATTCGAGCAGCCGGTCAAAATTCTTGTTCTTGCCGAGTTCCCATTTCATGTCGCCGGTAGCGCAAAGCCCGTTAAAACCATCTTGCACAGCGCGATCAATAAGCGCGCAAAGCATGTCGATTATCAATCCGGGCTCGAAGCTGCCATCGGCGAGGTGGCTCCGCTCGGACGAAAGGACCAGAGCGCCTTTTTTCAATTCGCTCGCAGCGTCGATGCCTTCGGCGGCAAGCGCCGAGTCGACCATCCGCACCATCTCTGGGCTGCCGAGGTAGAGGCAACGCCAATTGTTTCGCAGCCCATCCGCGATAAAGGGAATCACTACGGGTAATTGTTCGGAAGGATCGCCGTCATAAATGAGACACTTATGCCTGCTGGCGTCGGCTGAGTCGGCGATTTCGGCGAGCATTTAGATATGTTATCGCGGCGCACGCCAGAGCGTCAGGGGCAAGTACCAATCGATAACCTTGCGACAGGACCGAGTGGCGTAACAAGCACAATGCGGGTGAAATCAGCATCACCCGAGTTGTGGCGTGGTTGCGCAGGGTAAAGCAGTATGTTAGCTTTGCGTTGCAAAGGAGCCGGCGCCCGATCCCCGCGTTGTACCTGCCGGAGAGTCCGCAGCAACATCGGAAATAATAGTGCAGCCACCGAAGTCACTTGAACCGGCCAGCCGCGACGAGGCGCGCCTGCTCGAAGGGCTCGATGCAGAACGCCTGCCCCGGCATATTGCCGTAATCATGGATGGCAACGGCCGCTGGGCGCAGCGCCGGCACCTGCCACGCATCGCCGGGCACCGCTCCGGGGTGGAATCCGCGCGGACGATCATCGAAACCTGCGCTCGTTTGAATATTCCCGCCCTGACGCTTTACGCCTTTTCGATGGAAAACTGGCGCCGGCCCAAGGCCGAAATCGATTTCCTTATGCAGCTGCTGAGGCAATATCTGCGCAAGGAATTGCCCGTCATTCACCGCAATAATATCCGCCTGCAAATTATCGGCCGCACGGAACAGTTGCCTGAGGAAGTTCAGGCTGACGTCGCCAAAGGCGTGGCGCTGACGGCGCAGAATTCGGGCATGGTGTTGACCGTAGCTCTCAATTACGGCGGGCGCGCCGAATTGGTGGACGCTTTTAACGCGATCCTCGAGCGCTTCCGGCAAAAAGCTGCAAACGGCAATGGGGCGCTGGCAAATTTTCGGGTCGACGAAGAGACTATCTCCGAGAACCTCTATACCTCCGGGCTACCGGATCCCGACCTGCTCATCCGCACCAGCGGCGAGCTGCGCATCAGCAATTTCCTGCTGTGGCAGATCGCCTACGCAGAAATCTACGTGACCGAGACGCTGTGGCCCGATTTCCGGCGCGCGGAACTCTACACCGCGCTGGCAGACTATCAGAAGCGCGAACGGCGCTACGGCGGTTTGGCTGCGGAGCGTCCGGAAGTTCCGGCACTGCAGCCGGAATGAGCTCCCCCAACAAACAAGCCTGGACCAGAGTAAATGCAGGCGCGAGTTCCGGCACAATAGCTCGCATTTTGACCGCGGCGATCTTGATTCCCGCCGTGGTTGCTGTGGTCTGGTGGGGGCCGACATGGCTGGTGGCGGCGGCAGCGGGAGGGGTAGCGCTGCTTGCGCTCTTCGAATTTTTCTCGCTGGGCGCGCGCCTGAATTTGCAGGCGTACCGCTTCTGGACGGCCTTTTGCGCGCTGGGTATATTTTTTCAGCAGTGGACGGCGAGCGCGGCGCAGTCGTACCAAGTGAGTCATAATCTGAGGCTGATCCGGTCTTCCGCGACGCCCGAATTCCCGCTCGAGTTGGTGTTTTTCATTTTCCTTCTCGGTTGCGCGGCGACGGTGTTTGTTTCGCGGCGTCCTCTAGTTGACGCTCTCGGAGACATTGGGGTCAGCACGTCCGGCTTGGTGTTCATCGCTTTGCCGTTGAGTGCAGTAGTGCGGATTCACGGAGTGGGCATACTCGGTCCGAAGCTTCTGCTGTTTACGCTGGTGCTGGTTTGGGTAGGCGACACGGCGGCCTACTTTGTGGGCCGCTCGTTTGGACGCCTGCCTCTTGCTGCTCAGTTGAGTCCCAAGAAGACCTGGGAAGGCGCAGCAGCGAATCTGCTGGGTTCCGTAATCGTTGCAGTGGTCATGTTCCGCTGGTTGGAAATCGACGCATTTCAGGTTGTCCTCATGGCTTGCCTTGCGAACATCGCGGGACAAGCCGGCGACCTGCTGAAGTCCGCCTATAAGCGCGGCGCGGGGGTAAAGGATTCGGGCCACCTGCTTCCGGGCCATGGCGGCGTACTCGACCGTATCGACGCTTTAATTCTGGCGACGCCCGTCGTCTGGTACTATTTTCGATTCATGCTTGCCTCGCGATTCTAACGCGCGCCCAAGCGCGATCCGCCCTTTTATGCAAGGACTAGCCATACTCGGCTCTACCGGCTCCATCGGCCGCCAGACACTTCAGGTGGTGGAGTCGCTGCCGGAACGCTTCCGCGTGGTGGCGCTCGCCGCCGGCGGGAATATCGAAGAGCTCGCCGGGCAAATTGCGCGGCATCGGCCGGAGCTAGTTTCCGTCAGCGATGCTGCAAAAGCGGCTGAACTGCGAGAGCGGCTGGGGCAGTCGGCGAATGTGCAGCCCCGTTTGCCCGAGATTCAGCACGGCCGCGAAGGTTTGCTGAGTGTCGCGACGCATCCGGATGCTGCCGTGGTGGTTTCCGCCGCCGTCGGTGTGGTTGGGCTCGAAGCCACGTATGCCGCCGTTCAGGCTGGCAAGCGCGTGGCGCTTTCGAATAAGGAAGTGCTGGTTGCTGCGGGCGAGGTGGTGATGGCCGCGGTGAAAGCCAAGGGCGTTGAGCTATTGCCAGTGGATAGCGAGCACAACGCTATCCACCAATGCCTTCGCGGCGGAAAGACATCCGAAGTGCGCCGCCTGATTCTGACCGCTTCCGGCGGCCCCTTTCGGCGGACGCCCATCGCGAAGATGGCTCAGGCGACTCCGGAGCAGGCCTTGGCACATCCAAATTGGCGGATGGGCAAGCGCATTAGCATCGATTCCGCGACGCTGGTCAACAAAGGGTTCGAAGTGATCGAGGCGCACTGGCTTTTTGGCATCGATTCGAAGCGCATTGATGTGGTCATTCATCCGCAATCGACGATTCACTCCATGGTCGAATACGTGGACGGTTCGATTCTGGCACAACTCGGCCCGACGGATATGCGTATGCCTATCCGTTATGCGCTAACCTATCCGGAGCGGGAAGGGTCAAATGGAGTGGAGCTGAAGTGGGATGCATTGCGCCGGTTGGATTTCGAAAAAGTACCGCCGCGGAAGTTCACCTGCCTGCGCTTGGCTCGCCGGGCGCTGGAAGAGGGCGGGGCGCAACCCTGTGCCTTGAATGCAGCCGATGAGATCGCCGTGGAAGCGTTTCTGGACCGCCGGTTGCCTTTTCCGGGGATCGCGCGGGTAATCGAAGGGGTTCTCGACCGCATGCCCAAGATGACCCTCAGCTCGATTGGCGATGTGCTGGCGGCGGACGGCGAGGCGCGGCGGCTGGCGCGGGTGGAGATCGAGACGCAGGCCGAATCGGAGGCAAAAGCAGGCGTGCGCGATTCGCAGATTGATCGGGTACAATAAAAAAGAATTGAGGAAAGTTTTGCCGTGCTGACGGGAGTCATAGCGGTAGCAATCGGGCTGGGCGTGATGGTTTTGGTCCACGAATGGGGCCACTTCGTCATCGCCCGGCTCTTTGGCGTGCGCGTCGAGGTTTTCTCGATCGGCTTCGGGCCGCGCCTGTTTGGCATCAAGCGCGGGCCCACCGATTATCGGATCAGCGCGCTGCCGCTGGGCGGCTACGTGCGTATGGCCGGCGATAATCCGGCCGAAGAGCGGCGCGGCGATCCGGATGAGTTCCTCTCCAAACCCCGCTGGCAGCGCGTGCTAATCGCGCTGGCAGGCCCGACGACCAACTTCCTGATGGCTGTGGTTCTGACGGCGGCTCTGTTCATGCATGGTGGCGAGCAGCCTTCCTACGCGGATAAGCCTGTGGTCGTTGCTGGCGTGGTAAAGGATTCTCCCGCACAGAAGGCGGGCATCCAGCCGGGCGATCGCATTGCGTCGTTCGGGGGCGTAAAAGATCCTACGTGGGACCGTCTGGCCCTGGAACTCGCACTTTCCGCTCCCGGACATTCCGAGCCGTTAACGATCGAGCGTAATGGCCAGCTAATTACCACGAGCGTGGAGAGCCAGCCGCAACCATTCGCGGTAATCGGTTATCCGGCCGAGATGGTAATCGTTGGGTCGGTCGCTCATGGCATGCCGGCGGAGAAAGCGGGCTTGAGAGATGGCGACGCGATCGTCGCCGCCGACGGCCAGAAATTGATGGCGCCTTCGCAATTCTCGGAAATCGTGCAGCAGAGCGGCGGCAATACGATGACTCTGGAGATCCTGCGCGATGGCCAGCCGCAAACCGTGCAACTCCGTCCGACCTGGGGCGATCCCGGAGACGGAATGCCGCGGTGGCAGATCGGCATCACCTTCCGCTTTGTTACCTCCCCACGGCGCTATGCGGCACCGCAGGCGCTCGTTAAGGCCACGCAATTCCACATTGTGCTCGCCAACAAACTGGTCTATCTGGTGGGTGAACTTTTCACCGGCAGGGTTTCGCTCAAGCAGGTGCAGGGGCCGTTGGGGATCGTCCAGGAATCAAGCCGCGCGGCCAAGCGAGGCTTTGGCGATCTGATCAGCTTGATGGCGCTGGTGAGTTTGAATCTGGCCATCCTTAACCTTTTGCCGATCCCTATTCTCGACGGCGGGCATATTCTGATGCTGGCAATCGAAGGCCTGCTGCGCCACGACCTCAGCTTGAAGATCAAGGAACGCTTTGTTACGGTCGGTATGGTGTTCCTGCTGTTGGTATTCCTGATCGTGATGTATAACGATGTGCTTCGCCTTTTCCCCAGCCACTAATCGTTATGGCTTCCACAAATCAATCGCGTGAGGCTGCTGAAAAGGGCCGGGCGCGAGAAAATGATCGGCGTCGCGTCTCTTCGGGAGAACGGCTCAACGTTTATGCGGAGCCCGGCAAATTGCGGACTGCGCTTGCGCGCAAGGGCGTGCGGCTCACGCGCCAGCGACGCGTGCTGCTCGACATCATGGATCAGGCGGAACAGCACTTGACCGCCGATTCGATTCTAGAGCGGGCGCAGAAGATCGATCCGCGGGTGCATCGCGTGACCGTCTATCGCACGCTCGAAATGCTGAAAAGCCACGGGCTGCTCGACGAACTCGACCTGTTGCACATCCACGGGCATCGCCACTATTACGAAAGCCACGGTCCGCGCGACCACATCCACGTGGCTTGTTTGGGTTGCGGCAAAGTGCGGGAAGTGGAAAGCGACCTTTTCGAACAGCTGAAGCGGCAAGTCGAGCGCGACACTGGCATCGGCATCACCGTGGCGCGCGTGGAGATTGGCGGCTACTGCGACGACTGCCGCGCGAAAGCGGCGCCCGTCCGCTGAAGTCCTCTCAACCCGGCACCTTCAGGACTGATGTGTAGTCTTTATCAAGCTGGTAGTTTGGGCGTTTGTTGTATCGCAATTATGCTATAATCGTGGCCGAGAACGAGTTGAGCGGCGGGTTCAGGATAGAGTATGTCGTGCTGCCGAATGGACGAGCACCGGCACGAGAGTTCATTGATTCACTTGATGACAAAACGGCGGCACACATAGACGCGTTCATCGAGCGTCTAAGAGTTTACGGCAGCAGGATGCAGGGAAAGTTCGTTAAGAAGCTGACCGAAGATATTCTTGAACTACGAGTAAAACAATTCGATCGGATTTTTCGTGTTCTCTTTTTCTATCAGCCAGGGATGTTGATCGTCATTACATTAGGATTCCAGAAAAAGACAGACCGGACGCCACCAAGCGAGATTGGCAAGGCGGAACAGCTGCGAAATCTCTGGATTAGATACCGAAACTATTACACTGGATCACGAGAAGAGAAAGAGGCAATTCTAAACAGGTTGGAGCCATGAGAGAAAATGCCAAGCGCGACAGACACACCGAATTCGTCGAAAAACGCTCACGTCGGAGCGGAACGTACCGAAAGGCATTTGCGCGTAGCCTGCAGCAAATCGATCTAGCCCTTCTCGTGCGTGAGATGAGGGAGGAGGTTGGGCTGACTCAGGCCGAGCTCGCCAAGAAGGTAGGCACTACACAGTCGGTCATCGCCCGGCTTGAAGATGCTGAATATATGGGGCACTCGCTAAATATGCTAGAGCGGGTTGCTGCGGTCTGTGGCGTTGCATTGAAACTCCATGCCGAGAAAAAGCCTCATTTCGAGCGCGAAGTAGCGCTCGTTTAAGTGCGGATGGGCTGGGCGGCGGCGAGATCGCGGCGGCGGAAGTACTCGCGGACTTCGCGGAGATCGGCGGCGATCTGGGAGCGAAGTTCGGCAGGGCCGTTGAATTTTTTTTCGTCGCGCAGGCGTTCCCAAAAACGCACTTCGAGCCTTCCCTTCGTTACTTCGCGAGAAAAATCAAACAGGTGGCTTTCCACGCCGAGTAGCGTGCCGTCGAAAGTCGGCCGGAAACCGACGTTGGTAGCGGAACGATAGAGCTTCCCGTCGAGGCGCGTCTCGGTGGCATAGACGCCGACTTTGGGCAGTAGTTCCTGTTCCGGGGCGAGATTCAGTGTGGGGAAAAGCACTGTTGAGCCTCGTCCCGCGCCACGAACGATCTCTCCCGTCAGGGCAAACGGGCGGCCCAGCAGTTGCGCGGCGTATGCGACGCGTCCTTCGGCAATCGCATTGCGCACGCCGGTACTGGAGACAAACTCGCCGTCGATCGTCACCGGTTCAACGACTTGCACGGAAAATCCGAAGCGCCGGCCCAATTCCGTGAGCGTTTCGACGTTGCCCTCCTGGCGATGACCAAAGCGAAAATTTGCGCCGACCAAGACAGCCGTTGTTTTCAACTCCTCGACCAGCACGCCACGAACGAATTCCTCCGGGCCAAGTGCGGCGAGAGCGCGATCAAAGCGCAGGACCAATGCGGCCTCGAGGCCCATCGCGCCGAATCGTTCCATCCTTTGGCTTAACGTTTCGACCATGGGCGGAGCCTGGCCCGGACGGAGGACTTTCATCGGATGCGGGTCGAACGTAATCACACCGGCAATTCCATCCTGCGCTTGGGCGCGCTCGATTACCTGGCTTAAGATTTTCTGATGTCCGAGATGCAAGCCGTCGAAATTGCCTATCGAAAGGACAGCCCGCCGCCCCGAAAGGCCGAAGCGCGCCGCCCATTCCGCGGTCGAACGCAGGACGGCACACGCGCTCACGCTGCCACCTCAAAGCTCAAGCCGTCGTAGGCCAATTGCACATGGGGAAAACCCAGGCGCACCAGGCGCTCGTTGGTTTCCTGGTGCGGCAGATCGTGGGCGATGTGCGTGAACCAGGCCCGGCGCGGCCGAATTCGGGTGACCAGCTCCAGAGCCTGTTCCACGGTCTGGTGCATCGGGTGTGGCTCATCGCGGAGCGCGTCCAGCACCAGTTCGTCCGTGCTCGCGAGCAGGGGCATGGATTCTTCGGGAATGCGGCTGAAGTCAGTGAGGTAAGCCAAGCCGCCGACGCGGAACCCCAGCACCGGCATGTCTCCGTGTTCAGCGGGAATCGGCGTCCAGGCGACGCCGAGCAGCTCGAATGGCCCTTTGATGACGTGCGGAGTGACCTCGGGAATCGTGCTCAGGACTGGTTTGCCGTCAAAAACATACGCGAATGTGCGACGCAGAATCGCCAGCGTTTCCTTCGAAGCGTAAATCGGGACGGCAGCTTTCTGGCGGAGATTGTATGGGCGAATATCGTCGAATCCCAGGATATGGTCGGCGTGCCCGTGTGTGAAAACGATGGCATCGAGGCTCTCAAGGCCGTAGCGCAAAGCTTGAAATCGGAAATCGGGAGTGGTGTCGATCACGACGTTATGATCGTCGCGCGAGACCAGTACGGAAGGACGAGTGCGATTGTCGTGGGGATCTCGCGAACTGCAGACGCGGCAATGGCACCCAAGACTGGGAACGCCCATGGAAGTGCCGGAGCCGAGTACGGTCACGCGCACAAGAGGGGCATTTTCTTTGGGGAGGGGGAGCGACACCAGAACCGCTTTCGCTACGGGCGAGCCTTGGCCTTTTCCTGCATCGCTTTTGCCGCCGCCTTGGTCATTTCCATGTAAGAGAGCTTGAGGCTGCCAAGGACGTCGAGCAGGAGCCGGTCGTCGTCCGGAGCCAGATTGCCCCGGCTTGCTTCGCGCAGGCCGTCCAGCATGTCGATCAGTTCTCGCGCGCCTTCCAGGTCGACGATGGGCTGACCGCTGCGCGGATCGGGATAAGCTCCGAGCAGCATGGCCGCATTCTGGGCCACAAAATTGATGAGCATCTGGATTCCGCGAGAAGGCTTGGGCCCTTCGGCTTCGGGCGCAGCTTCCGGCCGTGCTGGTTCAGGCTTTTGAGAGCCTTTCGGCGGGGCAGTTTCGCGCTTTTGTGCGCCGCCTGCTGGAGAGTTCAACGAAGAAGCCGGGCTCGGTTCTTTTTCCTGCTTGTGCCGTTCTTCGCGGACTGCCTCGTCGCGAATCTCACCTTCCGTATTAAACAGGCGACGGTCGATAACTTTAAAGGATTCTTCCTGCTTCGGGTCCGCCAAGGCCAACTCCCTGTGTGTATGGCGTAAAGCCGCGTGATTTTGGAAATTTAGTTTAGCATTCGCCGCAGCACGTGGACAAGCGGGTGAGCCCAATCCACCGAATATCGGCTTAAGTTATCGGTTTTCCACCTCCCAAAATGGAACATGAAGAAACGCGTCTCGAGCCGCCAAACAGATTGAACGCGCTCGCGCGTATGTCTCGGTTTGTCCCGGCGGTTAATACACCATAGGCGGCGCACAGGCATCTTGGGACGCGGGCAGGGTACTGAGCCGCTAGATAATGATGCCGCAACTCGCTCCGGAGGCTGACATTGAGAAAATTCCCTGTCCTGATACTAGCGGTACTGTTTTCTTGTGCTCTCTTGAGTTTCGCGTCGGCATCGTGCTTTGCCCAGGAAAATGCTCAATTGAGCGCCGCTAATATGACGGCCAGCCCGACTGCAGATGCTTTATTCAGTCTGCCTGTTGCAGAGCCCGATCCCGTGCCGCCGAGCCCTGCGCATACGAGCGGGGAAGGACCTCGCCGGATCGGCGTAGGCGCGAAGATCTCGCTGCTTGGGATTGGCGGAGAAGCCGCGGTTGCGCTTACGAAGCGCATCAACGTCCGCGGAGGATTCAATTTCTTCAACTACAGCGACACTTTCAATAAAGACGGCATCAGCTATGGCGGCCAGCTCGCCTTCCGATCCGGGGAGGCGCATCTCGATCTCTTCCCATTTGCGGGCGCGTTCCACGTCAGTCCCGGACTCTTGTTTTATAACGACAACCATATCAGCGCGACCGCGTCTGTTCCTGGCGGCCAGGTGTTCACGCTGGGCGGCACGAGCTATATCAGTAGTGCGGCGAATCCAGTTGCGGGCACGGCCAAGCTCGGCTTCAACAAGGTTGCGCCATCCATTCTCGTCGGCTTCGGCAACCTGATTCCGCGCAACCGGCGTCGCTTCAGTCTCAGCACGGAGATCGGGGTGGCTTATACAGGTGCGCCAAAGGCGTCGCTGGCATTGACGGGGACTGCCTGCAGCAATCCCGCAGTGATCTGCGTGAACGCCGCTAGTGATCCGACCGTGCAGGCCAATGTGCAATCCGAAGTCGCCAAGGTCAACCACGATGTTTCCATCCTCAAGATTTATCCGCTGGCGTCGGTTGGCTTCGCGGTGAACTTCTAACCTCCAAACGGAATTGTGAAATCGGATCGTGCGATTCCTCCCGCCGCATTAGCCTGGCGGGAGGTGTCCTGCCTTAGATTACAAATGCCCAGGGCCCGCGCCTGTGGATGTCCCTCCGGTTGCCCTTGTCAATGCACGGCGGCTCCCGTAGAGTAGCCCTTTAGTCCTTAGTTAAACGATCTGTCAGGCGAACTACCCACCGTGCCCCGATCAAGGTCTCCTCATGCACGTCCGAAGCGCCCGCGTGCCCGCCAACGCGAGCACGCCGGTACTCAAAGCGAGCGCATGCCGAGGCTGGATCTGCGCGGCGATACCCGAGCCCGTAAGCGCATTGGCAAGGCGTTCGAATCGCTCATCGCTCTGCAGGCACGGCTCCGCGCGCCCAATGGGTGCCCGTGGGACCGCGAGCAGACGCACGATTCGCTCCGAACTTATCTAGTCGAAGAGACTTACGAAGCGCTGGACGCGCTCGATAGCGGTGACCCGCGCAAATTTGCCGACGAACTGGGCGATCTGCTGCTGCAGATCGTTTTTCACGCGGAGCTCGCCGCCGAAGCCGGGAAATTCGATATCGCCGACGTGATCGAGCAAATCTATACGAAAATGGTGCGACGTCATCCGCACGTCTTCGGCAAGGTCCGCGCGGAGACTTCGGCGGACGTACTGAAGAATTGGGAACAGCTGAAAGCCGAGGAGCGGGCCAAGAGCAAGGGTTCGGAAACAAAGGCTCCGAATGCGTCGATCCTCGATGCTGTTCCACGCAACCTGCCGGGCTTGCTCGAAGCGCATCAGCTCACGCGCCGCGCCGCCAATGTGAGGTTCGATTGGCAGGACGTAAACGGCATCTTCGACAAGCTTGCCGAAGAGACCGCCGAGCTGAAGCAGTTGCTCGCGTCGCGTGAGCGCCGCACCGAAGAGATCGAAGAGGAAGTTGGCGATCTGCTCTTCGTGGGCGTGAATTTAGCGCGCTTTCTTGGCTTCGACGCCGAAATCGCTCTGAAGAAGGCCAATCGCAAATTCGCCCAGCGATTCCGAGGAATGGAGCGCCTCGCCGCGGCTCGCGGGCAAAGCTTGAGCGGCCTTTCCGCCGCAGAGTTCGACGGGCTGTGGAACGAAGTTAAGAGCGGTGATGCTGCGAGTTTAGCAGGCAAAAGCAGATCCCTCGGCCAGAACCGGGCCTCGGGATGACACCATTAGACTTAGGGTGAATGCCCATGACAACCGTTGCGAAGCACGCCAAGTCGGCTGAAGCGAAGGCGGTGGAGATTGCGGTTCGTGCCTGTTCCGGTCTCTCGGAATTTGCCACTTGCATCGAAATCGAACGTGCGGTGTGGGGATCGGCTGACGTGGATGTCGTGCCGCTTCCTCTTTTCGTCGTGGCTGCGGAAACCGGCGGGCAGGTGCTGGGCGCATTTGCCGGCGACCGCATGATCGGGTTCACGCTTTCCATCGCCGGCGTCCACGGGCGGAAGCCTTTTCTGCACTCCCACATGACAGCGGTTTTGCGGCCTTTTCGAAACCAGGGTGCCGCGCGCAAGCTGAAGCAATTCCAGCGTCAAGAGGCGCTTGATCGAGGCATCGATCTGATCGAATGGACCTTTGATCCGCTGGAGGTCAGAAACGCTCACTTCAATTTTCGACTGGGCGCCATAGTGCGGCGGTTCATCCCCAATATGTATGGCCTAACGACGAGCCCATTGCACGGCGGCTTGCCTACGGATCGGCTCGTCGCGGAGTGGCACTTGCGCTCGGCTCGAGTCCGCCGGGCTCTTTCCGAGAAGCGCGCCCGTAAATCGCGCGGCAAGGAGTATGCGCGCATCCGTGTGCCGGCGGATTTCGGCACGATCCGTGCCACCAAGCCTGAGGAGGCAGCGCGCCTGCAAGCGGAAGTCCGGCAGGAATTCGAGCACTGGCTGGTCTCGGGCTATGCTGCTACGGGAATTAACATTGCTGATGACGCGGCCGAATACCTGCTCGAACCGTGGACTGAGAAGTGAGCATCCGACCGGGATGCTCATCCCGACCGACAAACTGGAGCGAGGGGTCTCTCTTTTGACGTTGTTGCAAGCAAACCTTTAGCCTCATGCGCTTGTGTCAGGCCACACTCCGCGAGATTCAAATGCCGCTTGTGCGGCCCTTCGAGACGAGCTTCGGCCGAACGACTCGCCGGCGCATTCTACTGGTCGAAGTCGACGCCGATGGCGCGACCGGGTGGGGCGAGTGCGTCGCCGGCGAACGGCCGTCTTATTCTCCTGAGACCATTGAGACCGCCTGGCTCATCTTGCGGGATTTCATCTGGCCCATCCTTGCTCGCAAAGAATATTCCGCCGCGGCCGACGTCTGGGAAATCCTCTCACCGATTCGGGGCCACAACATGGCCAAAGGGGCCATTGAGGCGGCAGCGTGGGATGCCGAAGCACGCCAGAAGAACCTGCCGCTGTGGAAGCTTCTCGGCGGCACGCTTCACCAGATTCCCTGCGGCGTTTCCATCGGCATCCAGGAAAGCGATGAGGAACTCGAGCGCGTGGTGGAAAGGGAATTGGCTGCTGGCTACCAGCGCATCAAGATCAAGATCAAACCCGGCTACGACGTGGAGCCGGTGGCGCGGCTACGTCGGCGTTTTCCCAGGATTCGCCTGACGGTCGACGCCAATTCGGCTTATACCCTCGATGACGCGCCGCACCTGCGCGAGCTTGACGCATACTATCTGATGATGATCGAGCAGCCGCTCGGATGGGACGACATCTGGAGCCACGCCGAGCTGCAGCGGCAGCTCCAGACGCCGATCTGCCTCGATGAGTGTATCCACACCGAAGAACACGCACGTGCGGCGATTGCACTGAGCGCGGGCCGCATCATCAATATGAAGCTTGGCCGCGTCGGCGGATTCACTCCGGCCCGGCGCATCCACGATCTCTGCCTCGAACACGGCATTCCCGTGTGGTGCGGCGGTATGCTGGAATCGGGCATCGGCCGGGCGCACAATATCGCGCTCTCCACGCTGGCGGATTTCACCCTGCCGGGCGACGTCAGCGCCAGCAAGCGTTACTGGACCGAGGACATCATCGATCCCGAGGTGACCGTCACGCCGCAGGGAACAATCCACGTGCCCAGGGCGGCCGGCATCGGCTACGAGCCTCGACGTGAGCGCATTGAGGAGCTCACGGTGCGGCGCGAGGTCCTGCGCTAGTCCGTGACGGCAGAACGGCATCTCGCTGGCCGCGCCGGCCGACCGTCTTCAGCGTCGATCTTCCTCGTCATGGCCTTCCTGATCTTCGTGTGGTCCTTGAACTATATCGTCGCCAAAATCGGACTGCGCGAACTTCCGCCTCTGGCGTTGGGATCGCTCCGGTTGGTTACCTCGGGAATCGTGTCCCTGCCGGTGCTGTTTTTCCCGAGAGTGGGGGAGCGCGATCTTAAAGTAAGAGTTGAAGTATCGCCGAGCAGAAACCTTCGCGCGCTTTGGACGATCACCTATTTGGCTTTCTTTGGCGTTGTTCTAAATCAAGGCGGCTTCACGGTAGGCTTGAACTATACCTCCGTCAGTCACTCCTCCCTGATTATCGGTTGCGCGCCAATTTTAATATTGGTGTTCTCGTGGGCGCTGCGGCTAGAAGCGCTCACCCGGCGCAAAGCGATCGGCATGGTGCTCGCGTTTGCGGGCGCCGCAGTCGTCGCTGTGGAGCAGACCACGAATGCTGGGGTCGGCGGCTCTCGCGGCGACCTGCTCACGCTGGTTGCGGGAATCGGGTTGGCGCTTTATACAGTGCTCGGTAAGCGTGCGGTCGCGGAACACAGCCCCATGCGCCTGAGCCTGACGACAAATATCGCCGCAGCCGTTCTCGTCTCTCCCATCGCCATTTGGCAGATGGAAGTGCTCGCTCGCGCGGATCGCCTGGGTGCGATCAGCCTCGAAGCCTGGGGAGGTGTTATCTACCTGGGTGTGCTGGGCTCGGCGGTTTCCTATGTTCTATATTTCTGGGCTCTGCGCTATATGACTCCAGCGGGGCTCGGCGCGGTGAGTTATCTGCAGCCGATTGGCGCGATGCTGCTGGGTTTGGTGCTGCTCGGCGAACCGATCACGCGCCGAGTCGCCGTCGGAGGCTTCCTCATAATCGCCGGCGTCTACGCAATCGAAACACATTCTCGGGAGCCACAAACCGAACAAGAGTTGGCGTAAATCTTCGCTGGACATCTGGGGACTTGTCCGATGGAGATCCCCACGCGAATTGGCACTAATGGAGAACAGTAGTAAAGTGGGACCGCATTCCCGTCCACGAATCTAAAATCCAGGAGGAGAGGTATGGCGAGACGCAGATTCTTGGCCCAACTGGCTGGTTTGCCTTTTCTGGCGGCGAGCGCCGGGGCACAGGAACCAAAGAGGGCCCTCAAGATCATGATGAAAAGCTCCTGGGGATCGGACGACCCGACCAGAGCTTCGTTTCCGTTTTTGCACGCGCTCGCGCTGGCGGATGCCGGCCATGAAGTACGCGTTTTTCTTACGGGTGAAGCGACCTATCTAATGCGCAGAGCCACAGTGGATACGATTTTTCCAGTGGGCTGGCCGCCGCTGAGCGAAACACACCAGAAAATCATGGCCAAACACATTCCTGTCTTTGCTTGAGGAGCCTGCTCCCGGGCCCGTGGGGTCACGGAAAGCGACCTGAGTTATTGGGGGGCAAAATTCGGCAGTCCTGAGGTGTTTGTTTCGCTAGTGGAGTGGGCCGACCGGATTATTGTCGAGTGACGGTGTGCCGACGAATCTAAACTGTTGCTTGATTCCTGTGGCGTTTGCACAAAGGGACCATATGCATGCCAGCAGAGCTATCAAGTATTACTTCACTTCGCGATCAGCTCACCTGCCACCGGGCCTACCATCGGGGGAGCAGCTGGGACTGCAGTCGCCCACGTGCTGATGGGGTGTCTCTGTCCGCACTCTGTGCATGAGGTCTCGGGGAACTGCTTTGCGCAGTGAGGGCAGACGGCCTGCGTCATGAAAGTGTCGAATCGCTTCTTGCATTGTGAGCAAACCCAAAAATTTCCCATAGGCGGCGCTGCTTTGCACGAGGGGCAGTGAAATCCCTCATTTCGCGGAGCCTTGGCAAGCTGATAGAGCGCGCGGGCGAGTTTGAACCCTCTCCAGCAATAGATGATCACGAACACGGACAAAGCCCCGAACCAGACGGATTGAATCTTCAGGGCCACGAGCACGAATCCGGCGGCGCCAACGAAGCCAAGAATCGTGGTTACCATCAAGCTGTAGGCGCGTCCCATCACGAACCAAAGCAGCGATCGAAGGATCTGGCCGCCATCGAGAGGGTAGATGGGCAAAAGATTGAAAAGCAGCAGCCCGACGTTCATGTACAGGATCGAACGTAGGATCAAATGTAAATTGGGCATTGCTGTGGCCCATCCGAGCGACCTATCGAGCCACAAGAGAGCCGCCAAAATCGGGATCAACGCCACATTCACCAACGGTCCAGCGGCTATGCTCCAAAGCGTCGCGCCGGGCCTTCGCGGCGGGTCCACATAGGCAACGCCGCCCATCGGCCAGAGCGTGATTCGATTGGCAGTGCCACCAACCGACCGGCAGGCCAGAGCGTGACCAAATTCATGCAGCATGACGATCAGGAAAAGCGCCAGATATTCCAGCACGTTCCAGGTAAGCGAAGAGTAAGCCTTTGGCCGGCTGCCGATTTCATATACGGCCACCAGAAACCACGACCAATGTAAAAACACGTCGATTCCGGCAAACCGGAAAAGATGAATTGAATTTTGGCGTGAATTCATACCTTAACGTACAACAGAATGGCTCGGCGGATGATTGCCAGTGAAGTGCGGGCGGCGAGACAGGTAACCGGGTAGCGTTTTCGGCAAGTACTCTTGCAACGCGCGTTGGAGCGCATGGCTATGGGAGCTCGAGCCAGGGCCTGTCGGCTTATTTCTTGCGCTTTTTCTGCTCTTTCAGCTTGTTTCCCGCGATCCGAGCCCTCACGAGCTTTTTCACGAGAGCGGCCGGAAGAGGTCTGTCCACCGGGAAGCGGATGGTCCCTTTGGAGGTGGGGAAGCGCTTCAGCAGATTTGCGAATTTTCCTGGCAGGGCTCCAGGGAAGAAGCTGCAATGGTTCGCGAACGCGGCGTAGCCCACGAGCCATCCTTTGTACTTGAAGCTTGGGATGCCGTAGCTGATAGCCTCGCTGGCCTCAGCGGGCACGACCGAGCGGATCAGGGCGCGAGTTTTCTTCAGGGTGCCGCGGGCGGGTTCCGGCACGCGCGCGAGGTATTCGTCCACGCTGTTTGCGATCGATTTTTTCGCGGCCGAACCGCGCTTAGCGGATTTTGTTTTCTTCACGCAGGCACTCCAGGATCGAATCTAACACCTGGCGAAAGAGACTTCCCGGAATTTTAGGCTACGCCCCGCACCTCGACGCTTCAACTTCTCGCCCCAAGTTGACGCTGCTTGTAAGCATGCTATAGGCTCAGGCCGCATCGAATCTTCGCGCGCATATCTCGTGAATACTTCCAAGGCTCCACAGCGAGAGCTCAAACGAATCGCGGTCATTCCGGGCGACGGCATCGGGATGGAAGTCATCCCGGAAGCCGTAAAAATTCTGCGCGCGGCGATTGCCAAAGCAAATCGCCAGGCCGAATTCGTGGAGTTCGATTGGGGTGCGGAGCGCTTTCTGCGCGACGGCACGACGCTTCCCGAGGGCGCTGTGGAGACGTTCCAGCGGGATTTCGACGCCATCCTCTTCGGAGCCGTGGGCGATCCGCGCGTGCCTTCGAACCGGCACGCCGCCGATATTCTACTCGGCCTGCGGGCCAAGCTCGATCTTTACGTGAATGCGCGCCCCGTCGAATTGCTCGATGCCTCACTTACGCCTTTGCGCGATCGCATCGAGGACGATATTCGCTTCATCATTTTTCGCGAGAACACCGAAGGGCTCTACGCGGGCGCGGGCGGCCAATTCCGGCGTGGCGATCCCGAAGAGATCGCCATTCAAGAAGACATCAACACGCGCCGCGGCGTCGAGCGCATCATCCGCTATGCCTTTGAATACGCCCGCGCGCGCAAGCTGGGCAAAGTGCTGATGAGCGACAAATCCAACGCGCTCACCTTTGGCCACGAACTCTGGCAGCGCGTTTTCGCTCACGTGCGCCACGAATATCCGGAAATCGAGGCGCGCCATCTTTATATCGATACGCTGGCCGCGGAACTGGTGCGCGATCCGAGCCAGTTCCGCATGATCGTCACCTGCAATCTTTTTGGAGATATCGCCAGCGACCTCGCGGCGCAATTGGCCGGCGGATTGGGGATCGCGCCGTCGGGAAATATTCATCCGGGACGTGTGTCGCTATTCGAGCCGGTGCACGGTTCGGCGCCGAATATCGCGGGGAAGGGCATAGCCAATCCCATGGGTGCGGTGCTCGCGTCCGCGATGCTTTGCGACCACATCGGCTGGGGCGATCTAGGGGACCTGCTGCGCGCCGCCGTGCGGGCGGCGGTTCGCGCGCGCCAGACCACACGCGACCTCGGTGGCTCGCGCTCGACCCGCGAAATCGGCGACTGGCTGCTCGAATGTGTGACGAAGGCGTAGATGTAGCCCAGCCTTTGCGCCTTTCCACAAAGGCTGGGGCGTTCCCATGCGTTGGTCGTGCGCGTCCGAACCGCGCGAAATGGCTGACAAAATCCCACCCTTTCCTGAGAGTCGGAAAGGGTGGCTGCACAAAAGCGATCGCGGGCATAGTTCAGCCACTAGCGCCTCTGAAACCGAATTGGCGGCGCTGCTGGCGCAGGCCCCACACCAGAAACATCCCCAAAATAAATCCGCCGATGTGAGCCCACCAGGCCACGCCGCCCTGGTTGATCTCGCCGAGCGTGCTCAGGCCGCTCAAGAACTGGATCACGAACCAGTAGCCCAGCATCAACAGCACGGGAAGCCGGATGGTAAAGAAAAAGAAGAGCAGCGGAACCAGGGTCAGCACTCGCGCGCTTGGGAAGAGCACGATGTAAGCGCCCATCACGCCGGAGATGGCCCCGCTCGCGCCGATAGAAGGAAGCGGCGAACCCCAGTTCACCGCGATTTGTGCCAGGCCCGCCCCGATTCCGCATATAAAGTAAAACCCGAGATATCGCAGATGACCCAGCCGGTCTTCCACGTTTCCTCCAAAAACCCAGAGGAAGAGCATATTGCCCAGGATGTGCAGAAAGCCCCCATGCAAAAACATGCTGGTCACCAGCGGTATAAGAGCCGGAGCCAACTGCGGTCCGGGATGAGCTAGCGCTCGCTCCGCGCGCACTGGAACCAGACCGAATTGCCGAACCAGCAAATCTCCCGCCCGAGGAGGGAGAGAAAGCTGATAGGCGAACACGGCGATGTTCGCCAGGATCAGAAGAACGTTGACGATCGGGAACGTGCGGCGCGGTGTCTCGCTGCGTAAAGGTATCATTCAGGCTTCATTTCTTACTTGAAGTATGACGCGTACTGGCTGCGCGCGCCGTCGCTCGTCGCAATTCGTCGTCTGCGCAGCGCGGCTCATGCCGAATTCCCTCGTGCCTTAGCTTTTCGATTTCCTTGACCGGCCGAATTCCGCCGCGAGCGCCGGGCGCGGTGCAATTCAGTCCCGCCGCGGCGCAGCTAAATTCAAGTATTTCTGGAAGTATGTCTCCACGCAACAGGGCATAGGCGAATCCCGCGTGGAAGACGTCGCCTGCTCCAGTGGTGTCCACCGTGTCCACCCGGAACGCAGGGCAGTAATGAAATTGCGTTCCGTCCCATGCCAGGACACCCTGGCGTCCGAGCGTCGCTCCGGCGACGCGGCAGCCGAATCGTCGCGTGATCTCCGGCAAGGACTCCAGCAAATCCGGAATGCCGAGCAGTCGTTCGGGGAATTCGCGCGAGCCGATCATGAAGTCCACGCCTTCAAGTAAAACTTCAATGCCAGGATAGAGATTGTCGAGGTCGGCGGTGACCATCGCGCCGGTTTCGTGAGCCCATCGCGCCGCGACTGCCGCCGGGGCGCACGGATGTCCGTCTACATGTACGAGGCGCGCGCCGCGAATCCATTCCCGCGGTAGTTCCTCAGGTTGCAATCCAACCGGTCATCGCGTTGCCAGAGGATCGTGCGCTCTCCGGTGCATTCGTCCACGATGATGAAGGCCAACTGGCTCGGGCAATTCGGTACCTCGATTAAGTGCGCTTCGACTCCCTCGCGTGCGAATTCCTCGCGCTGCAAACGGCCGGCTGCATCATCGCCGATTTTGCCCACATAACGGCTGCGCAGTCCCCAGCGCTGGCAGGCGACGGCTGCCGTCGCCGCTTGTCCTCCCGGAAGCAAAGCGGAGGAGAGGATCTTGGTTTTAGAGTCGAAGGCAGGGAAGCGGGGCACGCGGATGAGCGTGTCGGTCGCATTGAGTCCGATCGCGAGGACGTCGCACTGGTTGGCGTCCGTGCGATTCGAAGCAGCACTGTGCGCGTTCGCTCGATGTACCGACTTTTTTGCCGCCGACATGAGCCAAAGACTTTATGCAATTGCCGCCGATTTGCAAGCCCGCCTCGGCCACGTTGCGCGGGTCGCTGCGCTATGATAATTACTTCGACTTGCGTATTGCGGCGCGGATCCGTTTCACTGCTGGCGTCAGCGGCAGTCGGCGCGCCGACACGCCGATGCCGGTTCGCGAATCCGAAGCGCTGATTCTCCGCAGCTTTCCCCTCGGCGAGGCCGACCGGCTGGTGAGTTTTCTCAGCCGCAGCGAAGGACGCATGCGGGGAGTGGCCAGTGGGGCGCGCCGCACGAAGAGCCGCTTCGGCTCTACGCTCGAGATGTTTTCTTACGTGCGCATCTGGTTTTACGAGCGCGAAACGCGAGATCTGGTGCGCATCAATCAGTGCGAGCTGATTGAGTCGTTCCTGGAAGTGCAGCGCGATTACGCCGTCACCTTGGCGCTGGCCTTGATGAGCGAAGTGACGGAAGCCGTGCTGGGCGAACATGAAGTCGCCGAGCCGAATTTTCGCCTACTGCTCTTGATCGCGCGGGCCATCAAAGCCGGTGCGAAGCTTCCAATGGCGCTGGCCTACTTCGCGTTCTGGACTGTGCGGCTCGGCGGTTGGATGCCGGAGCTTGATCGCTGCTCGCGTTGCGGCGCGGCACTGACCGATCGAGCCTCGATGGCCAAGAGCGGGCTTTTTTGCCCGAACTGCACGCTGCCGGGGCAGCGCGCAATATCTCAAGAAACACTTAAGTTAGCGCGGAGAATGGCGAGCGCAAAATTAGAGGACTTGATCAAAGCCGATGTCAGTTCCGCGGCAATGGAAGAACTCAAGGATCACATGCTGAATTTGATCGAGCAGCACATCGAGAAAAAGTTGCACACGCGAAAGATGTTCGCCGACGAGCCGGAGCCTCTCACGTGAAGTCAGAAGCTTCAAGATTGAAAGTAAAACTTGAGCGCGCAAAAGTGGGGAAATTAGTCGGCCCTGCGTTTCAGGATCTTATACTGGAACTTCAAAAATTCTGGGCCGGCCGAGACTGCGTTCTTCAACAACCATATGATGTCGAGGTTGGTGCCGGGACGATGCACCCGGAGACATTCCTTCGCGTTCTCGGTCGTGAACCTTATCGTGTCGCGTACGTGCAGCCGAGTCGCCGTCCTGCCGATGGCCGCTATGGGGAAAATCCCAACCGGCTCTACAAGCACCTCCAGCTTCAAGTAATACTTAAACCTCCGCCAGCGGATATTCAGAATATATATCTCGACAGCATCCGCGCGATTGGCATCAAGCTCGCGGAGCACGACATTCGCTTCGAGGAAGACAACTGGGAATCGCCGACGCTCGGCGCCTGGGGCATAGGATGGCAAGTATTACTTGATGGTTTGGAGATTACGCAGTTCACTTATTTCCAGCAGTGCGGAGGAATCGATCTCGATCCCGTTTCTGTGGAGCTCACCTACGGACTCGATCGCATTGCCGCCTACCTGCAGAACGTCGACAACGTTTTCGATCTGCGCTGGTCGCGGAATCGTACGTACGGTGAAGTGCGGCTGGTCGAAGAGCAGCAATTCTCAGCCTACAGTTTCGATTACGCCGATCCGGAAATCACGCGCAAGCTCTTCGACCTGCACGAGCGAGAATCTAATGTATTACTTGAGGCCTTCGCACGCGCCGACGAGGAAGGGAAGAGGCGCTTTCCGGTCCTGGCCGCTTACGACCAGTGCCTGAAATGCTCGCATTTATTCAACGTCCTCGATTCGCGCGGCGTAATTTCTGTGACGGAGCGGGCCACGTTGATCGGCCGCGTTCGTCAGATCGCCATCCGCATCGCCAAGGCGTACCTTATGCAGCGCGAGATTGCCTCTGCTCTGCCACAGGCGAAGCCGGCTGAGGTGAGCGCATGAAGTCCGAATCGAAGGCCTATATAAAGGACCAGACTAAGGCCGGCTTCGCGGAGCTATTTGTTGAGATCGGGTGCGAAGAGATCCCCGCGGGCATGATTCCGGGCGCCGCAAAAGAATTCCAAACAATCCTGAACAAATATCTTACGCTCGAGAAACTGGTTGATGGCACGGAAGCTATTGCCTTTGGCGCTCCGCGGCGACTGGTGGCCGCTTGCCCGCGCGTTCGACTGAGGCAGGAAGATGTTCGGAAGGAAGCCATGGGCCCTCCGAAATCAAAGGCATTCGATGCGGAAAATCTACCGACGGCAGCGGCCGAGGGCTTTGCCGCCAAGCATGGCGTGGGCGTGGAGAAGCTTTTCATCGTGAGCACTCCACGCGGCGAATACGTCGCCGTCGAGCAGTTGCTGCCAGGGCGCGCAGCAGCGGAGAGGCTGGCCGAAATTATTCCCCGCGCGGTTGGGGAGATCCCTTGGCCCAAGACGATGTATTGGACGGGCGCTTCTGGACTGCGTTTCATCCGGCCGATCCGTTGGGTTGTCGCCCTGCTCGGCGGACGTGCGGTGAGCCTTGAGATTGCCGGAGTAACTGCGGGAGCCGTCACGTCAGGCCATCGCTTCCTGGGTAAGTCCTCGATACCCGTCAGTGGTTATGACGACTACGTGGCGAAGCTGGAAAAAAATTATGTTCTGGCACTGCCTGAAGCCCGCCGCGAGAAAGTGGAGCGCGAACTTTCCAAGCTCGCGACCGGGAAGGGCCTTCGCGTAAACGAAGATCCGGCACTCTCGGAACTCGTGGTCTATCTCAACGAGTATCCTTCCGCGATTTTAGGGAACTTCGATCCCGCGTATCTGGAATTGCCTGAGGAGATTCTGATCACCGTGATGCGCGATCACCAGAAATATTTCGCGGCGCGGCGTCGCGACGGGAATCTGGCGCCACATTTCCTGGCGGTGATCAATTTGAATCGCGACTCGAAGGGCCTTGTGCGCGCAGGGCACGAGCGCGTCCTGCGGGCCCGCTTTGCCGACGCCAAATTTTTCTGGGAAGTGGACCAGAAATGTCGGCTCGCCGACTATTTGCCAAAACTCGCGAGCGTCACGTTTCAGGCGAAGCTCGGTTCTTACGGCGACAAGGTGGAAAGAATCCGCGCGCTCTCGCGATGGTTCACCGAGCATTGGTTCGCTCGCGGTATTCACGAAGCGCGAGTGGCTCACGCCGATCGCGCCGCCGAACTCGCAAAGTGCGATCTCGTCACGGGCATGGTCCGCGAGTTCACGGAGCTGCAGGGAATCGTCGGTGGCCTCTACGCAAAAGCTCAAGGAGAACCTGAAGAAGTTTACTGGGCCGTCTACGACCACTATCGGCCCACGGGTCTCGACGAATCGACGCCGAGAAATCTCACCGGTGCCACGGTTTCGATCGCCGACAAACTCGACACGCTCGTCGGGTGCTTCGCCGTGGGACTGGCACCCACTGGTTCAAGTGATCCTTTCGGTTTGCGCCGAGCTGGGTTGGGCATCGTCAAGATCATTCTCGAGCGCAAACTGCCGGTGTCGCTAGCGGAATCGATCTCCGCCGCTGCTCGCGGCCTTTTTGGTTACGCTCCAAAACTTAAAGTAACACCTGATGTCGAAAAATCCGTCTTCGATTTTCTCATCGACCGTGCACGTTATGTTTTCCTCGAACGTGAAGGCTTCGCTTACGACGAAATCAATGCCGTGATTGCTGCAGGTGCCGACGATCTGGTGGATGTTCGAGACCGCCTCACGGCAGTGCGCGAAATTCGCAAGACGCGGAACTTCGAGCCCCTGGCGGTTTCCTTCAAGCGCGTGCGCAAGATTCTAGAGAAGGCGGGAAGCGAAAAGAAGTGGCGCTTTCCAGCGGTGCGTCCGGAATTATTTCAAGAAGAAGCTGAACGCCAACTGCATGCCGCCGCACGTCGCGCGGCGCAGGAAGCCGAAGGGCACAAAAAAGTTCGAGGGTACCGTGAAGCCCTGCAGGGGATTGCCAAGCTCCGGCCCGAGGTCGATGAATTCTTCAATCGTGTGATGGTTATGGCCGACCAGGAAGATATCCGCCGCAATCGCCTGACGCTCCTCTCCGAACTGCTAAGCGAATTTTCCACCATCGCCGATTTTTCCGAAATCGTCACCGCCGAGAAATAACGCGTGCTCGCAGGCTGGAGGGTCTGCCAATTAGTTCAAGGTAAAAAGCAGATTCCTCGTCGCCGCGAAAGGCGCGAACGGCTCCTCGGAATGACACCTTCTATTAGTTCTTGAGAGTTGTAAGTAGATCGAGCTTTGTGGCGAATTAAAGTAGTCCTGGATAATCCGTCGACGCGCCGACGACTTCTCAACTGCCGCTTGAGAGGAGCTCCAAAAAAATGAACAGGTACCCAAGGCAACCGGAGGTACGGCCGCTTTTCCGCAATCGCCTTCAGCGATTTTGGAATAGCATTTGTTGGTCTCATGGTCGCCGGCCAGGCGATCCTTCTACTCTGGGCTCGAAGGCCATATTACTTAAATTGGTGGGGCGGCCTGTTATTTGCTCCGTTTGGAATAGCGATCGGACTGGGATGTATTTTGATCGCCGTGATAAACAAAAAGAACAGGTGAGGTAGGCGAGTGCGGCTACGTGGGCATCCGCAGGAAAAAATACAAGCCGCAGAAGAGAAAAATAAAATCGGGAGACCACGCGCTCAGCACTGGAGGAAGCTGGCCCACTCCGCCGAGCGCTTCGAATAGCGCTGCCGTGGCCCAATAGACCACTGCCAAGCCGACGCCAAGCGCCAATCCGCCCACGGCGCCACGGCTCCCCACCAGAATCGAGAACGGAATCGCCAGCATGATGATGACGGGCGCGATCAACGGAAACGCCAGCTTCTTGTGCAATTGCACGGAAAACCGCGCCACATCAAAGCCCGAACGCCGCAGCCTGTCGATATAGCTGCGCAACTCGAACCAATCCATCTCTGAGCTTTGCCGCAATTCCCGCGTGAAGTAAGAAGGTGGCTCATCGAGTTCGGGAAGCTCGATCACCTGAAACTCCGCATAACGCGAGATGCTGCCGGCCTGAAAATCCCGAATCCACCCGGACTCGAGAATCCAGGCACCCTGTCGCGGCTCCCAATACGCGCGCTCGGCATACACACGGCGGTGCAGCGAAAAATCCTGCGGGTTGAGCTCGAAGACGCTCAGGCCGCCGAAGAGGACGCGGTCTGGATCGAAGAGCTGATAGTTATAAATCTTTGAGTTGCTCCCGAACATCCATCGGTGCTGCGGCTCCAAATAGGTTGAGGGAGGAAGTCCTTTAATGATGCTATGCAACAACTCAGCACGCCGGTTTGCGTAAGGCAGGTAGCTTTGGTCCAGAGCAACGAGCCCGACGGTCATCATCGCGCCGGCCACGAGCAAGGGAAGCGCTATGCGATAGAGGCTGATGCCCGCAGCTTTGAAGGCCACGAGTTCGTTGTTCTTGGTCATAATGCCCAGCGTGATCAGAACGGAAACCAGGCAAGCCAGCGGTGCGAGTTGATAGATCAAGTAATAGGTTAAGTATCGGAAATAGTCTGCGACTTGGATGAAGGAAGCGCGGTGCTGCGCGAGATCGTCCAGCAGATCAAAAAAGGTAAAGATCTCGAAGAGCACGATGAAGCCAACGAGCAGAAGGAGAAAATAGAAAACAAAATTGCGCAGGAGGTAGTAATCCAGAACTTGAGGAAATCCGCCGACGAACCGTCTCCGCCTCGAGACCTCGACCGGAGCGGCGAAATCGATCCGCCTTACGGCTACTTCATGTTTTGGTTTAGCTTTCCGCTGCCGCCACCAATGCGTCACGCCGGCCAATGTTTCGCTGAGCCAGGTTTCGCCCCCCAATCTTTCTACCGAAGGCAGCAGAGCGATGCCCGCGGCTGCCATCAGAATGTTCGCGGTCCAGATTCCAAGCCACGTGGGCACCGAGCCATCCCGGGCCAATGACGCGCAGAAGACAAACACAACGTAATAGGCGCAGACCAGCGCGGCGGCAAGAACAAATCCGGCAGCACGCCCTCCACGGCGCGGCCGAGAACCTACCGGCAGCGCGACCAATGCAAACACAAGGCACGCCACAGGAAACGCGAACCGGCGGTGAACCTCCACGCGGGACTCGAGAGCCTTCGGCCCGTGATCGGCCAAAAGTTGGCGCAAAGGTTGTTCGGGGGTGGCCAGTACGGACGTCTGGGTTGCGCCATTGTTGCCGACGGCGAGCGCCTGATCGCGTTCGCTGAAAACGGAAAGGCCGTAGTGTTCCGGGCCCTGTGCTTGCGATTCGTGCACAGTTCCTTTGCGGAGATGGATCTGCAGCTTGCCCTGGTCTCGGTCGGCAACTACAATGGCGTACTGCGCCAGCGTCAGAGGCGAAACGTCGC
>Ga0210394_10002039_pt1 | contig 29211 bp, 23 predicted proteins | sample IncBWC12MmetaG_FD_160121 | JGI IMG/M metagenome (GOLD analysis project Ga0210394, IMG submission 160121) | Forest soil microbial communities from Barre Woods Harvard Forest LTER site, Petersham, Massachusetts, United States - Inc-BW-C-12-M | ecosystem: Environmental > Terrestrial > Soil >...
TGCTGATGCTCGGCATCACCTTCAAGGAGAACTGCCCCGACATCCGCAACTCCAAGGTGGTGGATGTGGTGCGCGAGCTGGAGAAGCAGGGCGCGCGCGTCGATATCTACGACCCCTGGGCGAGCGCCGCCGACTGCCGGCGCGAGTACGGGCTGCGGACCGTGCCGGCGCTGCGCGCCGGCCGCTACGATGCGGTGGTCGTGGCGGTGGCGCACCGCGAGTTCAGCGAGCTCGGGGCGCGCGGCGTACACGCGCTGTGTCGCAGGAAGCACGTCGTCTACGACATCAAGCAGGTGTTTCCCGCCAGCGCGGTCGACGGCCGGCTGTGAAGATCCTGGTCACCGGCGCCGCCGGCTTCATCGGCATGCACACTGCCCAGCGCCTGCTCGAGGCGGGCCATGCGGTCGTCGGCCTCGACAACCTCAACCCCTACTACGACGTGACGCTCAAGGAGGCGCGCCTCAAGCGCCTGACGCACGAGCGCTTCCGTTTCGTCAGGCTGGAGCTCGCCGATGCGGCGGCGGTCGCGGCGCTGTTCGCCCGCGAGCAGTTCGCCCGCGTGGTGCATCTGGCGGCGCAGGCCGGGGTGCGCTATTCGCTGCAGGACCCGCATGCCTACGTGCGCAGCAACGTCGAGGGGACGCTGAACGTCCTCGAGGGTTGCCGCCACCAGCGCGTCGGGCACCTGGTGTACGCCTCCACCAGCTCGGTGTACGGCGCGAACACCAACATGCCGTTCTCGGTGCACCGCGGCGCCGATCACCCGCTGTCGCTGTACGCCGCCACCAAGCGCGCCACCGAGCTCATGGCGCACAGCTACGCCGCGCTGTTCGGGGTAGCGTCCACCGGACTGCGTTTCTTCACCGTCTACGGTCCGTGGGGACGCCCCGACATGGCGCTGTTCCTGTTCACGCGCAACATTCTGGAGAACCAGCCGATCGACGTGTTCAACCACGGCCACCACCGGCGCGACTTCACCTACATCGATGACATCGTCGAGGGAGTGGTGCGCACCTGCGAGCGCCCGCCGCGGCCGGATCCGCAATGGGACAGCCGCACGCCGGATCCCGCCTCGAGCTCGGCGCCGTACCGGCTGTACAACATCGGCAACAATCAGCCGGTGGCGCTGCTGCGCTACATCGAGGTGATCGAGGAGTGCCTGGGACGCAAGGCCGCGATGAACCTGCTGCCGCTGCAGCCGGGCGATGTGCCGGAGACCTTCGCCGACATCGACGACCTGGTGCGCGACGTTGGCTACCGTCCGGCAACCCCTATCGAGGTGGGCGTGCGGCGCTTCGTCGACTGGTTCTGCGAGTACTACGGCTACAAGCGCTGAACGCCCGTGCGCGGCACGCCCCAATCCAAGCCGGTGATGCAGGTGCCGTTGCTCGATCTGAAGCAGCAGTACCGGCCGCTCGCCGCCGACATCCAGGCAGCCATCACCGCGGTGTGCGACAGCCAGCACTTCATACTCGGCGCCGAGGTGAAGAAGCTGGAGGCGGACGTTGCCGCCTACAGCCAGTGCCGCTTCGGGATCGGCGTGTCTTCGGGCACCGATGCGCTGCTGCTCGCGCTCATGGCCCTCGGCATCGGCGCCGGGGATGCGGTGATCACCAGCCCGTTCACCTTCTTCGCCACCGCCGGCACCATTGCGCGCACTGGCGCGCGGCCGCTGTTCTGCGACATCTATCCGGCCACTTTCAACCTGAGCCCCGCAGCGGTGACGGAATTCCTCGCCGCGCAGTGCGAGCGCCGCGACGGCGCACTGCTCCACCGCGCCAGCGGCAGCCGCGTGCGCGCGCTCATGCCGGTACACCTGTACGGCCGGATCGCCGACATGCAGCCGCTGCTGCAAAGCGCGCGGCACTACGGGCTGAAGGTGATCGAGGATGCGGCGCAGGCCATCGGTGCCGCAGACGCCGCCGGCCGCCGCGCCGGCAGCTTCGGCGAGGTCGGCTGCCTGTCGTTCTTTCCCACTAAGAACCTGGGCGCATTCGGCGATGCCGGCATGTGCGTCACGGGAGACGCCACGCTCGCCGAGCGCATGGAAATCCTGCGCGTGCATGGCGGCAGGCCGAAGTACTACCACGCCCTCATCGGCGGCAATTTCCGTATCGATGAGCTGCAGGCCGCCGTGCTCAACGTCAAGCTGCCGCACCTCGAGGCGTGGAGCGCGGCGCGGCGGCGCAACGCCGCTTATTACGATGCGGCGTTCGTTCGCGCGCAGCCAGGGGACGCCGTTCAGACGCCGCGAGCGCTGCCGGGCGGGCGGCACATCTACAATCAGTACGTGATCCGCGCCAAGCGGCGCGATGCGCTGCGCGCTCACCTGGGCGCGGCCGGCGTGGGTACGGAGATCTACTATCCGGTGCCGCTGCATCTGCAGCAGTGTTTTGCCTACCTCGGCTACCGCGCCGGGGACTTCCCGCACGCGGAAGCGGCGGCGCAGCAGACCCTGGCGCTGCCGATATACCCGGAGCTCAGCGAAACGCAACTACAATACGTCGTCGATTCGGTCGCCGCCTTCTATCGCTGAAGCGGGCGGCCTCGGAGAGCCCACATGACGCTGACGATACACCCCGGGCCGCGCACTCCGGTGTGGGCCGAGCTGCAGGCCCACGCCGCGCGCCTCGCGGCGGTGCCGGTGCCCGAGCTGTTCGAGCGCGATCCCGGACGCTTCGAGCGCTTCGCGCGCGAGGCTGCCGGGTTGCTGCTCGATTTCTCGCGCCAGCGGCTCGATGAGATCGCGCTCGCCAAGCTGTGCGATCTGGCCGACGCCACCGGACTGAAGGAGCGCATCGCCGCCATGTGGCGCGGGGAGCGCATCAACACCACCGAGGATCGCGCTGTGCTGCACGTGGCGCTGCGCCAGCCGGCGGGCGCCGCGGTGGGCGGGACGGAGACGGAAAAGACGGTGCTGAGCGAGCGCGCCCGCATGCTGGCCTTCGCTGAAGGCGTGCGCAGCGGCGCCATCACCGGCAGCTCCGGCCGGCCGTTCCGGTTGGTGGTGAACATCGGCATCGGCGGCTCGGACCTGGGTCCCGCCATGGCGGTGCTGGCGCTGCGGGCGTATAGCGAGGGCGCACCGCACTGCGAGTTCGTCTCCAACATCGACGGGGTGTATCTGGCGCAGGTGCTCGCGACGGCGGATCCGGCGAGCACGCTGTTCATCGTCGCCTCCAAGACCTTCACCACGCTCGAGACATTGACCAACGCGCGCAGCGCGCGCGCCTGGCTGGCGCAGCGCCTGGGCGAGGCGGCGGTGCCGCGCCACTTCGCCGCCGTATCGGTCAACCACCAGGCGATGGACCAGTTCGGTGTGCACCCCGAGTACCGCTTCCAGATGTGGGACTGGGTCGGGGGGCGCTACTCGCTGTGGTCCTCGATCGGCGTGGCGCTCGCCGTCGCCATCGGCGAGCGCAACTTTCACGACTTTCTCGCCGGCGGTTACGAGATGGACGAGCACTTCAGGAGCGCGCCCTGGGTCGAGAACCTGCCGGCGCTCATGGGGCTCACCGCGGTATGGAACATCGACTTTCTGAAGCTGCCGACGCTCGCGGTGCTGCCGTACGACGACTCGCTGCGCCGCTTCCCGGCCTACCTGCAGCAGCTGGAGATGGAGAGCAACGGCAAGTCGGTGATGCTCGACGGTAACCCGGTCGAATGCGAGACCGCCGCGGTGATCTGGGGCGAGGCCGGCAACAACGGCCAGCATTCCTTCTTTCAGCTCCTGCACCAGGGCAGCGCGCGCGCCGCGCTCGATTTTCTGCTGCCGGCGCGCTCCTCGTGCGGCAATCAGCCGCAGCAGGACCTGGCGATCGCGAGCTGCCTGGCGCAGGCGGAGGCGCTCAGCAGCGGCCAGGCCGCCGCCGCGGTGCGCGCGCAGCTCGCGCGCACCGGGATGACGGCGGCGCAGAGCGACGCGCTTACTGCCCACAAGGTGAACCCCGGTAGCCGCCCGAGCACCCTCGTGCTTTTCCGGCAGCTCGATCCGGCGACGCTCGGCCGGCTGATCGCGCTCTACGAGCACAGCGTTCTCACGCAGAGCGTCGTGTGGGGCATCAACGCCTTCGACCAGTGGGGGGTGGAGCTCGGCAAGAAGCTGACCGAGCAGCTGGCGCCGGCGGTGCAGGACCCCCGCGGCGGTCACCCGGCGCCCGCCGCGGTGATGAAGCTGCTGGCGACGGTGGAGAAGTGGCGGCGCTGACTCCGACTGCTTGTCGGGAGGTCACCAGACGGCGCACGGATATGCAGTGAAGGCGTACCCGCGCGTAGGGTCCATGATCGCGGTGCCGGGCCCGGCCTGCGTCGGCAAACTCCCGCTACATGAATCTGCGCGCTTCAGTACAATCGCGCATTCGCGCGTAGGGGTGGTCGGCTGCGCGGCTCGACCGCGCGCCGCTAAGACTAACGGATTAAAGGTTTGTAATGCGCTTGATGCGACGCCTGGCGGGGCTGCTGGTTTCGTTCGCCCTATCCGCCGCACTCATCAGCTCCGTCTATCCGGCGTACGGGCAGCAGACCACTGGTTCCCCCGTCGAGCAGATCCTGCAGGGACTGTCGCCGGACCAGCTCGGCGCGATTTCGCAGCAGCTCGGTGGTACCGGCGCCGGCGGCGCGCAGGGCACGCAGGGCCCGCTCGGCGGTCGGCCGACGCCAGCGACCGAAGAGCAGCAGAACCTGATGCTGCAGCAACAACGCGAGCAGCTGATCGAGCAACAGAAGCTGCGGGAGGAGCAGCAGCGCCTAAGCCCGTTCCTCCAGGCTGAGGATTGGGTTGTCGTCACCATCGACTCTGTGCCTCTTCCGGCGGGCAACCCACCAACGCAGGGAGCGGGCGCGCTGGGTGCGTTGGCTGGTATTCCCAATCAGCAAAACATTCTGAGCAATCTCGCGCCGGGTCTGGCAGGCGCGAACCCAAGCTCTCTCAGCCAGCTGGGCGGTGCGCTGGGTGGCGCTGGCGCGGCTAATCCCCAGCAGAATGGCCTGGGGGCGGCAACCGCGGCTGCTGCAACGGCACCGTCCGCCGCCGCTCAGGGCGTGACCGCGGGTGGCTACGCACCGCTGCCGGCCCCGTGCACAGGACAGCCGAACTGTGACCCTTCGCAGCCTACGCAACCTGAGCTGACGGACGAGCAGAAGAAGCAGCGGCAGGCGCTGCTCGACCTGATCCGTTCCAAGAATCCCTATCAGCTCTCCCGTGATGGAGTGCTCACGTTGCCAGGATTTGCGCCGATTGCCCTCGCCGGACTCACCGAGCGCCTCGCCACCTTACGCCTGGGAGTCGAGCCTGCGCTTAAAGACCTGTTCATCCGGGTCACCAAGCTGCCGCTGACGAAGGTCGGTGTCACCGCGTTGAAGCCCTTCGGCTACGATCTGTTCGACCATCCGATCTCAACCTTCGCCCCGACGACGAATGTTCCGGTGCCTGCGGGCTATATCGTCGGTGCGGGCGATGAGCTCGACATACAGCTGTACGGGAACCGCAATGGAATTCTCAAGCTCACCGTCGGCCGCGATGGGCTCGTGAGCGTGCCGGAACTGGGGCCGGTCAGCGTCGCAGGTCAGACCTTCGCAAGCGCGCAAGCTCAGCTGGAGTCGCGGATCGAGAGACAGCTGACCGGGGTCCATGCGAGTGTCACGATGGGAGACACGCGCACCATTCGGGTATTTGTGCTCGGAGACGCAAAGCAGCCGGGGTCGTATACCATCAGCGGGCTGGGCACGATCACTGCGGCGTTGTTCGCCGCCGGCGGCGTCCAGCCGATCGGTTCGCTGCGCAACATTCAGCTGAAGCGGCACGGCGAGCTCGTGCGCCGGCTGGATCTGTACGACATGCTCATCCGCGGAGACACCACCGACGACGCCAAGCTGCTGCCGGATGACGTCATCTTCATCCAACCCATTGGACCCACGGTCACAGTTGACGGTGAGGTCCACCGACCCGCGATTTATGAGGTTCGCAATGAGGCCTCGGTCGCCGACGTGGTACAGCTGGCTGGGGGACTCACCCCCGAGGCCGACACGGCGAAATTGGCACTCACTCGCATCGATGCCAGCTTGCATCGGGTCGTGCTGCAGGTCGACCTGACCGCCGCAGCGGCCCGGGCAGAGCCCGTGCGCAACGGCGACAGCCTGCGGGTATCGCGCTTGCGCCCCACACTCGACGCCGGAATCGTGGTGCAAGGCTACGTTTACACACCGGGTGCATTCGCCTATCACGCCGGTATGCGACTCACGGACGTGCTGCGCTCGGTGGACGATCTGAAGCCGAACGCGGACCTGCACTACATCCTGATCCGCCGGGAGCTGCCACCGGATCGACGCATCACCGTGTTATCCGCCGACCTCGCGGCGGCGTTGAATGATCCCGACTCAGCTGCGAACCTGCAACTCATGGCGCGCGATCGCGTCATGATCTTCGATCTGCAGTCGAGCCGTGACCGGGTCATCCGGCCGCTGCTGGATGATCTGAAGCTGCAGGCCAACATCAGCCTTCCGGATGCGGTGGTGCGTATCGACGGACGCGCCAATGTTCCCGGAGAGTATCCCCTCGAGACTGGCATGACCGTGCGCGACCTGATCAGAGCCGGTGGAGGTTTGAGCGATGCAGCTTACGGCGGCAGCGCCGAGCTGACGCGCTACCAGGTCGTAAACGGTGAGTCGCGCCGCACAGAGGTTATCCAGGTCGACCTGGCGGCAATTCTGCGCGGAGAGCCCGGCGCCAATCTGCAGCTCGCGCCGTTCGATAGTCTCAGCATCAAGGAGGTTCAGGCGTGGACCGACCAGGAGTCGATCGTACTCCGCGGTCAGGTGAGCTTCCCCGGTACATACTCGGTCAAGCCGGGCGAGACGTTGAAGTCGGTATTGCTGCGCGCCGGCGGGTTGACGCGATACGCCTTCGCCAAAGGTGCCGTTTTTACCCGCCGCGAACTGCGTGAGCGGGAGCAGAAAGAGCTGGACATGCTTGCGGTGCGCCTGCAGAACGACATCGCGTTCGTCGCTCTGCAGGGCACGGTCGCCAACCAGGGTGGGGCGGCCGGGGCCCTGAGCGTCGGCCAGTCGCTGCTCACGCAGCTGCGCCAAGCCAGGGCCGTGGGTCGCCTGGTGATCAGCCTGCCGCCGCTGCTGCGCTCGCCGGTCGGCTCGCCCTATGACGTCGTTCTTCGCGACGGCGACGAGCTCATCGTGCCGAAGGCTGAGCAGGAGGTAACGGTGATCGGCGAGGTACAGACGGTAACTTCACACCTGTACCGCCCGGGACTGTCGCGTGACGATTACATCGCGATGAGCGGCGGCGAGACCGTTCGTGCCGACAGGGGACGTATCTATGTCGTGCAGGCCGACGGCAGCGTCGTCGGGCACGCAGGCGCGCGCTGGTTCCGCACCTCATCTGCGCAGATCGAGCCGGGCGATACCATCGTCGTGCCGCTGAACGCCGAGCACATGCCGCCGTTGCCGTTGTGGCAGGCCGTATCGCAGATCCTCTACAACGTTGCGATCGCGGTTCTGGCCGTGCATACCCTCTGACATCACTGCGCTTGCGGCTAGCGCGTTTACCTGGTGAAAGTCGCGAAGTGATGCGGTTGACACCCTGCGATGGCGCGCTTACTCTGCGTTCAATGGTTGAACGCACTCACCCTGAACCTGCCCGGGCCGTGTAGCAGAACGACGATGCCGGGCGACGAAGCGCGCTACAAGGTGATGCGGCTGCTCGAGGCCAATCCGCACATGAGTCAGCGCGACGCCGCGCGCGAGCTCGGGGTCAGTCTCGGCAAGCTCAACTATTGTGTGCAGGCCCTGATTGGCAAAGGCTGGGTCAAGGTTGCCCGCTTCAAGAACAGCCGCAACAAGGCCGCCTACATGTACGTACTGACCCCGCGGGGCATGGAGGCGAAGGCGCGTCTCGCGGTGCGCTTTCTGGTCGAGAAGCTGTCCGAGTACGAGAGGCTGCGCGTGGAAATCGAACAGATCCGGCGCGAGGCCGAACGGGACCGGGCGGATTAGGCATGCGACCGATACCTCCAGTTCGCTCGTTGAATCCACACACTTGAGCAGGTGCTGAGTGAACGACGTAAGCCAACGCGCAGCGGTAGAGCCCGAGCAGGAGATGGACTTCATCGATCTGTGGTGGCTGATGTGGGATTACCGCGTCCAGATCGCGATCGTCGCCGCCATCTGCGTCGGGCTCGCGCTGGTCCTGGCACTCACCGCAACACCGTTGTACCGCGCCACGGTGATGCTGACCGAGGTGAAGGAGAATGGCCTGGATAGCGGCCAGGGCCTCGGGGGCGAGGCCGCCGGACTGGCGAGTCTGGCCGGGCTGACCGTCGGGCAGCAGCATCCGGAGCGTAGCGCGGTATTGCGCTCGCGCCACCTGGTGGAGGAGTTCGTGCAGAAGCCGGACGTGTATCCGGTGTTCGCGGCCGGCGAGAAAGATCCCAGGAAGCGGAGCGTGTGGATGACGGTCGAGCTGTTCCGCAAGAACGTCCTCGACATCAAGGAGGACAAGCTCAACGAAGTCACGACCGTCACCATGGACTGGAAGGACCCCGCCGTCGCGGCGCGCTGGGCCGACGAGTTCGTGGCGCTCGCAAATCAGTTGTTGCGCGACAAGGCCGTCGAAGACGCGACCCGAAACGTCGCGTTTCTCAAAGACCAGGTCGACCACGCAAGCTCGCTCGAGCTGCAGAACGTCATGTACCGGTTGATCGAGCAGGAAACGCGGACGCTGATGCTGGCCAAGGGCCGCATCGAGTACGCCTTCACCGTGGTTGACCCGGCCGTCAAGGCGGAAGTGCGCGTCAGCCCGAAGCGTACGCTCATGGTGCTGTCGGGCGCCGTCGTGGGCGGATTCCTCGGCACTTACATCGCCTGGCTGCGGATCCGCTTCAAGCGCCACCGCCGCGCGCGGGCTGGCGCGGGCACCGGCGGCTAATGGACGTCGAGCGCAACAGCAGCTCAGTCGCCGCGCTGCTCGCGCGGCTATGGCGCGGTCTGCAGCCGCGCCGACGACGCCAGTTCGTCCTGATCATGGGGCTGATGGTCGTCAGCGCGTTCGCCGAGGTGGCGAGCCTCGGCGCGGTGTTGCCTTTTCTCGGCATCCTGACCGCCCCCGACAAGGTCTTCGGCAATCACTGGGTGGCTGGCGCCGCTCATGCCCTGGGGATCAATTCGGCGCAACGGCTGCTGCTGCCGCTTACCGTTGCGTTTGCCGTGATGGCGCTGGTCGCAGGGGCGGTACGTCTGCTGCTGCTATGGGTCAGTACCCGCTTTACCTTCGCCGCCGGGGCGGATCTGAGCATCGAGGTGTATCTGCGCACCCTCTACCAGCCGTACGAGGTGCATGTCGCGCGCAACAGCAGCGAGGTCATCAGCGGCATCACCTACAAGGTAGGCGGCACGGTACTGGGCGTGCTGCTGCCGCTCATGACGCTGCTGAGCTCCGCCATGCTGCTGGTGGCCATTCCGCTGGCTCTGATCGCCATCGATCCTATGGTCGCTCTTGCAGCCTCGCTGGTCCTCGGCGCGAGCTACGGCGTCATCAGCTGGCTCTCGCGACGGCGGCTTTATCACAACAGCCGCCGCCAGGCCGATGCGCAGACGCAAGTGCTGAAAGCGCTGCAGGAGGGGCTGGGCGGCATCAGAGACGTGCTGCTCGACGGCGCACAGCCGGTCTTCTGTGAGGTCTATCGTCAGGCCGATCAGCTGCTGCGGCGCGCGCAGGCCAGCAACGTATTCATCGCCCAGAGCCCGCGCTTCGCCATGGAAGCGGTCGGCATGGTACTCATCGCCGCGCTCGCGTACGGCATGACGCGTCATACCCATTCGGCGATCGGTGTGTTGCCGGTCCTCGGGGCGCTGGCGCTCGGTGCGCAGCGCCTGCTGCCGGCGCTGCAGCAGGCCTTTGGCGCATGGGCGACGATCGCCGGCAGCCGCGCTTATCTAACCGACACCGTCGCGCTTATCGATCAACCCATGCCCACCGAGGCGCTCGCGGCTGCTGCGGAGCCGCTGCGCTTTCAGCACGCGATTCAGTTCTGCAACGTGTACTTCCGCTACGCCGCCGAGGGTCCATGGGTGCTCGAGGACCTCAGCTTCGCGATCCCGAAGGGTGCGCGGATCGGACTGGTGGGTGGCACCGGTAGCGGCAAGAGCACCACGCTCGATTTGCTTATGGGGCTGCTCAAACCCACGCACGGTGAAATTCTGGTGGACGGGGCGCCAATCGACGGGACTCGCACACGCAGCTGGCAACGCACGCTCGCCCACGTGCCGCAAAGCATCTACCTGGCCGATGCAAGCATTGCCGAGAACATCGCCTTCGGCATTCCCACGGACGCGATCGATATGCAGCGGGTGCGCGAGGCGGCCCGCCGCGCCCAGATCGATGAGTTCATCGAGGGTCGCACCGGGGCCTACGCCGCACTGGTCGGGGAGCGCGGTGTGCGTCTGTCCGGCGGGCAACGTCAGCGGATCGGCATTGCTCGCGCGCTCTACAAGCGCGCCAGCGTTCTGGTGCTGGATGAGGCCACGAGCGCCCTCGACAACGCCACCGAACGCGCGGTCATGGACGCCATCGAGGGGTTGGATCGCGAGCTCACAATCCTGCTGATCGCCCATCGGCTGACGACAGTAAGAGGGTGCGACACCATCCTCGAGCTCGAGCGCGGACGGCTCGTGGCGCAGGGGCCCTATGAGCTCCTTCTCGAGTGCAGCCAGAGCTTCCGGCAGGTCGCGCAGTCGAGCCGATTTAAGTAACTCGCATCGCTTCGGATCATGTTCAACGACAAGTCCATACTGGTTACGGGCGGCACGGGATCCTTCGGCAAGCAATTCGTCCGGACGCTGCTCAGCAGCTACCGGCCGCGCAAGCTCATCGTCTATTCCCGAGATGAGCTCAAGCAGTTCGAGATGCAGCAGGACTTCCCGCAGGACTGCATGCGCTTCTTTCTCGGCGACGTGCGCGACGGCGAGCGGCTGATTCAGGCATTGAACGGGGTGGACTACGTGGTTCACGCCGCAGCGCTCAAGCAGGTACCGGCGGCCGAGTACAACCCGATGGAGTGCATCAAGACCAACATTCACGGCGCGCAAAACGTCATCCAGGCGGCGCTGGCGAACGAGGTCGAGAAGGTGATCGCGCTGTCGACCGACAAGGCCGCCAATCCCATCAATCTCTACGGCGCCACCAAGCTGGTATCGGACAAGCTGTTCGTGGCCGCCAACAACGTCGCCGGCGGGCACCGCACGCGCTTTGCGGTGGTGCGCTACGGCAACGTCGTCGGCTCGCGCGGCTCAGTGGTGCCTTTCTTCCGCAAGCAGATCGCCACCGGCTGCGATCATCTGCCGATTACCGATCCCGCGATGACGCGCTTCTGGATCACCGTGCAGCAGGGCGTGGAGTTCGTACTCAGGAGTTTCGCACGCATGCACGGCGGGGAGCTCTTCGTTCCCAAGATCCCATCGCTGAAAGTGGTGGACCTGGCCAAGGCGATGGCGCCGCATCTGCCGCAGCGCATCGTCGGCATCCGCCCCGGAGAGAAGCTGCACGAGGTCATGTGTCCCGCCGACGACTCGCACCGGACGCTCGAGTTCACCGACCACTACGTGATAAAGCCTACAATTCAGTTCTCGGAACCGGCGGAATTCACCGTCAATCGCCTCGGTGAGCACGGCGCTCTGGTGGAGCCCGGCTTCGAGTACCACTCGGGCAAGAACTCGCGCTTTCTGTCGGTGGCGGAGATTGTCGCGCTGAACAGGGTTGTGGACGGCGGATGATTCCCTACGGTCGGCAGACGATCAGCGATGAAGACGTGCGGGCCGTGGTCGAGGTGTTGCGATCGGATTTTCTCACGCAGGGTCCGGTGGTGCCGCGCTTCGAGCGCGCGATCGCCGACCACTGCGGTGTGGCGCATGCAGTCGCGGTGAACAGTGCCACCAGCGCTCTGCACATCGCCTGCCTGGCCCTCGGCGTGGGTCCCGGTGATCGCGTCTGGACCAGTCCCAACACGTTCGTAGCGAGCGCCAATTGCGCGCGCTTCTGTGGTGCGGCGGTTGATTTCGTCGATATAGACCCATCGACCTGCAACATGTCCACGCCGGCACTGGCCGCCAAGCTGGCGGCGGCAGCCGCGTGCGGCAGCCTGCCCAAGGTCGTCATTCCCGTGCATTTTGCCGGGTTGCCGTGCGACCTGGCGGACATTCACGCGCTGGCGCAGCGCTACGGCTTCCGCGTCATCGAAGATGCCTCGCATGCCATCGGTGCGCGCTACCGGGACAGTGTCATTGGTGACTGCCGCTTCAGCGATATCACGGTCTTCAGCTTTCATCCCGTCAAGATCATAACGACCGCTGAGGGAGGCATGGCGACCAGCCAGTCGGCGGCACTGGCGCGGACCATGCGGCTGCTGCGCACACATGGCGTCACCCGCGATGCGGCGGAGCTGCAGCGGTCCGATGAAGGCCCGTGGTACTACGAGCAGCAGTGTCTTGGCTTCAATTACCGCATGACAGAACTGCAGGGCGCGCTCGGGCTGTCGCAGCTGACGCAGCTGTCGCGCCGGATCGCTCGCCGCCATGAGTTGGCGGATGCCTATGACGCACAGCTGGCGCCGCTGCCGCTTATCCTGCCGCGCCGGCTCGCGGAGTCGCGCTCAGCCCTGCACCTGTACGTCGTGCAGCTCGATCCGCTGCGTACGCCGCTCAATCGCCGAGTGGTCTTCGAGCGCCTGCGTGCCGCCGGGATCGGCGTGGCCGTTCACTACATACCGGTACACACGCAGCCTGACTTCCAGACACTCGGCTTTCGCGCCGGAGACTTCCCCGCAAGCGAGAGCTATTACGCGCGCTGCCTGTCGCTGCCGATGTTCGCGGCCCTGACGGAGGTGGAGCAGGGGCGTGTCTGCGAAGCGCTGCGGAGAACGCTGACATGACGCTGCAGCAGGACGCGTTCGATGAGCCGACGAGCAAACTCGCACTCGGCACGGTGCAGTTCGGCCAGCGCTACGGCGTGGCCAATGCTGCGGGGAGGGTCACTCCCCAGACGGTCGCCGCCATCCTCGATCTGGCCGGCAGCGAGGGGATCGACACGCTCGATACGGCGGCCGCCTACGGCAACAGCGAGAGCTGCCTGGGTGACGTCGGTGTCTCATCGTGGCGGGTCATTACCAAGCTACCGGCGCTACCCGACGACACGAGCGACGTTGCCAGCTGGGTCGAGCTGCAGGTGCGTGGCTCCATGCGGCGCTTGCGCATCGCGCGGCTCGAGGGCTTGCTCCTGCACCGGCCCGCTGATCTGCTCGGACCGCACGGGGCACGCCTGCTGACAGCGCTGGCACTACTGAAGTCGCGGGACTGGATCGGCGCGGCAGGAATTTCCATCTACGATCCTGGCGAGCTGGACATGCTGTGGCCGCTGTGGCAACCGGAGATCCTGCAAGCCCCCTGCAGCGTGCTCGACCGGCGGCTCGTGCAGTCCGGTTGGCTGCCGAGGCTTAAGCGCCAGGGCACGCGCCTGCACCTGCGTTCGGTGTTTCTGCAGGGCCTGCTGCTCATGCCTTCAAGGCAGCGGCCGGCGTTCTTTGCCCGTTGGCGCGGCCTGTTGGACCGATGGCTCGACTGGTGCGCCGCTCACAGCGTGTCACCGCTGCGGGCGGCCCTGGGATACGCGTGCGCGCTGCCGGATGCCGAGCGCGTCGTGGTTGGGGTGGACTCGATCGCGCAATTGCAGGAAATACTCGACGCCGCGCGGGCGCCCGCGCCCACGCCGCCGGCGGACTTGTTCAGCGATGAGCGGGAGCTTCTCGAACCCTCGCGGTGGATGGTGGCATGAAGACCGTGGCCATCGTTCAGGCCCGTATGGATTCGACGCGCTTTCCCGGCAAGGTGCTGCGGCCGATTCTCGGCACGCCCCTGATTGAGATCCTGCTGCAGCGTCTGGGTCGGGCGACCCAGGTCGACCAGATTGTGCTCGCAACCTCGGCGCATCCCAATAACGATGAGCTCGCCGCGCACGCGTACCAGCTCGGCATTACGGTGTATCGGGGCAGTGAGGACGACGTGCTCGATCGCTACCACGCCGCTGCCGCGCTTGCTGCGGCAGACATCGTGGTGCGTATCACCGGGGACTGTCCGCTGGTGGACCCCGCGGTGGTTGATGCGGCAGTGGTCGCCCTCAAGAGCGCCGCCGTGGACTACGTGTCGAATACCGATCCGCCGACTTATCCCGATGGGCTGGACGTCGAAGTGTTTACCTTTGACGCGCTGCGGACCGCCTGGCAGGAGGCGCGGCATTCCGCTGAGCGGGAACATGTCACTGCGTACATGCGCGCGCGCGGGCGGTTTCGCGTGCTCGGACTGCGCAATGAAACAGATCTCTCCGCGCAGCGTTGGACCGTCGACGAGCCGTGTGATTTCGAAGTGGTTGCGGCGATCTTCACTCACTTTCACCCGCGCCGGGATTTCAGCTGGCAGGAGGTCGCGCAGCTGGCGCAGCGCGAGCCGGCGCTGTTCGCGGCCAATCGTCATTTGATCCGCAACGCAGGAGCGGCGATGTCCACGGGACAAAAGCTGTGGAAGCGTGCCAAGCACGCAATTCCGGGCGGCAACATGCTGTTGTCGAAGCGGGCCGAAATGTTTCTGCCGGAGCAGTGGCCGGCCTATTTCAGCAAAGCCAAGGGCTGCAGGGTATGGGACCTCGATGGCAATGAGTACCTCGACATGTCCCTCATGGGCATCGGTACCAATATTCTCGGATACGGGCAGGCGGAAGTCGACGCCGCGGTTCACGCCACCATTGATGCCGGCAACATGTCAACGCTCAATTGTCCTGAAGAGGTGTACCTCGCGGAGCAGCTCGTGGAGCTGCATCCGTGGGCGCAGATGGCACGATTCGCGCGTACCGGCGGGGAGGCCGACGCGATCGCGGTGCGCATCGCGCGCGCCGCTACCGGCAGGGAGAAGGTTGCGATCTGCGGCTACCATGGCTGGCACGACTGGTACCTCGCCGCCAATCTCGGCGATGAGCGCAACCTCGCCGGGCACCTGTTGCCGGGCCTTGCAGCGAGTGGAGTGCCGGGCAGCCTGCGCGGCACGGTGCTGCCTTTCAATTACAATCGCTTTGACGAACTCGAGGCGCTGGCGGATGCGCACGATCTGGCCGCCATCACCATGGAGGTGTCGCGCAATCACGGTCCGGCCCCGGGCTTTCTCGACAAAGTGCGGGAGCTGGCGACACGCCGCGGCATCGTGCTGATCTTTGATGAGTGCACGTCCGGATTCCGCCAGACGTTCGGTGGTCTGCACAAGCTCTACGCAGTTGAACCCGACATGGCGATATTCGGCAAGGCGCTCGGTAACGGCTATGCAATCACCGCGACGATCGGCCGGCGCGAGGTCATGGAGGCCGCACAGACTTCCTTCATCAGCAGCACCTTCTGGACGGAGCGCATTGGCCCGTGTGCGGCGCTGAAGACGTTGGAGGTCATGCAGCGTACGAGTTCGTGGGAACAGATCACACGCATCGGCGCCGATATCAGCGCGCGCTGGTTGCGGCTCGCAGACGAACATGGGCTCGCCATCAACGTCGCCGGATTGCCGGCGCTTGCCTCGTTTGCGTTTGCCGGGCCCAGAGCGCTGGCCTACAAGACGCTTGTCACCCAGGAGATGCTGGCGCAGGGCTACCTTGCCAGTACCAGCGTGTATGTCTGCACTGAGCATACGCCGCAGATCGTCGCTGACTACTTTGCGGCGCTCGATCCGGTGTTTCGGCTGATCAGGGAATGTGAAGATGGACGCGACGTCAATTCGCTGCTCAAAGGTCCTGTATGTCATAGCGGTTTCCGGCGCCTGAACTAGGAGGAGCGGGGCATGCAAGTGGTGTTCCGCACGGACGCTTCGCGGGCGATGGGTTCGGGTCACGTGATGCGATCGCTCACTCTGGCCCAAACACTGAGCGATGCCGGCGCCGAGGTGGCATTCGTGGCACGGCGGCACGAGGGCAATGCGAACGATTTGCTGCGCACGTGGGGGTTCGCGGTTGCCGAATTGACCGCGCCGCAGGCCGGACGCCCGCCAGCAGCGCACCCGGCGTACGCGGCCTGGGTCGGTGCCGACTGGCAAGACGATGCTCGCGAGACCCGTGCCGCGATGCGTGCGCTTGGTGCACGGCCCGACTGGCTCATCGTGGATCACTACGGGCTCGACCAGCGCTGGGAGGCGCAACTGCGGCCGGAGGTGGCGCGGATTTTCGCAGTCGATGATCTCGCGGACCGCCGCCACGATTGTGACCTGCTGCTTGACCAGAACCTGGTGGAAGACCTGGCGACGCGCTATGTGGGCAAGTTGCCGGACCGATCCGCGACGATGCTCGGACCGCGTTACGCCCTGTTGCAGCCGGTCTACGCCGACCTGCACCGCCAGGTCGCACCGCGGACGGGTGCCGTGCGCCGCGTATGCATCTACTTCGGCGCCGCAGACCTATACGGTCTCACGCAGCTGGCGCTGCGCGCGTTCCTTAACCTGGGCAGGCAGGACATCGAGGCCGACGTGGTGATCAATGACGATACCACCGACGCCGCCGAGCTGCGCGCGTGCGCGGCGGGCCACGCGAACATACGGTTGCACACGCGCCTGCCGTCGCTTGCCCACCTGTTGGCACGCGCTGACCTTGCCATCGGCGCCGCCGGTGCGACGAGCTGGGAGCGCCTGTGCCTGGGGGTACCGGCGCTGGTGATCACTCTGGCGGACAACCAGCGACCGGTGGCCGCGGCCCTGCAGAGCAGGGGCCTGATCTGCTGGCTGGGGCATCACGATGAGGTGGGTCTGGCCGAGTTGCAGGATGCGCTTGCACGGCACATCGCGCGCGGCGCCGACACCGCGAGCTCGCGCGCCGGCCGTGCGGTCGTCGATGGCGCGGGAGTACGGCGGGTGCGCACGGCTTTGTTGGTCGATTCCACTACTCCCCTGGTGGTGCGCGAGGCGGCGGTCGGCGACGAGGATCTGCTGCTCGAATGGGCCAACGATCCGTTGACCCGCAGGAATTCCTTTAATCGTGCGATCATCGGTGCCGAGGAGCACCACCAATGGCTGTGCCATAGGCTGCGCCCCGGGCAGCGAGGTCTGCTGCTGGTGATCGAAACGCAGGACGGCGTGCCGCTCGCGACCGTGCGCTTCGACCCGATAGCGACGGGCTGGAGGCTCAATTACTCGGTGGGTGCGCAGTACCGCGGCAGAGGGTTGGGCCGTCCGGTGCTGGAGCGGGCCATGGCGGCGCTGGCGCGCAGCCGCCCCGAGGCATCCTCGCTAGTGGCGCGCGTGATGGCCGCGAACCAGCCCTCGCACCGGGTGTTCAGACGCCTGGGGTTCGAGGTCGTGAGCGACGCAGCAGGTGCGGTGGAATATCGGCGGTCGCTGTGAGCGAAGGTCATCCATGCAAATAGGACAGCATTCGATCGGCCGCGCCGGACCGCCATTCATCATCGCGGAAATGTCCGGCAACCACAACCAGTCGCTCGATCGCGCCATGAAGATCGTAGACGAGGTAGCGGCCAGCGGGGCGCACGCGCTGAAGCTGCAGACGTACACAGCCGACACCATGACGCTCGATCTTCAGGAGCGGGAGTTCTTTATCCACGACCAGCGAAGTCCCTGGAACGGCACCAGTCTGCACAAGCTCTACGAGCAGGCACACACGCCGTGGGAGTGGCACGCGCCCATCTTTGAGCATGCGCGGCGCCTGGGGTTGGTAGCGTTCAGCACGCCATTCGATGCCACGGCGGTTGACTTCCTGCAGTCGCTCGACGTGCCAGCCTATAAGATCGCCTCCTTCGAAAACACCGACTTGCCCCTGATCCGCAAGGTTGCCGCGACCGGCAAGCCGCTGATCGTCTCCGTCGGAATGGCGAACCTGGCGGAGATAGACGAGGCGGTGCGCGCCGCGCGCGCCTGCCGCGCTGGTGATCTGGCGCTGTTGAAGTGCACCAGCAGCTACCCGGCTAGCCCGGCTGCGTCGAATCTCGTCACGATCCCGCACCTGCGCAGCGCTTTTAACTGCGAGGTGGGTCTGTCGGACCATACACCCGGGGTCGGCGTCGCGGTGGCAGCCGTGGCGCTGGGCGCGACGGTGATTGAAAAACACTTCACTCTGAGTCGCGCGGAGGGCGGCGTCGATGCGGCGTTCTCCCTCGAACCGCAGGAGTTCACGCAACTGGTCAGGGAGACGCGCGCAGCCTGGCAAGCGCTCGGCGAGGTACGCCTCGGCGTCACCGAGGACGAACGCAGCTCGCTGATGCTGCGGCGTAGTCTGTATATCTGCGCCGATCTCGCTGCCGGCGACGTGCTCACGCCGCAGAACCTGCGCGCCATCCGCCCGGGGTATGGCCTGCCGCCCAAGTTTCTCGACCAGCTGCTCGGCAAGCGCGTCACCCGGGCGGTCAGGCGTGGCACGCCGATGGCGTGGGAGCTGCTGTGAGCGCAGACGCCCGAGTCTGCGTTCTCGACTACGGCTCAGGCAACGTCAAGTCCGTGGCCAATCTGCTGGAGTATCTGCGGGTGGAGCACGTGGTTTCCAACAGCGAGTCAGCGATAGGCGACGCGACGCATCTGGTGCTGCCCGGGGTCGGCGCCTTCGGGGCGGCGATGCAGATGATCCGGCACAATATTCCGTTGCCGGCGGTCGATGCGGCGGTGCACGTGGAACACAAGCCGTTTCTTGGGATCTGTGTAGGTATGCAGGTGCTGGCGGAAAGCGGTGACGAGTTCGGCGTCCATGAAGGACTGGGATGGATCCCGGGCAGCGTGCGCAGGTTCCGCGATCACGGGCTGCCGGTACCGCACATGGGATGGAACGAGGTAAGCGCGACGAATGCTCCCGGATTGCTCGGCGAACACCGGACGCTGGATTTCTATTTTCTGCATAGTTTCCTGTTCGAGGCGGCCAATCCCGCGAACGTCGCGGCAGTCACCACCTACGGTGAGACGTTTCCGAGCATCATCCGCCGCGACAACGTCGTGGGCGTGCAGTTCCACCCGGAAAAGAGCCAGAAAGCAGGCATGCTGTTGCTCGAAAATTTTCTGCGCCTGTGAAGAAGCGCCGCCTCATTCCGGTGGTGTTGCTCAGAAACGGCTGGCTGGTCCAGAGCATCCAGTTCTCCCGCTACCTGAACCTCGGCAATCCGGTGTGGACGGTCAGGCGTCTGAGCGAGTGGGCGTCCGACGAACTCATTTACCTGGATATCACCAGCGACGATCAATATGATCTGCGTCGCGAGGATCTCGGTGCGCCGAACCGGCGCACGTTCCTCGAGATCATCGGGGACGTATCCAAGGTAACGTTCATGCCGATGACGGTCGGCGGGAAAATCCGCACCCTCGATGACATCCAGGTGCGACTGTCGCTGGGGGCAGACAAGATCAGCATCAACACGATGGCATTCGACGATCCGACGTTCATCGGGCGGGCAGCTGCGCAGTTCGGATCGCAGTGCATCGTGGTGTCGATCGACTACAAGGAGGTGGGCGGCGCACCCCGCGTGATGGTGCAAGGCGGCAGACGCGACACCGGCCTGGATCCAGTCGCGTGGGCCCGCACCGTAGAGGAGCGGGGCGCGGGCGAGATTCTGCTCAATTCCATCGACCGGGATGGCATGAAGAGTGGCTATGACATCGACACCATTGCCCGTGTCTGTGAGGCGGTCAGGATCCCGGTGATCGCCCAGGGCGGGGTAGGACGTTGGGAGCACTTCGAGGAGGCACTGAGCCGGACATCGGTCGACGCGGTAGCAGCCGCAAACATCTTCCAGCACACTGACCAGAGCGTGTATTACGCCAAACAACACCTGATGGAGGCGCATCACAACGTTCGCGAGCCTGGGCTGATTTCCCTGTGACGGCTCGCCACTGAGTCAAGCAAGTTATGCAGTACTGCAGGAGATGCGTTTATCCGATTCTCGCGGTCAACCTTCACATGGACGCCGAAGGTATATGTTCGGCATGCCGCGTGGCCGAGCAGTTTGACCACCTGACCGACGAGTTCTGGGACGCACGCAAGCGGGTGTTCGAGGAGACCATCGCGAAGATCATGAAGAAAGGCAGGGGAGACTATGACTGCCTGATTCCCGTAAGCGGCGGCAAGGACAGCTACTACCAGACCCACAAGATGGTGATCGAGTACGGGCTCAAGCCCCTGCTCGTGACCTATCACGGGAACAACTACCTCCCGGAGGGCGATTACAACCGCGATCGTATGCGGCAGCTGTTCGACGCCGACCACCTGGTGTTCGGTCCGAGCGTTGCGGTGCTGAAGAAGCTGAACCGCCTGTGCTTCCGCAAGATGGGCGACATGAACTGGCACGCGCACTGCGGGATCGTCAGCTACCCGATTATTGTCGCCGTGAAGTTTCAGATCCCTCTGATCATCTGGGGCGAGACGAGCTGGGATATATCCGGCATGTACGCACCGAACGACCTGGTCGAGTTCAGCGCCCGCGTGCGGCACGAACACGATCTGCGCGGTTTCGAGTGGTACGACATGCTGAACGACCCTCAGGAGCCGCTGACGGAAAAGGACCTGTCATGGGCCAAGTATCCCTCCGACGAGGAGATCATCAGGGTGGGGGTGCGCGGCCTGTACATCGGCAACTTCTTCAGGTGGGATCCCAACCGGCAGACCGCAATGATCCGCGAGCGCTACGGCTGGAAGGCAGCCGAGACGCCGTTCGAACGCACCTATCGTTGCATTTCGAACCTCGATGATCGTTACGAGAACGGGGTGCACGACCTGTTGAAGTTCGTCAAGTTCGGTTATGGACGAGCGTCGGATCATGCCAGCAAGGACATTCGCACCGACTACATGACGCGCGAGCAGGGCATCGATATGGTGCGTCGCTACGATCACGTCGTTTCCAAGGACCTGGCTCACTGGCTCGAGTACGTAGACATGAGCGAAGCGGACTTCTGGAAAACGGCGGACCGTTTTCGCGACAAGCGGGTATGGCGGATCGAAGACGGACAGTGGGTCAAGGAAAATATCTGGGGGGGGGCGTCCGCCTACGGCCCCGTGAGGCTTTGAAACAGACCCGCTCGCCGCATGTCGGTACACGCGCCGCACTCGCCAGCGCGGCGGCACCCGACCTTCAGCAACAGGCCGGAGCAGCAGACAACGACCTCGAGGGCGGCGAGAGCCCGAGTACCAGCTCTGCCGGGCCGCATATTCTGACTGTGGGCTCTTCGTCGCGGCTGGTGCGCAACCTCTGGGATCGTATCGCCGCCCGCGGCGGCCTGCGGATCGCGCATCTCGTGCACCCGACGTACGACCGCGCCTCATGGGATGAGTCAGTGACCTCCAATCGGGTCTATTTCGTGCGTGAAGACATGCGCATTTCGATGCCGACGCCTGACCGTCAGCTGCTGGAATCCCTGGAGCGCGGGGATGTACCCAGCATCCACAACATGATCATGAGCGACCGTGTGGTCTCGAAGCTGCCGTATGAGGACGCGCTCGCGTACGCGACGCTGCTGACCCGGCGATTCTCAACTCTGTTCAGACAAATAGACCCCGCGGTGATCATCGGCGGTTTTGATGCGCTGCACGGTAGTCTCGCTCTGGCGGTGGCGCGGAAAATCGGCATTCCGTGGTACGCGTTGAGTTTCAGTACGATTCCGATCGGAGAAGTCTCGTTCTGCGCCAATCTGTGCCCGGCGTCTGTCGTGGTACTGGAGCCTCACCGCCGCGAGGCGCTCAAGGGTCGCGCCCGCGAGTTGCTGCGTGACTTCGAGGAGGGCAGGATGCGTGCTCCTGCTTACATGCCGCCGAACCTGCTCAAGCCCTCCGTCATCCTTGGCCAGCTGCCGACCCATCTGCGTTCGGTCCTGCACGTCGCCAGCCGGCGCCGAGCAGCGCCCTACCGCCGCTACACCGACTATCGCAACTCTTACAGCTTTGACGGTCTCGTCCGGGAAGCCTTGCGGTTGCGCGGCAACCTGTGGCAGCTGCGCGGGCGAGCGCTGCTCGAACACCCCCCGGACGGTCCGTACGCGCTCTTCGGACTGCATATGCAGCCGGAGTCCACCATTGACGTCTTTGCGCACTTTTTCAGCAACCAACTGCACGTCATCGAGCTGATGAGCAGGTCGTTGCCGCCGACGCACCCCCTGCTGGTGAAGCTGCACAAGAGCGACCTGCCGAATTATTCCGGTGATTTCATCGCCCGGCTGCGGCGGTTCCCGGGAGTTCGGGTGGTGGCGGCGCAGGCGGACTCGCTCGAGTTCATCGGCAAGGCGGCTCTGGTGTTTGCCATTCAGGGCACGATGGGGCTGGAAGCGGCACTGCTTGGCAAACCCGTGATCATGTTCGGCGACTCACCGGTGCGGGCATTTCCGAGCGTTTCCACGATCGGCAAAACGATTGATCTGCCAGAGCTCGTCCGCGCCAAGCTCGCCGAGCCACCGCCGGATCATGCGGCGATCGTCGAGGCGCTGGCGACGTTTCTCACGCCGTTCTACCCGGCATCCTACAACGACTGGCATATCGCGCCGACGGATGCGGAGATCGAGGGTTACGTGCGATTGTTCCGGCTGCTTTTGGAGCGGCTCGCCGCGAGCACGAAGCTCGAGGCAGCGCACATGATGACCAGAACCTGAGAGCTGGCGGGCAGGGACAGAGATCACATCCAATGCGCGCAAGCTCAATGGGCCTGGCCGGCACCTTTGTACTCGCTGCCGTCGCCACGTTCACGGTCACCGCGAACGTGTATGGCGACCTCTCCCATCCGACCCTCCTCACCGCTGAGCTGTTGTCGCTACTGGCGCTGCACGCGCTGCGCTACCTGCATCTTTGGATCAGCCGGGAGATGCTGCTGTGCGTCGGGTTCGTCGGTTACAGCCTGTTGTCGCTCGCGTGGACGGACGACGTCAGGACAGCGGTGATCACGCTTCCCGCGATCATAAACTTCACTCTGATGCTGCTGCTTTTCAGCGCGCTCGTCGCCTACCACGATCTGCGGGCACTGCTTGCGGGCATGGTTGTCGGCTTCACCGCGGCCGCGGTCCGCTACACCCTGACGTCGGGTTTTCCGTTCTCCTATCCGGACGACTTTTCCTACAACACTATTGCCGGGATGTACCTGTTCGGGCTTTTCATCACGGCGGTTTTCGGAGCGTACCTTCACAGGTTCGTGTTGCCGCTGGCCGCAGGGGCGATCCTGATGCTGCTGATTATGGCCACGACCTCCATCAAGACCAATCTGGGGGTGGCTCTGGGGATCAGCGCCGCGGCCGTGCTGTACTTCAAGCCGACACTGAAGGGCATTGTCAGAGGCGTGGTCGTGCTGGGGATACTTACCGTGGGCGGGGCATACACGATCAGCTCCAATCCCGCGCTCGTGGAAAGGGTGCAAAACGGATTCGGGCGTGTGTCGCGGGGAGTTTCGGTACTCGCAAATCGCGAGGCTGATTCGGGAAGCACCGGTCTCGGCAACCGCAAGGGCTGGGAGAGGGAAGGTCTCAGGGGCTGGGCGGCAACCCCGGTATTCGGTCATGGCTTTGAGGGCTTTCGTGCCGACTTCGGGACAACCTCGCATTCGACGCCGATCGATCTGTTGTACAACTCCGGAATCATCGGTTTCGGCCTGTTCTATGGCATGTTCGCCTCCATCGCCTGGCGGCTGCTGCGCTCGCGCAATGCGCAGTTCCGCGGCGTGCGCGCGCGGATAGCGGCCTGCCTCATCGCCTACTCGTTCATGTCCCTGTCCGGAACCCTTTACTACGACACGTTCGTGGCGATCTTCGTGGGCGTGGCAGCGGGGTTGCTGATGCGCCTGGAGCGCAGCGGCTACCGTGCATCCGAATCCGCCGGGGTTGCGACCATGGGTGTCGACGGCCCGGTCCCGAGCACCTGAAGACTCTCCCGTCCGTCCGACAAGGAGAGCCATGACCGACGTCAATGTGTGCGCACCGCTGCGGCTGATGCTGGTTATCGGCGGTCTGCAGGCGGGAGGGGCCGAGCGACAGTTGTCGGAGATGGCCAATTACTGGGCGCGCAGCGGTGCGCAAGTGACGCTTGCGACCTGGAGCGGCCGTGAGGTCGCGGACTTCTACCCGCTCGATCACGCTGTCGCACGAGTGTGGCTCGATGCACCCGCGACGGATTCCTCGGCGTTTTCCCGGGTGACGGTGAGCCTGCGCGGGATCCTGCGGTTACGCCGCCTGCTGCGCAGCGCAAGGCCGGATGCGGTGGTGAGCTTTATCGACATCTCCAATATCTGCAGCATCCTGGCGGCCACCGGCTTACCCGTACGTGTGGTCGTCGCCGAGCGAACCCATCCCGCGATCAGTCGCACCGCATCCTGGCCCTGGAGAGTGCTGCGACGTATCTGCTATCGGTGGGCCGATTGCGTGGTTGCGCAGACGCGGGATGCCGCCGCCTGGCTCGAGCGCAATTGCCGGGCTCGTGTGAGTGTGATACCGAATTCGCTGCGCCGATTGCCGCAGCTGCAATGCGAGCGCGAATTGCTGATCGTTGCGGTGGGTCGCCTGTCGAATGAAAAGGGTTTCGATCTGCTGCTGCGGGCTTTCGCGCATGTCAGGCCGGAGTTTCCGCAGTGGCGCGTGTGCATCCTGGGCAATGGCAGTGAGCGCGGCGCGCTGCTGCGGCTGAGTGAGGAGCTGCAGCTTGGCGAGCGGGTTGAATTCGTTGGCGAGGTGCGCGGCGTGGAAGCGTGGCTGGCGCGCGCGGCTCTGCTGGTGCACCCCTCGCGGCGGGAGGGATTCCCTAACGTGGTGTTGGAAGCAATGGGCATGGGCACGGCAGTGATCTGCGCGGACTGCCGTGCCGGTCCGTCGGAACTGATCCGCGACGGAGTCAACGGTCGGCTGGTTCCCGTTGATGACGTGGCGGCGCTGGCGCGTGTCATGTCCGAACTCATGGCAAAGCCGGCAGCTCGCGAAGCCCTCGGTCGCGAGGCGCGTCGGGTTGTGCAGTACTACTGCCAGGACACGATCATGGAAAGGTGGCGGGCGTGCGTGCTGCCGGCGGGTAAACCGCTGCCAGACGCCGGCATGCCCGGTTGAATCCGGCGACAATGACGCCGTCCGCCAGCGAGCCGTTTGCCGGCCCATACGAGACCGGCATGTGGGCGCGAATCCGCTGTCGCGGTGCGCGACTATGGTTGAGCGCGCTGCGTCTGGTATTCGGCTTCGATGCCTGGCACGCGGCGGCTCCGTACGCGTGCCGCCCGTACAAGCGGGCAGTCGTCGAGCTTGCCAACGCGTTACGGCCGGACGTCGCAGTGGAGGTCGGCTGTGGTCTGGGCGACATCATCAGCCGGGTCGGCGCTGCCGAAACGATCGGCGTCGACACCGACCTGCGCGTCATTCGCGCGGCCCGGTTTCTGCATCCCCATGGGCACTGGATTCACGGCGACGCCAGTCAGACCCGGGATTTGCTCCCGGGGCCGCGACGCATCGATTGCCTGATCATGGTCAACTGGATCCATAGTCTGAGTCCGGAGGAGCTCGCAGGGCTCGTGTTGCCGCTGCTTGCCAGCACGCGTTACCTGATCGTGGACGGGCTGGACGCCGAAGGGACGCCGTCCTACCGCTACAAGCACGACTTCGCTTTTCTGGCGGGCAGGGTGCGCCAGGCGTCGGTGGTACGCGTGCCGGGCGAGGGGCGCACTTTCAGGGTGTTCGAGACGCTGCCATGAGCGCCCGCTATCTCATTCGGCTCGATGACGCCTGTGAGACCATGGATCGCCGCAGGTGGCAACGCGTCGAACAGATCCTTGACAAGCATGGGGTCAAGCCGATCGTCGCCGTGATACCGGACAACGGCGACAGCGCGTTGCGGCTCGAGCCGCGCGACGCGGCATTCTGGACGCGGGTACGCGGCTGGGTCAGCAAGGGCTGGACGGTGGGGATGCACGGCTGCACCCATCGGATGCACCCGACGCAGCACAGGCTGCTCCTGCCATTCTACCAACGCAGCGAATTTGCCGGCCTGACTCTCGAGGCACAACAGGCGAGAATCCGCACGGGCTGGAGCCTGTTCCAGGCGCAGGGGGTCGAGCCCAAAGTCTGGGTTGCGCCCGCCCACAGTTTCGATCTGCTGACGCTGGAGGCCGTGCGCCGCGAGACATCGATCCGCGTCGTCAGCGACGGCATCGCCTGGGACACCTACCACGAGCACGGCTTTGACTGGATTCCGCAACAGCTATGGCGGCTTGCCGAGCGCCCCTCGGGACTGTGGACGGTGTGCCTGCATCCCAACAGGATGGACGACGCGGCGATCGAGCGTCTCGAGCGGACGCTGGGCGGCAGGTTCCGCGGTCGCGTGATCCGCGTGGGTGATGTCAAGCTGCGCCAGGGCGGCAAGACGCCCCTCGGCCGTCTCTACGACACGTACTTCTGGTGGCGCTGGAGGCGCACGCAGCGCCCGCACTGAGCAGTGATGAAGGTGCTCCTCGTCATCGATCACTTCGGCTCCGGAGGTGCCCAGCGGCAGATGGTGGAACTGGCGTGCGGGCTCGGACGTCGCGGTCACGCGGTAGAGATGTTCGTCTACTTCCCACACCTCGATTTCTTCCGCGGGCGCCTCGATCAACAGCACATCACCGTGCATGAGCACCCCAAGGGCGCGACCGGCCCCGCCGGCGTGCTGGCAAAGCTGGCCACGGTGATGCGCCGCGGAAGGTTCGATGTGGTGCTGTCTTTTCTCAGCACCGCCAACATTTACGCGGAGCTCGCGCGGGTCGCGGCACTAGGTACGCGTCTGGTCGTCTCGGAGCGCACCAGTTACCACGACGACAAATCCGCGCCGGGCGCGTTGCTGCGCAGGCTGCTGCATCTGCTCGCCGATCGGGTGGTGGCGAACAGCGAGACCCAGGCCGCGTGGCTGCGAGGCAGGGCCTGGCTCAGAGGCAAGGTAGCGTGCATCTACAATGGCGTGGACCTGCAGGCGTTCCGGCCGCACGAGACGCTGCCGCCGTCCGCGCGCTCCCTGCGACTGCTCGGAGTTGGCCGTATCGGGCCGGAGAAGAACCTGCTCGGCCTGATCGCCGCGCTCACGCGCTTCGAGGAGAAATTTGGCTATCTGCCCGAGGTCGCCTGGGCGGGGCCGCGCGACGAGAGTCCCGCCGGTCGCCGCTATGGTGAGCAACTCGATGCCATGCTCGCCAGGCACCCGGCGGTGCAACGGCATTGGCGGTGGCTCGGACTGCAACGGGACGTGCCCGCGCTGTTGCGTGAGTGTCATGCGCTGGTGCATCCATCCTTCTATGAAGGCGCGCCCAATGCGATCTGCGAGGCGCTGGCGGCGGGAAGGCCGGTGCTCGCCTCAAACGTCTGCGATCACCCGCGGCTGGTCGCGGAAGGCATGCGCGGCTTTCTTTTCGATCCCGGATCGCCCGAGAGCATCGTCGCCACGATTGCCAGGCTGAGCGCTCTGGAGGCTGACGCCTGGCGCGCCTTCGGGCACAATGCCCGCCGCTACGCCGAAGCCGAATTGGGCATAGACCGAATGGTGGGCAGGTACGAGGAGTTGCTGCTGAGCCTGCTCGGCAGTGCCCCGGATGTTGGCAGCGCGCCGCAGGACTGACAGTCAGACTCTAGTAGCCGTTCGGCGCTTGCGCCGGCAGTGCATGCTGCGTCCAGGACGCATCGCGGTTGATCTGCACCACGATCATCTTGTGATAGGTAGCGCCCGGGCGCGGCTGCGGTACATCGAGCAGTCCGCGGATGCAGGCGATATCGCCGAGTGTCTCCAGCACGAAAACCACCAGGTTCGGCAGCGTAATTCCGAAGGGGTCGAGATCGGAGGCACCGCGCGGATCGGAGTCCGAGGCCTTCTCGAGCACCATGACCCCGCCGTCCCTCACCGATCCTGCCCAGGCGCGCAATGCCTTGGCCGGGTCGTAGGCATGATCGAGCGAGTTGCTGTAAAGGATGTCCGCCTTGCGCTCCCATCCGGCCAGCGGCTCATGAAAATCGGCGCGCACCGTCATGGGGAACTGTCCGGCGGTGGAGGAGATCTCGGTGCCGACCACCTGGCAACCGAACAGACTGCTGAACACCTGCTGCTCGAAGCCATTGCGCGTGCCGTGACAGAGGATGAACCGTGGAGCGAAGCCATGGTCCTGCAGCCACCGCGAGATGAACTGCAGATTGCTGTCACTCGTCCACACCTGCCCGAGCTTGGCCCGGTTGCCTTTCTCCTGCTCGCGGCGGTATCCGTCCAGGTCGTACTCGCCGTCGGATTTCCTCCAGCTCACCAGCCGGTAGCCGTGGTGCTCGAGCACCTTGCGGTGGTTTACCCACCCGGGTGCCTGCACAACCTGATAGCCGAAGCGATACAGGGCTCGCCTGAAAGTCTCCTTGAGCAGTCCCATCGGTTCATCCTGCGGTGCCGCGCTGTCGCTAGCATGCCATGCCTTGGGGTATCAGGTGAGTGGCCCGCAGCGGTCATGAGGCCGCGGTCAGTGGCTTTCTGGCTGCGAGCCGAAAATGACTCAACAGGAAATACGCCGCGAGGCGGTTTCCCAGCAGCAATCGCCCAAGAGCACCGAGCGTATTGGGTGAGGACCACTGTACGCGCGCGGCTGCGAATCCCACCTGCCGCAGCAGCCGATCCCAGGTACCGGGCGACTGATGCTTGTGCCACTCGATGTCGGGCATGAAGGGGCTCGTGGTGCCCACATCGTTGAAGAAGTTCGCGCGGCTGCAGTCGGTCGCAACCAGCCAGCCGCCCGGCCGCAACGAGCCGAACAACGCGCGAAAAACACCGGCATATTCGGCCTGAGCTGCCGGGTCATCCAGCAGGTGGATGCAGGCGTTCTCATTGAGATGGTTGATTGCGTTGGCGATGATCACGACGTCGAAGCTGCGTGGTGCGCCCAGGTAGCTCTGGATCGAGCTCATCACGAGCGTGGCGTGCAGCTGAGGGTCGACCGCGTCCTTCAGCTGGCGGAATTTTGCCGTTATATCCGTGGTGGCGCCGGCTGTTTCGGGCTCGACGCAAACTGCCTCGGCGCCGCGCACAGCCGCGTACACGGTGAGCAGGCCCGCACCGCCGCCCACGTCCAGGACACGCTGGTTTCGCAGCTCGATCCCGTCGAACAGATAGTGCAGATGTCGTTGCAGATTCCTGCGGTTCGAATAGACACCGAGCCGGATGGCACGATCCAGGAAGCGATGCATCAGCTCGGTGTCGGGCAGCGG
>Ga0210394_10002041_pt1 | contig 29197 bp, 22 predicted proteins | sample IncBWC12MmetaG_FD_160121 | JGI IMG/M metagenome (GOLD analysis project Ga0210394, IMG submission 160121) | Forest soil microbial communities from Barre Woods Harvard Forest LTER site, Petersham, Massachusetts, United States - Inc-BW-C-12-M | ecosystem: Environmental > Terrestrial > Soil >...
CGAAGCTTTCCGCACCGCAGGCAAGAGTTCGAGTTCGCCGATCGCAACTGAGAGGTCGTATTTGTCCGCTTCGAAACCAAAGGCTCCCGCCATGCCACAGCAACCTGGTGCGGGAGCTTCAAAATCAATTCCCATCTTTCGGAGAACAGATTCTTCATCGGTCATTCTCATCACGGACTTGTGATGGCAGTGTCCGTGGACGATGGCTTTACGCACCAGTTTCGGTGGAGAAAAATTCTTCGCCTTTTTTTCCAGAAATTCGCTCAACAGAAATGTCTGTTTCGAGAGCCGTCGGGCGCGGTCATCATTGGGGAATAAATTCAGCATCTCGTCGCGAAAGACAGTCGCGCAGCTCGGCTCCAATACAATCATTGGAATTCCCTGTGCGATTTCGTGGTCGAGAGTCTCGAGAATTTCGAGAAGCAGACGCTTGGCGCGATCTAACATTCCCCAATCGTAGAGCGGACGCCCGCAACAGAGTGTGGCTTTGGGGAGCACCACGCGGTATCCGGCTGATTCAAGCACCTCGACGGCAGCCTTGGCAGTATCCGGGAGAAAATAATTATTGAAGGTGTCTGGCCACAACAGCACAGGTGCGGCTTCACGATTGGCCGGCTGTCGACGCCGGAACCACTCCCGGAACGTCTGCGGCGCGAAGGCGGGAATGCTGCGTTCTTGCGGAATGCCAGCCGCGAGTTTGGAGATATCGCGCAGCAAAGGCAGTTGCGTGGTGAGGTTGATAAGTCCCGGCACATGCGACGCCAGCCGCGCCCACAGGTCGATATTGCCGAACGCGTATGCGCTTCGCGGACGCCACCGGCCTTCATAGTAGTGCGCGAGGAACTCTGACTTGTACGTAGCCACGTCGACGCCGACGGGGCAATCGCTCTTGCATCCTTTGCAGGCGAGACACAGATCGAGCGAGTCCTTTACGTGCCGGTCGCGCCATCCGTCGCGAAGCACGTCGCCCTTGGTCATCTCCCAGAGGAGGTGGGCACGGCCGCGCGTGGAATGCTCTTCTTCGCGGGTCGCGCGAAAGCTCGGACACATGACACCGCCTTCATCGTGGCGGCACTTGCCAACTCCCACGCAACGCAGCGCAGCGTGCGCCAAACTGCCATGGTCTTCGGGAAACTTGAAGTGGGTTTGCGGCTCCCAGGGTTTGTAGTCGGCGCCCAGGCGCAGATTTTCGTCCAACTTATAAGGTTCAACTACTTTGCCCGGATTCATCTTCCAATCCGGATCCCACAGCGCTTTGAACTCACGGAAAGCCTGAATCAATTCGGGGCCAAACATTTTCGGCAACAACTCGGCGCGTGATTGTCCGTCGCCGTGCTCACCGGAAAGAGATCCGTCATAGCTCACAACTAAATCAGCGGCCTCTTCTACAAACTTCCGATACTTGGCGATGCCTGGCTTGGATTGCAGATCGAAATTGATTCGCATGTGGACGCAGGCGTGGCCGAAATGTCCGTAGAGCGCGCTGCGGTAGCCGTAGCCCTTCATTATCTTGAATAGATCGCGAAGATAGCCGCCGAGTTTTTCGGGAGTCACGGCGGCATCTTCCCAACCCTCCCATCCCGGCGGCTCATCGGGCACGTGGGAGGTGGCTCCCAGAGCCGATTCGCGCACGTCCCAAGCTCGCTTCATCTGGAGCTTGTCGGTAAATAAACGCATGTTGGGAGGGCTTGGGCCTTGGCTGAGCGAACGCATCAGCTGGCGCGCCTGGGACTCGGCCTCGGCTGCGGTGTTTGCGCCGAACTCCGCGAAAAGCCAGCCTCCGCCTGGGGGGAGCAGAGCGAGGCCTTCCGCGTTTATTCCTTTGCGCCGAGAGAATTCGACCAGCAACTCGTCGATTCCTTCGAGGCCGATTGGATGGTGGGACATTACCTCGGGCACGCGGTCGGCACACTCGAAGACGTTAGGATAGGCGATGAGGAGCAGCACGCGTTCGGGAGGGCTTTCGACTAAGCGGCAAGTGGCTTCGAGGACGGTGACGCAAGTTCCCTCTGATCCGACCAGAGCGCGCGCCACGTTAATCCCATTTTCGGGCAGCAGGTAATTCAAGTTGTAGCCCGAGACACGGCGGGGAATGTCGGGATAACGTTCCTTGATGAGATCGGAGTAGGTTTCACGCAGTTTTCTTAATCCGGCATAAATCTCGCCGCGACGACTTCCGCCTGCAATGATCTGCTCAAATTCCGCATCGCTCATTTGTCCGACCTTCATGCGCAGACCGTCGTAAGTAAGGATGTCCAGTCCTTCGATATTGTCGTCTGTCTTGCCTGCCATGACCGAGTGCGCGCCGCACGAGTTGTTGCCGATCATGCCGCCGAGGGTGCAGCGATCGTGGGTTGCGGGATCGGGGCCGAAGGTCAGATGATGTTTTTCTGCCGCATTGCGCAGATTGTCGAGCACGACGCCGGGCTGAACTCTTGCAATGCGTCGCGCCGGATCGATCTCGATAATTTTGTTCATGTACTTGCTGAAATCGAGCAGCACAGCGACGTTGCAGCATTGTCCGGCGAGCGAAGTGCCGCCGCCGCGACAGAGGATAGGCGCTCCATAATCACGCGCCAGGGCGACGGTCCCTACAACATCGTCAACATCACGGGGAATAACCACACCGATGGGAACCTGACGATAGTTCGAACCATCGGTGGCGTACAGGGCGCGGCTTCCGTTGTCGAAGCGCACTTCGCCCCGCAAGTTGCGGGTTAGAGTCGCGGCAAGTCCGCTCGCATCCACCGCGGCAGACTTGGCGGCACGGGCGAGTTCGGCGAAGTTTTGCATGGAAGCGACGGACGCTAGTTCGAGGAATTGCCGCCCATCATGTTCTTCCCACTCACATTTGCAATCTTAATTTTTGTTTTGCCGTCTTCTGATTGGATCTTTATCGTAATGAGGTTGTTCTTATTCGTGGAGACGATGGTGTAGCCATCCGTGTCTTTGCTGCTGACGTTGGCATTGGGAAATTTCGATGTGTAGAATGCCATTACTTTGTCGGGCGAATCGTTGCTCTCAAATTCGGCGTCGACAGTGTGCATTCCTCCGATGGTTGCGGAATTGCCTTTGATCACCTTTGCGCCAGGATACTGGTCGATTCCGAGATTTCGCACAGCTTCATCCGGATTGCTGGTGCTCTGAACGGTGCCGAAGGGAGTTTCGACACGAACGTTGCCGTCTTTGTTTTGAATGTGGCTGTTGTGGGCAACGCGCCGCACTACGAATATCAGCGTCCCGATTCCCAGAACGCCAAGCAAAAAGATCACGCCTATTACGATCAAGATGATCTTGAGTACGCCGCCTCCCTGAGCGGGACGATGCGCGACTGGAGTAGTAGGGGCAGCAGGAACAGGGGGCGTCGCAATGGCGCCGGCCATCGGCACTGACGCACCACATTTAGGACAGAACCGAGTACCCGCATCGAGAGTCGTTCCGCAAGAATTGCAGAAAGCCATGGGACACCTCGTCAGTATCTTTCACGCAAGAAGTTTCCCGCGAGCGGAGTATATCGCAAATTCTGCCGAAGTGCAGTGCAGGCTGGCGCTAACTCAGGTGACGGCTGCCGTAATCCGCCATGCTGAGCGCGAGCAACAGAAAAAGCCAAAAACTCGCAGCGACAATCACTATCTTCGTCAGTCTTTCACTGGTGTACTTTACGTGCATGAAAAAGAGAACCACGAGCAAAGCTTTAATAGTAGCGATCACCAAAGCGACTACCGTATTAAACCGGCCGAGGTCAATGAAGGAGACGGCTGCAGTAATCACGGTCAGACATAACAGCGCGATCCAGATGGTGTAGTAAAGCTTGCTCGACATTACGTGCTCAGACATGGCGGTTCACCTTAACGGCTTTCGATCGATCAAATACAGCAGCGGGAAAAGATATATCCACACAATATCCACGAAGTGCCAGTACAGGCCTCCGATTTCGATTGGCGTGTAATACTTCGGCGTGTAGCGTCCCTTCCACGCGTGGTAAGTCAGGAAAACAAAAATGCCCACGCCGATGATCATGTGCAGCGCGTGCAGTCCGGTCATAGCGAAGTAGAGTGAGAAATAGATTTGCTCGGGGCGGGGATCAATGTGAATCTGCGGGTAGTCTCTTATCAGATCGTCTGCGCTGAAGGAGCGCCCGGGGATGTGGTGTTCTTCATATTTTTGATACCACTCGACGCCTTTGATTCCGAGGAAGGCAAAGCCGAACACGATTGTTAACAGCAAAAGAATAACCAGCAACTTCCGATTGCCCATTTGGGCCGCCCGGACGCCTAGCGCAACCGTCAAGCTACTGCAGATCAGAACGGCTGTGTTGATGGTGCCGAGATAAATATCCAGGCTGCGGCTGCCGGCAGCGAATTCGTTGTAATACCAATAGCGATAGACCAGGTAGGCCAAAAACATGCCGCCAAAAAACATGATCTCGGTCGCCAGGAACAGCCACATGCCCAGAGCGGCAGCATCGCGCTGCTGCTCGGCATCGACAAAATGATGCAGGTGTTCCGGACCGTGCTGCTCCACCGCGACCGGGCTATCGCTCAACGTTCACCTCCGCGGGGGCGGGAATCTCTTCGTAGTTGTACGCTTCCCACGTCACTACTGGGGTTTCGTCGAAATTGAAAGTGGGGGGCGGCGACGAGGTCTTCCATTCGAGGCCGGCCGCACCCCACGGATTGTCCTCAGCAATTTTTCCGTAACGCATAGACCACAAGAAATAAACCATGGGCAGAACATATCCGACGGCCAAGATGGTAGAGCCTGCGGTCGAGAGCACATTCAATACCTGAAATTCAGGGGGATATTGCCAATACCGGCGCGGCATTCCCATGTATCCGAGAATGAACTGTGGGAAAAATGTCAGGTTGAAACCGGCGAAGACGAGCAATGCCGCCAGCCTGCCCCAGGCTTCCGGATACATCCGTCCGGAAATCTTCGGCCACCAGAAGTGTAATCCGCCAAGATAGCCCATCACCGCGCCTCCGACCATGATGTAGTGGAAGTGGGCGATGACGAAATAAGTGTCGTGCACGTGCACATCGATTCCCAGCGCGGCCAGGAACAGCCCGGTCAGTCCGCCCATGGTGAATAGGCCGATGAAGCCAAATGCGTACAACATGGGAGTCGTGAACGAGATCGAACCTTTGTACATGGTCGCTGTCCAATTAAATACTTTGATCGCCGACGGCACTGCAACCAGGTAGCTTAGGATCGAAAAAATCAGCGCGGAATAGAGCGAAATACCGGCGACGAACATGTGGTGGGCCCACACCAGAAATCCGAATACCGCAATTGCAATGCTCGACATGGCGACGAAGTTGTAGCCGAAGATGCGCTTGCGAGTGAAACATGCGACCACTTCGCTTTCCACCGCCATCGCCGGGAGGATCATGATGTACACCGCGGGATGCGAATAGAACCAGAACAAATGTTGGAACAACAGTGGATCGCCGCCACGAGTTGGGTCGAAAATGCCCAGATTGAAGGCGCGTTCGAACACTACCAGCAACAACGTAATTGCCAGCACCGGCGTTCCGAGCAATTGGATGATGCTGGTAGCGTAGTGCGCCCAGATAAACAGTGGCAGGCGAGACCAAGTCATTCCCGGTGCGCGCATGCGGTGAATGGTTACCACAAAGTTGAGGCCGGTGAGGATGGACGAAAATCCTACAATGAATATGGAAATCCCGGCTTCAATCACCCTGGTGTTGCTGAAGGCTGTGCTGAAAGGCGTATAGAAAGTCCAGCCTGTATCGACTCCGCCGGTGACGATACAGTGGAGATAGATCACGCCGGCAATTACGTACAGATACCAGCTCAACAGATTGATGCGCGGAAACGCGAGGTCTTTCGCCCCGATCATCAACGGGACGAGAAAATTTCCCAGCACGGCGGGGATGGAAGGAATCAAGAAAAAGAAGATCATGATCTGGCCGTGCATGGAGAAGAGCTTGTTGTAAGTATCCGCCTGTACCAGATCGCCCGCTGGAGTTAGCAATTCAAGGCGGATCAGCAGCGCGAAGAATCCTCCAATGAAGAAGAAGAAAGTAATGGACGCGAGGTACAGAAGCGCGATGCGCTTATGGTCGGTCGTCAGAAGCCACGAGCGGATCCCGTATTCCTTATTCAGATAATTTTCGCGTTCTGCAGTTACTGCTACGGTAGCCATTGCTATTCCTTAGGGTATTGCGTTTTTGGCGCTAAGCTGAGGCCCCCTTGGCCTCCCGCCGGAGACGGAGTCAACGATTTGATATATGCCACTAAGGCATTTATTTGTTCTTCGCTTACCAGTCCCTGAAAAACCGGCATGATGGGTTTAAATCCGCTGGGAACGTTCTTGCTCGGACTCAAGATGCACGTGCGGAGATAATTCTCATCGACCGTAAGAGTGCGGCCATCCTCCAGTTGTACGGGTTTGCCGTAGATTCCAACCAGATTTGGTCCGCGCCCTTGACTATCGGACCGGTGACACGTCGAACAACCCAATTGCTGAAAAAGCGTGCCGCCGCTGGCTGCGAGCGATCCCGAAGTTCCGCCGCCGGAGAGCCAGGCTTCATATAGTGCAGGCTCCATCACTACCACTTGCCCGATCATGCCGGAGTGCATGGTGCCGCAATATTGCGAACAGAACAGGTGGTAAACGCCGGGCTTCGTCGCCCGAAACCATGCGGTTGTATAGCGGCCGGGCAGCACGTCTTGCTTGATGCGGAAGGCAGGAACATAAAAACTGTGGATCACGTCCTGCGAAGTCATAATCAGTTTGACGTCGCGGCCCACCGGCACGTGCAGTTCGTTGATCTCGCGCTGACCCTCCTGATGTTCGAGTTTCCACATCCACTGCTTGGCTACCACATAAACTTCCGAGGCGCCGCGAGGTGGCGTGCGCTCGTGGAAGTAAATGACAGCACCCCAGACGAAAATTGCCAGGAAGATTCCCAGCGGGATTATCGACCAGGTTATTTCCAGCTCGGTCGAGCCTTCGATCTGCTCGGCTTCAACGCCCCGGCGGCGACGATACATCGTCGCAAATATGAGAATCATGGCGAAAATGGCCAGGCACATGAAGGCGGATAGTGCCAGAAGAAAAATGTAGAGCGCGTCTATATTGCCGGCGCCGGCTGAGGCGCGTGCAGGCCAAAGTGGAAAGTTGTCAAACATAATTAGTCGTTGGTCGTTCGCCGGCGGTCGTTCGTTGCCGGATATTTTCGTTCCGCAATGGTTGTCGGGGTCATACGGAACATCACTATCAAAAATGTTCCCAGGATCAAAACTGTTGCGCCGGCGGCCAGTTGCAAAACCCTGCTGATGATTGCTCCGTATTTTCCTGTGCTGGGATCGTAGTGGTAGCAATAGAGGAGGACCTGATCCACGACCGTCCCGATTTTGTTTTGCGATGCCTGAATCAGCCCCAGGCGCAAATCCTTGGGAGCAAATTCCACCCCGTAATAATATTGAGCGATCTTTCCCTCCGGCGTCAGGACCATGATTGCGGTCGCATGAGCAAACTGCCCGCTGTTGGGATCGTATTGATACTGAAAACCAGCCGCCTTGGTCAGTGCGTCGATTGAAGCCGCAGGTCCGGTCAGGAAATGCCAGCCCGCGGCGGCACCAGGCCGTCCGTAACGCTTCAGGTATTCGGCTTTCTTTGCGGCGGCCATTTCTGGAGTTTCCTTGGGATCGAAGCTCACGGTGAGGACGTCGAATTCTTTCCCCGCGTCGAACTTCAGCACACGCATCGCGCTCTCCAGTCCACTTAGCACTTCTCCGCATAGCATCGGACACTGGTAATAAACCAGATTCAAAATCATCGGCTTCTTGCCGAAATAGTCTCCCAGTTGAACGGCTCTGCCATTTTCATCGTGAAATGCAAGCGTGGGCGGAATCTGTTGGTTCAGATGCTGCTCGATACCAACATTCTTGAGTCCCGGCGGACGCACATTCGCAGGCGGCGAGACGGGGCCTTGGGTTATTCCCTGGCCCCACGCGGGCAGCGTGAGCAGGCACGCTGCATATACTGTTGCTGCGATCAGCGTCCCAATTTTCGATCTGGCTTTACTCCGCACTGTTACATCCTTTCTTCATTTATTGTTTCGGCTTCTGCGGCTTGGTCTTGGCCGGTTGATTACTTGTGTCCGAACGTTGCGCGGCCTGAGTGACGACATTTACCTCAGACGGCGGAACTGTGCCGGCTTTGGGTGTGGTCGGCAGACCTTTTTGCGCCAGCAATTCCATGGCACGGTCAATCGGAATGTGTACTATCCCGGCCTTTTCGTCGACCCAGCCATAACTGTTTAATATTTGCTCTTCCTTCAGGCGAAAGTCATTGATCTCGGTTCGTTCATTTTTTTCCAAGCGCGGTTCGGGAAACTTCTTAGTCTCATCAGGCGAGACTACGCGAGTGTCGGTTTCCACCTGCTGCACTAACGGGTTCGGCGGAGGCTCATGTTCTTTGATACGCCCATCCATGAACCGGTACATGCCCCAGACAATGAAATAAACGATCACTCCGCCGACCAAGAGGCTGACCAGGAACGCATAAATTGACTGTGCGCTCAGATCCTGGTGCTCGTACGCCTCTTCCGCGTGTTCGTGTTTTGTATCTTCTTCAGTCATGCGCTGGTTCCAAGACTTCGCTTGCGGACGGATCGAACGCGGGCAAAAGCGGCAGCGAACTCAGATTGCGGAAAAAGTAAGCCAGCCAGATGCCGCCAATGGCAATCGGAACCACTGTGTCCGCCACTGTCAAAGAGAATGTTTGCGAAAAGTTAGGTTCAATGATCCAGAAAAGATCCAGGTACCGCATTAACATGATCCAACCCGCCAGCCATACCAGCCGCCGTATGTCGCGTTTGAACGGGCGCGAAAGTAGCAATACGAAAGGTACCGCGAACTGGAAAATCACCAGTGTTAATCCGATGAATCCCCAACCGCCGTACAAACGGCGCATGTACCAGGTGATTTCTTCCGGCAAATTCCCCGCCCAGATGATCAGCCACTGCGAGAACGAAAAATACGCCCAAACCATGACAAAGGTCAGCATCCACTTGCCATGGTCGTGGACGAAATCGGGTTTTAACATCTCCGACATTGGCTTGTAATCCACCAGAATTCGCTCCACCACGACCGCGAAGCACATGGCTGAAAGCAATTCACCGATCAGGATCAACAATCCGTAGATGGTCGAAATCCAACTGGGATCGATGGACATAATCCAGTCGATGGCGGCGAAGGAAATGGTGAATGCGTAGAGAATCAGCCCCGGTCCGCTTACCGCTTTGAAGCGCTGCGTGTTGTCGCGTGTTGTGGGCTTGTCCTGTTCACGCGACCACTTGGTTAGCAAGAACGACAGGAGATTCCATATTCCCAGATAAATAATTGCGCGGATGATGAAGCCGTGAACGTTTAAGTAGCTTTTCGTGAGGTCTCGCAAATGTTCACGGAGATGCGGGTCGGCAATGGAATCAAGCGGCCGCGCCCACACGTAGAGCTTTGGCATTCCGAAGAGAAGAGGAATAAACAGCACTGCCATCAAAGGCAAGGTCCGCATGGCCGCGCCCAAGATTCTGCGGATCACCAATCCCCAGCCGCCGCCCGTTAGATGACGAATCATGAGAATCGCCATCGATCCAAGCGCCACGCCAAGCCAGCACATGTAGCCAAGCAAGTAGGCGCGGAAGAATTGATCTGGACGAATGAATGCAACCGCCAATGAGATTGCCGCAAAAACCAGGCCGATGATCAGCGACCGCCGTTGAATGGTCTTAATCACCGGGGGCGGCGTCAGGTCGAGATTCACATGCGCCGCGCTCATTGCTCTCCTCCTTTGGACGCGCCCGGCTGCAGTTCCGGCAAAGTTGCGCCAGAGCCAGGATCGCCCCGGAATACAGGAGGATTCGACGGCACTTTTTCTCCTGGCGGAACGTCGCTCAAGGTTGCGTCCTGGCTTAACTGCAACGCGCGAATGTACGCCACAATGCACCAGCGGTCACGGGGCGGAACTTGCGTGGCATAGTCCGGCATGGCTCCAAACCCGTTGGTCATTACGTCAAAGAGATATCCCAGCGGCGCCTTGCGCAAACGCTCGGTGTGATAGGACGGCGGAGCACGATAGCCGCGCTGCACGATCATTCCGTTGCCATCGCCAACGCGCGAGTGGCAGGGAGCGCAATAAATGTTGAAGCGCTCACGTCCCCGCGACAACACATCCATGGTTACTGGAAAAGGCATATAGTCGCCGGGATTGCTGCCTAATTTGCCGGTATAAAAATACATGTCTTCATGCAACTGTCCGCGTGCCACGGTTCCTTCGACCGGCGGACGCGCCGAGCGGAGGTCGGGAAAGAAATCGCTCTCAGCCAGCGGCTTGTAGCGCGGCTGATTGTGCATATCCTGGCGGCAGCCTGCCAGGACCAGCACGGCAAAGATCATTAAGCACGCGCCTCTTCCGCGAACCGCCGGGCGAGGACGCCCGGTTTCCATTTTGAGCGACCGAATTTTGCGGAGACGCCACACGGCTTAGTCAGGCACCTCCGAAATTGAACGCGGTCTCAGACTTTCAAGAAAGCTGCGGGTTCCGCTGGGACTGTACTTGGGATCGGTTGAGAACACGATCAGAAAGAATCGATCTTTGGTGGCGAAAGCGAAACGCGGAACATTGAATACCGGATGGTACGGCATGGGAAGCCCGTTCAACGCCAGCATGCCAAAGACGGCAAAAATCCCTCCAAACAAAATCGTCATCTCAAAAGTAACAACAATGAACGCGGGCCACGAATGATAAGGCTTTCCGCCGACATTAATTGGATAACTGATTACGGAGACCCAGTACTGCAAAGCGTAGCCGGACAGGCCTCCGATCAATCCACCGATCAGCACTACCAGGGGCACGCGGTTCGAGTGAAAGCCAATGGCCTCGGCCAATCCTTCCACTGGAAATGGGCTGTAGGCATCGATCTTTTGATAGCCAGCTGCATGCGTACGATGAGCCGCCTCCACCAGTTGGGCGGGAGAATCAAATTCGGCCATCATGCCATAGATCCGAATGCGCTTCATTCCTTCACCTCCGCCTCCGGCAGCAAGGTGCGCATTTCAAAGATCGAGATCATGGGCAGGATGCGTACGAACAGGAACATGGCGGCCAGAAACATGCCAATGGTGCCGATGTAAGTCATCCAATCCCAGCGCGTCGGATAATACATACCCCAGGATGAAGTCAGGAAATCACGGTGCAGGCTGACCACTACGATGATGAAGCGCTCCAGCCACATGCCGACCAGAATGACTCCGGAAATTAGGAACAAGGCAAGCGGGCTGGTGCGGAGTTTGCGAATCCACAGCAATTGCGGGATGAAGATGTTGCACGCCAAGAGCGCGTAATAACAAGGGGCATATGGCCCGTGCAGGCGGTTCCAAAGGGTGAACATATCGTAGCGGTTTCCGCTATACCATCCCATGAAAGCTTCGATGGCATAGCCATACGCTACAATCAGGCCGGTCGCTAGCATTACTTTTGCTGAGTTCTGCAAGTGGCGTTCGGTAATGAAGTCTTCGAGGCTATAGAATTTGCGGATGGGGATTGCCAGCATCAGCACCATGGCAAAGCCGGAATAGATTGCGCCGGCGACGAAGTAGGGCGGGAAGATCGTGGTGTGCCAGCCGGGTACGATTGCGACGGCGAAGTCGAAGCTGACGACGGTGTGAACTGATAGCACTAGCGGAGTCGCGAGTCCCGCGAGCAGGAGGTAGGCTGTCTCATAGCGATGCCAGTGCCGCGCGGAACCGCGCCAGCCCAGCGCCAGCATCCCGTAAATGATTTGGGCTGCCCTGTTCGTGGAGCGATCACGAAGTGTAGCGAGATCGGGAACCAGGCCGATGAACCAGAACAATAAGGAGATGGTCGCGTAGGTGGAAACGGCAAAAACGTCCCACACCAACGGACTGCGGAACTGTGGCCAGTAATTCATGGTGTTGGGATAAGGGAAGAGCCAATAGGCTAGCCAGGGACGGCCGACGTGAATCAGCGGAAAGAGACCCGCGGCTGACACGGCGAACAGCGTCATGGCTTCAGCAAAACGGTTAATAGAGTTTCGCCAGGATTGCCGCAGCAGTAGCAGGATGGCCGAGATCAGTGTGCCAGCGTGGCCGATTCCAATCCACCAGACGAAGTTCACGATGGCGAAGCCCCAGCCGATCGGGATGGTTATGCCCCAGATGCCGACGCCGCGAACAAACAGGTATCCGACGGCATACAGCATCATCATCGTAAGCAAAAAAGCGATGCCGAAGCCGAAGTACCAACCATTGGAAGTTGGGCGCGTGAGGACAATCGAAGCGATCTTGTCGGTGACGGTCCCGAAGGTGTAGCCAGGCTCAATTACTGGAGCGCTCTCGCCAACTGGTTGTCTCGTGTCGTCCATTTCTCGCTCGTGCTTCAGCCTTGCAGTTCTGAATTCGGGTTGCGAATCTCGGCCAGATAAGTGGTTCGCGGCCGGGTATTCAGATCGGCCAGCAAGCTATAGTTGCGCGGAACCCCCTTCAGCTTTGAAACCTGACTGTTGGGATCATTGATGTTGCCGAAGACAATCGCGTTTGCTGGACAAGATTGCTGGCAGGCAGTCTGCAGTTCGCCATCCTGAATTTTGCGATCTTCGCGCTCCGAATCGATGCGATGCTGCGTGATCCGCTGCACGCAATACGTGCATTTTTCCATTACGCCGCGGCTGCGCACGGTCACATCCGGATTGCGCATCATCTTGTATTGCGGCGTTTCCCAATCCTGAAAAAGCAGGAAATTAAACCGCCGTACCTTGTACGGGCAGTTGTTGGAACAGTAGCGCGTGCCCACGCAGCGGTTGTACACCATGTCGTTCAGGCCTTCTGTGCTGTGCACGGTCGCGCCGACGGGGCAGACCACTTCGCACGGAGCGTTTTCGCACTGCTGGCAGGGGACGGGCTGGAAGTACGCCTTGGGATTATCGCGGTCGCCTTGGTAGTAGGTGTCGACCCGTAACCAGTGCATGTGGCGGCCGATTACGACCTGCTCTTTCCCGACCACCGGGATGTTGTTTTCCGCCTGGCACGCCACAATGCAATTGTTGCAGCCGACGCAGGCGTCCAAATCAATGGCCATACCCCACACATATGCTTCTTTCTCGTAGGGATAAGGCTTGTACAACGTCAATTCTTTCGGCGGCTCTTCGTCTTTGGCGAACTCGGGCTCTTTTCGATACTCCTCCAGCGCCGCGGTCCGCACCTGTGGTCGTGCGCCTACTGGCGTGTCCATGGTCTGGTAGCCCTGAGTTGTTGCCAGCTTATAAGTTCCGCCCGCCTTGGTGAGATTTATTCCGCTGGTAAACCATGGCGTCGCGCTGGAGCGGAGCGGGTACATGTCGAAGCCGGCGCCGGTTCCGGCTCGGCCTGCGCGTCTACGTCCGTAACCCAGGAAAACGGTGATGGAGTTATCGGGATGGCCGGCCTGAATCCAAATCGGAGCTGTGACCTTTTTACCATTCAGTTCCAAATTGATTAGATCTTCGCTCTTCAGTCCCAGGCGCGCTGCCATGGCGGGCCCGATGAGCACGGGGTTGTCCCATGTCATCTTCGACATTGGCTTGGGCAGTTCTTGCAACCAGCCGTTGTTGGAGAAGCTGCCGTCATATACCGAGGGATCGCGGCGGAAATTTATCTCGATCGATTTTGCGTCGCTGGCAGCGGAAGGTGGAAAATTCGTTGTCTTTGGATTGATCGATTTGGGTGCAAATGTTGTTCCTGCGATCCATCCGTCGTGCAGGGATTTGCGCCAGAAGGCGTCGAAGTCCGTGCCGGGATGCTGCTTTCGCCAATATCCCTGCACAGTTTCATGGCCGGTGGCCTCCGCTTGCCCGGCGAGGAACGCAGTCAATTCATAAACGCTCTTGCCGTTGTACAGCGGCGCAATCAGCGGCTGCACGATACTCACGGTGCCGTCATATGCACGAGTGTCGCCCCATGATTCGAGATAATGCGCCTCATTCAAATGCCAATGGCAGAGCTCGGCGGTTTCGTCCTGATAAAGCCCGAGGTGTACGCGCATGGGAATGTTTGTGTTCTTGAGCGCATCCGCGAAGCCCAGGTCGGCAGGCGCATCATAAGCGGGATTTCCGCCCATGATGAATAGCATGTCCACTTTACCGGCACGCATGTCGGCGACGAGATCTTTGACGGAATCAGTTTGATTGATCGGGTTGGCATCGACGGGGTCAGTGTAAAAAACCGTTTTCCCGACGTTGCCGAGAGCCTGGTTGATGGCATGCGCAAGAGCGTGCACCACCGGAGGCTGGTGATCGCCGGCGATTACGACGCTGGAACCGCGATGCGCTTTTAGATCTTGAACAAGTGCATTAGCAGACATTGGGCCGTGCTCTTCGGGAAGTTCTCCGCTGCCAGCGTTCACTCCCAACGATGTCGCTAGAGCTCGCGAGAAAGTTTCGATGAACGCGGCCTTCACTGGCAAGCGATGGTCCGCCTTCACGCCGGTTGAACTGGGCGTGCTCTCGATTACGTACAGCCGGCTCATTGCGCTCTCAGGCCTAAACTCGTCGTGAAATTGGTGCGCGATCTCGGCGTCCGGATTGCGGCGCTTGGCGAAATCGCGGATATATCGAGTGCTTCCTGGAAACCCTGCGTACAGGAAGTCGGCGTCGAGCGAGACAATTACGTCGGCGTTTTCTAGCCGGTACTGCGTTTCCACCGGCTGGCCAAAAGCGATCTTGGCTCCTTCCAGCACATTGTCGCGATTCACCGGCTCATGCACATGCCATTTTGCTTGCGGATAAAGTTTCAGTACCGACCGCAATTGATCTGCCAGCGCTGGAGAAGAAACAGTCCGCGTGAGAATGCGTATCCCCGCACCCTGCACAGCTTTCTGCGCGTTGAGCGGTCCACGAATTGCGTCGAGAAACCCTCCCCAGGTGCGCACGTCGCCCAGATACGTAATGGTCTGGGAGCGGTCGGGGTCATACATCTCGAGCAGCGAGGCCTGCGTGAACACATCGGTTCCACCGAGGCTTGCAGGATGCTGCTCGTTGCCTTCAATCTTGGTGGGACGATAAAGATGACTTTCAACCATGATTGGAGTTGCATATCCGCTCAGGGTGAAAGCGCTGGCGAAAAAAAGAGGGCGCCCGGGAATCACTTCTTCAGGCTGCCGCACATACGGAACAATCGGCTCCATGGGCTGTTTGGTGCAGGCGGTCATTCCTGCCATTGCCAGAGAAGCGCCCATCAGCTTCAGGAAGCCGCGGCGAGAAACGGCGTCCAGCCACTCCGACGCGCCTTTGGGAAACTCGCGATGCAGCATTTCCTGAAACTCGGGGGTGCCTGCGAGTTCCTCCAGGCTGCGCCAATATTCCGGCCCTTTAGTCGCGGCGATTTGCGCGCTCACCACTTTCAGATCGAGCTTGTTCTTCTTGCCGGGACAGACTTCCTCGCGGTGCTGCGTATTGTTTTCTTCTGCCATCTTAATTTCGTCGCTGTAGAGACGTAGCTAGCTACGTCTCTACGGTCAGACGGGCGAGACGCCCGTTTCTCCATTACTTACTAAATCTCATCTGTGACACGTTGAACAGCTTGTAATATCGGTCACCGTGCGCAGATGGTATTTGCTTACCAGATCCGTACCCAGCGAAAGCTGATCGGTATAGAGCTTGCCATCCAGTGCGAGAGGCTTGTCGCTTGAGGGCTGCTCGTAGCGCATGTTGAAAACCTGATCGCGCGGGCGCAGGTTTTTTGCCGGATCGCGATGGCAATCCAGACACCACTCCATTTGCAGAGACGCGTAATTAAACATCAGCGGCATGCGGTCGACCGGGCCGTGGCAGGTGTTGCAGCCAACGCCCTTGTTGATGTGTATGCTGTGATCGAAATAAACGAAATCGGGCAAATCGTTGGCCCGCGTCCACACCAGCGACTTGCCAGTGCGGAAACTCTCGCGCACCGGCTCAAGCAACGGTGCGCCCAGCCAAATCTGAGAATGGCAGTTCATGCAGGTTTTGGTAGGAGGAATCCCGGCGAATGAGGAATTCTCCACCGACGTATGACAATAGCGGCAGTCAATGCCCAGTCCGCCAACATGGTGCTGATGGCTAAACGGCACCGGCTGCGGACGCGCTACCTTGGCGTAGGTTATATAAGGCGACCGTTGCAGTTCGAGCACTGCCCACAGCAGCACGGCCACCAGGAATACCGCCCCGTAAATCGTGGCGCGTGAGATTGTATTGGTACTGCGGTGAAAAATCTGCATCGACTTTCAGGTGCAGCAGGACGTCGAAATCCATCCCCGTTTGAATGCCATCCTTGGAATAAGGCATCACAGGCAGCCGTGATGTCTCCACGAAAACTTTCGATTATAACAGTTCGCGTGGACTCGTAATCTCCTCAACGATTCAAACTTTCGCCATTCCGGTCAGCTCATCGCAGGTTCATCACCAGCAGCTTCGGCTCCGTCATCTCCTCAATTGCTGAACGCAAGCCCTCACGCCCAATTCCCGACTCTTTGATGCCGCCATAAGGCATGTGATCAATGCGAAACGTTGGAACGTCTCCCGCCATTAATGCGCCGACTTCGAGTTCTTCGTAGGCGCTGAACAGCAGTTTGGCATCCCTTGTAAAGATCCCCGCCTGCAAGCCATACGCCGAATTGTTGATTTGCTTCAGCGCATCGGAGAAACTGTCATACGCCTCAATGGTTACCACCGGAGCAAAAATCTCCTGGCAGTTCACTTTCATATCTGGCCGCGTCCCAGTTAAAACGGTCGGCTCCAGGAGTGATCCTTTGCGCTGACCGCCACACAAGACGCGTGCCCCGCTGCGTATCGCCTCTTGTATCCAGTCACTGGCGCGGATAGCATCGCTTTCACGAATCAGCGGTCCGACGTCTGTCGACTCTTGCAGCGGGTCTCCAATTTTCAGCTTCTTGACCCCCGCCACTAAAAGGTCGCGGAACTTTTCGAAAACCGAGCGCTCTACGAGGATGCGCTGCACCGAAATACACGATTGTCCGGCGTAAGCGAAACCTCCAGTCACGCAACGTTCGGCGGCGTAGTTAAGATCAGCGTCGCAGTGGACGATGACTCCCGCGTTTCCTCCCAATTCCAGCGTCACTTTTTTCTTGCCCGCTCTGCGCTTGATGTCCCAACCAACCGCTGCGCTGCCGGTGAAGCTGATCAGTTTCAGGCGCTCGTCCGTTACCAATAACCCAGCGTCGTCATTGGACAAGGGAAGAACATTCAATGCACCGTCTGGCCATCCCGCCTGCTGCACTGCTTCCGCTGCAAGCAATGCGGTCAACGGGGTTTGCGGCGCTGGCTTCAGTACCATCGTGCAGCCGCTGGCAATTGCCGGCGCCACTTTATGGGCGACCAGATTCAACGGAAAATTGAAGGGCGTAATCCCGGCAATCGGGCCGAGAGGAAAGCGCCGTACAATTCCCCAACGTCCTGCGGTGAATTCCTGCCAATCCAGTGGCAGATATTCCCCATAGATGCGCGTGCTTTCCTCCGCGGCCACATTAAAAGTGAAGATAGTTCGTTCCACTTCACTGCGCGCAGCTTTGATAGGTTTTCCCGCTTCTTGGGCTAAAGTGTGAGCAAACTCTTCCTTGCGGTGAGTGATGTTCTCCACTACCCGGCGCAGCACGCGTTGGCGTTCAAATGCCGGCAGCCGGCGGGTAGTTCCAAAAGCCTTCACCGCGGCCGCGATAGCCGCATCAACATGCTCACACTTTGCCTGGAAAACACGGCCGACCACGCTGCCGTTGTACGGAGCGCGAATCTCGACCTGGTCGCCCTGCTCGATCCATTTACCATCGAGAAGAAATCCATGGGTTGCTACGGGAGTTACAGTCATCTGTGCCATGGCGGAATTCTGCACCTCCCGGAAGCAGAACAAAGATTATAGACTTTTCGCAGCAGACAACGCATGACGGCGAAGCATAATTAACTCCGGCGACGGATGGTTCGCGTAGGGAAAGAGGGAACGTGTTGCAATCGATTGTGGAAACCAGCGAGTTGTTGCGCAAACGGAAATTGTCCCCCGTGGAATTGACGAAGAAATACCTCGCGCAGATTGAGAAACTGAATCCCACTCTGAATGCCTTCATCACAGTGACTGCGGACTCAGCGCTTCAACAGGCACGCAGCGCTGAGGATGAAATTGTTCGCGGACACTGGCGCGGGCCGCTGCATGGTATCCCGCTCGCCTTAAAAGATCTCATCGATACTGCCGGAGTTCACACGACCGCTGCCAGCGCCGTATTCAAAGATCGAGTCCCGGCAGAAGATGCTGAAGTGGTGCGCCGCCTGAAAAATGCTGGAGCCGTTCTCTTAGGGAAGAACAACATGCACGAGTTCGCTTATGGCGGAAGCTCGATGATCAGCTATTACGGCGAAGTGCGAAATCCGTGGAATCCGGCGCACATCACTGGCGGATCGTCGGGAGGGTCGGCGGCTGCCGTGGCGGCGGGCCTTTGCTGTGGCACTATCGGCACCGATACTGCGGGTTCGGTTCGTGAGCCCGCCGCGTTGTGCGGAATCGTTGGCTTGAAACCTACGTATGGACGGGTGAGTGCTCGCGGTGTAATTCCGCTCTCGGTGTCGCTCGATCACGTGGGTCCGATCACGCGCACAGTTTCGGATGCCGCGGTAATGTTGCAGGCGATCGCGGGCCACGACCCGAGGGATATGAGCAACCTTGCCACGCCCATCCCTGACTACCTGGCGGCGCTGCGGGAAGACTCAAAGGCGGCGAGGGTCGGTGTCCCCAGACAGTTTTTCTATGAGAATCTTGATCCGGAAATTGCTTCTGCGATGGAACAGGCGCTCGGGGTGCTAAGAACCCTCGGCGGCGATTTGCACGAGATTGAGCTTGATGTCCCCACGGATCGCACCTTGCAAACTGCCGAGGCATACGCTTATCACGTTGAGTTCGTTTCTCGGAGTCCGGAACTCTACCAGCCGGAAACGCTACGCCGAATCCGCAAGGGCGAGGAGATTAGCGGTGAGGAGGTTGAGCAGCGGCGTCGTGAACTGCAGAAGATACGTGGCGAAATCAAGCGCGTGTTCGAGAATGTAGACGTTCTGGTAACTCCCACCGCGCCGATTCCCGCACCGACGATTGCTGAACTGAAGGAAAATCCCGATCTGCTGCGTCCGCGAGAACTCTTGCTGCTGCGCAATACACGACCGGCAAATATGTGGGGACTACCGGCGATTTCGGTTCCCTGTGGATTTACGAGCGCAGGTCTTCCCATCGGATTGCAGATCATAGGCCCGCATTGGCGAGAAGATAAAGTGCTACAGCTTGCCTATGCCTACGAGCACGCCACGGCATGGCACAAGTGTAGTCCGGAGTTAGTTGAAGCATAACGCGCTCGATTACTGTCCCTCGTGCTGTCCGGCGTGGAAAAGCGTCCACGGGCCCGATTTCATGTCGCGAAGCACAGGCGCTTCCCAGGAGTACTCTGGGTGCGCGGTCAAGAAATCCTTAGCGATGAAATCCTGTCCACAGGGATGCCCAGCGCGCGCCTGAAAACTCATGCGCTCTACCAGGCTGCTATCCGTCGCTTTGCCCTGGACCGCGCCCCCAGGGTAGTAAGGTGCCCAATCCCAAAGCTTCACGCCCCGTGGTGAGGCGTCGACGTGACCGCACAGGCTGCGCTCGTCCGCCTGCTCCTTCTTTTCGAAGCTATCCGCGTGGTCGGCCACAAAGCTTTCCGCCATGGCGACGTCGATGTGCCCTTTGGATTGTTTGATGACCTGCTCCCAGCGGATATGGCGGGCATTGGGCGAAGTAGACGCATTTTGGGGATCGAAGCCAGACGTTTCGTCTTTGATCACCGCGGGATCGCGGGCGAAATTCGAGCTGACAAAATATCCGTCTTTCGTCCGCCACATCGGCGTGTGTTTCAAGCCCAGCTCGAGATATCCAATCTCGCCGGTCTTGCGGTCTCCGATCAGCCAGTCATTGGCATAGCCGCCGTTGTTCCCGTCCTCAATGATGCGAACATAGTCGTCAATCGAATTCGCATATTGCAGAGCCTTGCGCGAGCGCACAAATTCCGGCTTGCCCTGCGGATCCCATCCGACAAATTGGGCGATCGTAGTCTCGGCCACCATGATTCCAGCCGAGTTCACGCCGAAGTCGTCGTCGCTCGTGATTACGCCAGGAAATCCATCCATCAAAATGCGGTTGCCGTGCTCAGGAACAATGTCGAAGACGATCACCCAGCGCGAGCCGACAAGGTAGCTGGTCCAGTTGTTGTGCGCAATTACGATCTGGTGGTCGCGCGTGTAACTCCCGGTAGCGATGAACGCGCTGCAATTGCCGGGACTGGACAACTTGGGCGCGCCTGCGACGTGTTGCTGCTGGTCATACCAGGGCACGTAGTAGCCGGGGAGTTCTTCGAAGGCGTTGAGCGCAACCAGATCGTCCAGATCCATGGCAACGCCCTGGGCCTTCAGTCCTTCGACGATGCCGGTGAGTTCCTGCTGGTATTCCGCATCGATTTTCGGCCAAAGCATTTCGTGGGCGGCTTTTCTGAAAAACTCCCAGTCGCGCTTGGTAGTGTGAGTGTCCTCCAGTTTAATTGCCTCGAAAGCATCGGCAATCTCACGCGCCAGCAGGTATCCATGCTGGAATCCGATGTGCTCGGGCGAGCCTTCCAGGTGGACGTACGTCCATCCGCCTTGCTGAAAGCGATACGCATTCTGCATACGCGGGTCGGACGAGGCCTGCGGGGCTGCGCCCGGCTGTCGCGGCGAGGCCGCCAAGGGCTCGGGCAACGACACGAATGCTCCCAGGCAAACGGCGATAAGAGCAAAAGTAATCCCACCCATACCTCGCACAATGCTACTCATATCGTCCTCCGGAGTGCAGGCGACGTCGTTTTGATTGCATGCGGATTATACCCGCTTGCAGGTCTTAGAGGAGCGACCGGATTGTTAGTATGTTCTGGTGTCAATTAAGATTGCAAAAAAAGCAAGACTGACCATCCTTCGATCTGACGACCTTTCGCGCATTCCATGGCTAATCCATGGATTCAGCACGCGATCCGCTGGCTTCTCCCGCGTTTATGGGGGGAACGCGCTCAATCTCGGATTTACAAAGCAGGACTCGCGTAGTGTGGTTGGGCGCAACCGAACAGTTTTGTTATCGCAACTCGGCGCCACCCGCGGTAAGAAACCGTGGCCACTCGTCACCCTACGCCAGATTCATTCCGATCTCATCCATTGCGTGACTGAGTTGCCGAAACCAAACTTGGTTGGCGATGGATTAATCACCTGCATGCCCGGAGTTCTCCTCGCCATCCAAACGGCCGATTGCCTGCCCGTGATTCTTGTTGATACCAGGCAGAGAGCTGTCGGAGTGTTCCATGCCGGCTGGCGCGGCACGGTCAAACGCATTGTCGAAAAAGGAGTGGGAGAAATGCGCCGCTATTTCGGAACGCTGCCCAAGAACATCGTGGCGGCGATCGGCCCGGGCATTCATGCTTGTTGTTATGAAGTCGGTCCTGAAGTGCGCCAACAGTTCGAATCGCAATTCGCTTACGCCGATGATTTGTTCCGGGAAGTAAAGGAGTCGGACCCGGTGCGCGAAAAGTATCCGCTGCTATTCCTGACGGCAAGGGCTCCCGGGCACGGCGAGCTACCTCCCAAGATTTTCCTGGACCTGATCGAAGCCAACCGCCGGCAATTAATTAGCGCTGGTGTTTTGCGGAAAAACATCAGCGCTTCCACGCTATGTACATCGTGCCATCCGGAGCTGCTTTTTTCTTATCGGGCGGAAAAGGGAATTACCGGGAGAATGATGGGCGTGACCGGCATCCGCGGTTCTACTGCGTAGCCGATCCGCTGGACGCTCCATCGATGCCCGACCTACTTTTTCTGCGGCTCTCCCGCCTTATCTTTGCTCTGGATGGAAAGTAACTCAACTTCGAAGATGAGTGTGGCGTTCGGACCGATGTCAGGACCGCTGCCTCGTTCGCCGTACGCCAAATCAGCCGGAACGAACAGTTGCCACTTCGATCCCACGGGCATGAGTTGCAGCGCCTCAGTCCAACCCTTGATTACTCCGCCCACGGGAAAAGTCGCAGGTTGCCCGCGCTTATAGGAGCTGTCAAATTCCTTGCCGTCTATGAGCGTGCCCTTGTAGTTGCACACCACCGAGTCGCTGGCTGTGGGTTTGGCTCCCGTGCCGGCAGTCAGAATTTTGTATTGAAGACCGCTAGGAAGCGTGACGACGCCTTCTTTGCTCTTGTTCGCGGCGAGAAATGCATCGCCTTCCTTCTTGTTTGTCGCTCCGGCTTGTTGCATCTTTTCCTGCTGCTTCTGGCGCATCTCCGTCTGGAATTGCGTGAGCGTCGCTTTGGCTTCTTCTTCTGACAGCAGCGTCTTACCACCGGCAAACGCGTCTTCGAGGCCTTGCTGCAGGATCTTTGGGTCCACGTCCACCGACTGCCGGTGCAGGTTAGTTCCAATGTTCATCCCAATGGCGTAGCTCACTTTGTCTTTTTGTGTTGTGAGGGTAGAGGTATTCTGGCTTCCAGCTTGGCTGCCTGCTGCGTGGGAAGTTTGAGGTGTCGTTGCGGGTGTTTGCTGCGCGGCGAGGCTGCCCCCCAGCATGAGCGCGGTAGCGAGTACATTTACGAGGCCATACGAAAATTTTTGCATGAAGCATTGTGACATCTCGTCAGGAGGCGAAGCAAACGCGGATGAGCCGTTAGCGGCCGAACATCTGGGATGAACCGAGTAAAAACAGGGACCCGTCGCGGTCTTGGCTTGAGGTTTGAGAAGGGAATAAATACACGACTTCGGTGTTTTACTATGTGGACGTGTCGGGAGCGGGTTTCCAACTCGATTCCTTTGAATAACTGGCCATGCCGCTTTTCGGTCAGTGCTATAGCTTCGCTCACCGGCTGACGCAAAATCAGGGGACGATTATGGTTTGTGAGTCTTGGAAGACAAAACTTGATCCTTATGTCGACGGCGAATTGCCGGAGAACGAGACGACCGCCTTCAATGTCCATCTGCGCAATTGCCCTTCATGCGCGGCAGACGCTCTTGCGCGCGTGCAGATGAAGCGGGCGATTCAAGTAGCCGGCAAGCGCTTCGTTCCCAGTGCTGAGTTTCGCAAAAGAATGCAGCGAAACTTAGCTCGCAAGCCGCAGCGCAGTTTCGGCATGGGATGGACGTTAGCCGCTGCGACAGCAGTTCTTGTGGTAGTCGGAACCGTGACTTTCGGTTATCTCGGGAATCGATCTGCCGGCGACCAGGTTCTAAGCGAGATCGCCGACCTGCACGTGACCACGCTGGCCAGTTCGTCTCCCGTGGATGTGGTCTCGACCGACCGGCACACGGTAAAGCCGTGGTTCCAGGGACGAATTCCCTTCTCGTTCAACTTGCCCGAACTGCAGAACACCGACTTCTCGCTGCTCGGCGGCCGCATGACGTATCTTCGCCAAGCTCCCGGTGCGCAGCTCATCTACGGTGTGCGCAAGCACCATATTTCGGTCTTCGTTTTTCAGGAACGAGCGTTGCCGGCTGAGATAGATGAAAATTTTCTTTCGGCGAAAAAACTGCCCTTCACCACGCAAACGTGGGCTCAAGGTGGCCTACGCTATTTCGTGGTTGGCGATGCCAGTGCTTCGGACATCGATCATCTTGCGAAATTGTTTCAAGCTGCGGCATAGATTGATTCTAGTGAAATTGGCGACGCTGGCATCTCATCGGCGTTTTAGAGACTCAAGCTCTTCAAGCGTCCGCGGCCAATCAGATCCAAGTAGCCGAGACAAACTGCGATCGGCAAGAACTTTGCCACCAGTTTGGCAGCGCGCGCAGTAATTGGTTTCCTTGTCGGCATAGCGAATCCGCAGAACCTTGTCTCCGCATCGTGGACATGGCTCGCCATACCGCCCGTGAACTGCCATACCCTCGCGGAACGCCGTCACCTTTTCAGGGAAGTTCTTGTTTGCCTCGGCGCGGAGCCGGTCTACCCAGAACGCGAGTGTGTCCCGGGTTGCGGCGAAAAGTCTTTCCCATTCCCGCGGGCCCAGTTTTTGCGTGAGCATGATCGGAGAGAGTTGCGCCGCATGCAGGATCTCATCTGAATACGCATTGCCGATACCGCTTACCAGGCGCGGATCGGTAAGCGCCCGCTTCAGTGTGTGATTTTCGGCGGTGAGAGTTGTGTGAAACGAAGCGAGATCGCTGGTGAAAATATCGATTCCTCCAGGGTCCAGCGAACGCAGGTTCTCTTCTCCAATGAATAGGTGCAACGATGCGCGGCGCTTACTGCCCGCCTCAGTAAGAATCAGAGAACCAATGGGAAAATCGAAAGCAGCCAAACTGTTGCGGCCCGCCAGCTTCGCTTCTCGCCCGCGCCAATGCAAACGGCCGGCAATCATTAAATGAAGCGCCAGCCAGAAATCATCCTCCAGTCCAATAGCAATACGTTTTCCAACTCGCCGCAGCTCGCGGACAATACGGCCCTCCACGCTGGCAAGCGGCGGCTGCGCGGTTCGCAGCAGGAAGGCACTGTTCAGTCGTATCCGTTCAAGTGTCTGGCCGACTATGCGTGGCTCGAGCGCGCTGATGTAACTGACGATATCCGGCAGTTCTGGCATGAGGTATCAGCTTGCACCGCCTCCCACACTTGCGCAACGGCTGGCAGGCGAACCAGCGCTAAACAGGCACTTCAATCAGGCTGGGTCCCTGACTTTGCAACCCGGCCCGTAGAGCTTTTCCAAATCCATCCAACGAAGTAACCCGCGCGGCGGGCACTCCCATTCCCTTCGCCAAGAGAGTCCAATCAAGATCAGGATTGCCAATGTCGAACATGGCTGCGGCTCGCGGCCCCGGCTCGCCCACACCGAGATAAGAAAATTCACGTTTCAAAACGCCGTAGCTGTGATTGGCGAAAACTACCGTTGTGACATTGAGGCTGGCGCGCGCCATTGTCCACAAGGCCTGCGCGGTATACATAGCGCTGCCGTCGGCAGTCAAGCACAACACATGACGATCTGGACACGCTACCGCTGCGCCCACGGCCAGTGGCAACGCGATTCCGATGGAGCCGCCGGTGTTGGTCAGCCAATCGTGTGGAGGAGATCCCTTGGTGGCAGCCATCAATCCTCGCCCCGATGTATTCGATTCGTCGACCACGATCGTATTTTCGGGCAGAAGCGCGCCGACGGCGGCAGCAAGTCCGGACAGTGTGATTTCCCCACTGGGCATTTGCGGGCGCTCTGGGTTCTCCAATGTCGGTTCGACATCCCGCGCTGACAAAGCCGTCGCCAGGTTTTCAAGCGCGCCAACGTAATCATCACCGGGGCTAGCCAGTGCATGAATCTTACATTCGGGCGAGGTGAACGAACTATCCTTGCCGGGATAAGCAAAATATGCGACTGGAGCCCGCGTGCCCACCAGGATGATTTGACGAAACTGCTTAAATTGTTCAATACCCTGTTCCAGCACATATTGAACTCGGTCTACTGAAGGAATTCGCGCCCCGCGTTGCAGCCGAGTGATCGGATAGGGAGCCAGCAATTTGGCTCCGGTGGCTTTGGCGATGCGCCCGGCCGTCAGGACGCCTTTTCCGTATAACGCATTTCCCGAAAGTAAGATCGCGGTGGGCAAGCCTGAGCGAAGCATGACCGCTGCGCGGTCGACGCTGTGCTGCGGCGTAGAAGGTTTGGGTAAGGCAGGGATAGAGGCGACCGAGCCGCCTTCGCCCCAGGAAACATCCGCAGGGACGATCAGGGTAGCGATTTGCCCGGGAGCCGTACGCGCGGCAATCAGGGCATCAGCGGCGTCGCGTCCTATTTCGGAAGAAGACCGGGAGGTCCGCAACCATTTGGAATAAGGACGCGCGATAGCTTCTATGTCGGAAGTCAGCGGCGTGTCATGCTGCAAATGATAAGTCGCGTGCTGGCCGACCAGGTTGACGATCGGCACATGAGCCCGGCTGGCGTTGTGAAGATTCGCGATACCATTTGCGAGTCCGGGCCCGAGGTGCAGTAGGGTGCACGCGGGTTTTTCGGCCATCCGTGCGTAACCGTCCGCAGCGCCGGTTACAACGCCTTCGAAAAGACCCAGAAGACACCGCATCTCGGGGATGTGATCGAGCGCCGCAACAATATGGATCTCGGATGTCCCTGGGTTCGTGAAACAGATATCGATTCCGCCGGCAACCAGCGTGCGAATTAAACTTTCAGCTCCTTGCATCCCGTTATCGTTACAAACCCTCAGCAGGTTGGCAAATCAGTAATAGTTCTTGCTTGATTCGACCCCTCGCGAGGGCAAGAGTTGTTTGGTAAGTGCGCTTGACCGACTGCTTCGCGCACATAATGTGAAAGCACCGATGCCAGCTCTTCGTAATGTGCAGACATGATTCCCAGATGATCACCGGGAACGGTTTCGACTCGGGTGCACTCCAAACTGCCCCCTTCCCCTGCAACCCCATCCCCAAAACCAACCCCGCGGCGGCAGCGGCGAGGCTACAACCTTGAAACTACAACCGGACATTTCACTTGCTACAAAAAGCGGACATTTTAACTTGCTAAGACAATCGCAAGGCGGGACGCGGCTGCAGAGTGCTGGCGAACAGAACGGCGGCCAAATATGCCGCGGCTCCGCAAGCCAGGGCGACATTCAAGCCGAACTGAATGGCAATCACCATGGCCAGCACGGACCCGAGCACGCTCGAACCCGCATTCATAGCCCAAGCCCACTCCACGGCATTTTCCTGGAATTCGCCAGCCGCAGGAAATTCGGGGACGGGAACGCTTGCCAGTGCGCGCAATCCCGTAGGGAAGGGCATTCCCATGGCAAATCCCAACGGAACTAGAAGCACAGCGCTGATGAGAAGTTTCGCGTCGAAGGAAAGGCCTACGAGGGTGTTCAGAAGTCCCGGCAAAATGAAAACGTAGAGCACAAGAATGCCGGCGATGAAGACCAGGGGAATCCATGTACGTTTAGGGTGGGCCACCCATTTGTGGGATGCCAGGCTGCCGGCTCCACTGGACAGCAAAAGCAAAAACACTACTACCGTGAGGGCGTAAGTGGGATGCCCAAGAAACAAGACAAATCGCTGGATGAAAGTGATCTCCACCAGAATGTATCCCAGACCTACTGCAACGAAATATAGCAACTGGATCGGGCGTTGTCTGCGTCCTCCGCGCAGCGCCAAAGGAACCACCAGGAACGCGAGGACTGCGAGACAAGAAATCACCAGCACCATGGCCAGTACCGCAACCCCCAAATTAACTTTCCAATCAATGCCCTGGCTTAAATCGTCATTGTGCAGAACCTGGCCGATCTTCAGAGTGAAAAAGAAAAACGGCGCATCGTCTCTTACAGGTGCGACGTCGTATGGATACTGTTTGGCAAAAACGTATGGATCGTTGCGCGCGATGAGCGATGAGAATGGATTTTCCTTAGGGTCAGAAGGCAGATACAGCGCCATCAAACCGGGATTGCTGCTCAAGTGGGCTGCAACACTTTTTTCTTCTTCCGCAGTGAAGGCGCTTTTCTTGGCCAGCACGACGACGGGGATTCCATCTTCGTCCAACTTTCCTTGCGAGACAACGATGAAATTCCGACTGGGATCTCGCACGCCAAGCTCGTGCAGGGCTTGCATCGCGACTGAAACTACGCGCAAGGCTTCCCGAGGCTGGTGGAATTCCCAACGAGTGATTGCGACCATGCCGCCGGGTTTCAGGTGCTCGAAATACTCTCGAAATGCCTCTACCGTATAAAGGCTGTTCTCGCTGAGCGCGAAGGCACCTGCGGCAGTTGAAGCCCAGGTATCGACGAGAGTCATTTGCACGACATCGAAATTTTGCTTCGCATTGCGGACAAACGATCGACCATCGGTGACTTGAATGTGAACTTCGGGCCGCTCGTACAAATGATATGAATAATCCGCGTAGCGTCCGCGCATTACCGTGTTCGCAATAATCGGATTGATTTCGATTCCGGTAACGTCAGGACTGCCGTTGGCCACAGCTCGAAGCACATCGACGCCTCCGCCCGGTCCGATAATTGCGTAATCGCCCTGTGGACGCAAAATGTTCGCCAGGGCCGGCGGAGCTGACATCAAATCCTCCTGCCACTCTGAGCCTTCCCACTGTCGGAGGTCGGCGTTCATTATGTAGGTGGATGCGTCGGCATCAATGACAACTGCTTTGGCCTCGCCTTGACGATCTACTTCCACGCGCGAAATTGCATTCCAGCGAGCAAACTCCACCCAGGCCTTGTCTCGAAAAATGCCTTTCGCATAGACAACGTCGATCAGCCTGCCCGACCAATTCGTGCCAATTAGCAGGAGCAAGGCTGCAGCTAATCCGAGCGCGAGTTTCCGAACGTTGGCGCCAAGGGACCAGACCGCTCCCGCTATGGCTGCCATGAGAGCCGCGAACAGCACAGCATTTGGACCACCCAGCCAATTGAGCAAGGGGACAACAGCCAAGCAAGCCAGCGCACCGCCTATGAGGTCAGCCCCGTAAAGGCGCGAAATGTGCTGTGATTCGCGGGCAAAGAGAATCGAGAACTGCAGCCCGGTGATAAAGAATGGCACAGCCGCAGCGAGATAGATTGCCGTGAGACGAAAGAAATTGGCTGACGAGAGACTCAGCGAGACTGGAACGTGCAACACGATTTCCAAAACGACAGGAACGACCAAAGCATTGCCGAGACACAGCCATGAAAGCACGTTGCGAGTCTGGAAGCGGCCTAACCGATTCTTCCCTAAATACGCAAATACCCCGCCGGAACCGAGGCCGAGTAACGCGATGGATATTGCCAGGAACGCGAAGTGATAAAACAGCACGACCGAAAATAATCGGGTTAGCGCCAGTTCCAGAAGCAGCGCAGCGAAGCTGCTGAGGGCAACGCCAGCCAGCAAGGCGCGCTCGGGGCTTTTTTCCGCCGGCATGGTTCGGCTTACTGGCGGAGCTTCATTTGCGACGGACATTCGAAGGTTCGCTCTGGATGCGACAGTCTAACAGAAAGCTGTCAGCATTCAGCGGTCAGCACTGAGTTGTCAGCTTTCCAGAATTACCTGTGCGATGGCGTACTCTTTGGTGTGCGAGAGCGAAAGCGCGATATGGACTACGCCCAGCTTGGACGCAAATTCTGCCGCCTTCCCGTGAAACGCTATCGTGGGA
>Ga0210394_10002043_pt1 | contig 29192 bp, 24 predicted proteins | sample IncBWC12MmetaG_FD_160121 | JGI IMG/M metagenome (GOLD analysis project Ga0210394, IMG submission 160121) | Forest soil microbial communities from Barre Woods Harvard Forest LTER site, Petersham, Massachusetts, United States - Inc-BW-C-12-M | ecosystem: Environmental > Terrestrial > Soil >...
CCACGCTGGTGCCGTCGACCAGCACTTGCAGCACGGTGCGCTGTTCATTGTCAGTGGCTACGATAACGACTGAAAGCTCCGCCATTTCCTGCGATGTCCCCTACTTATTCCACTCCACCCTAAAGCGTTCGTGTTCTTTCCGGGCCTCAAGAACCCGCTCTTTCAGAAACGATTACTTGCCCGACGGCTTTTTCCCGTCGAACTTATCGTTATCCATGAACGGCTGCGGATTCTTCGGCCCGGGTGGCGTTTCGTTGTTGGGCGATATCCGGTGCACTGTGCACAGAACCATGAGTTCGGAATTGCTCTTTTGGATGCTCTTACTCTTAAAGAAATTGCCCAAGATCGGAATATCGCCCAAGCCCGGAACCTTGTTCCAGATATCGGTCGCGCGGTTGTCGATCAATCCAGCAATCACAAAACTTTGCCCGTCTCGCAATTCGAATTCGGTCTCAGCCTTGCGCGTGCTCAAGGCTGGGACCGTGAAACCGGAAATGGTGAGTGCATCGGCAAAATCCAACGTGCTGACCTCAGGCGCGACGGTCAGGTGAATGTTGCCGTTCGGCATGATCACCGGGGTGAATTCCAACTTCACGCCAAATTCCTTGAAGGAGATGGTCACAGCAGTAAAACCCGCGCCCGGCTGCACGATGGGAAAAGGGAACTGGCCTCCGGCGAGAAAACTGGCCTTCTTGCCGTTGACGGCAATCAGATTGGGCTCCGCCAGAATCTGAAGTAAGTTCTTGCTCTGCAGCGCCTCGAGCACGGCTCCCAAGTGAATGTCCGGGCGGAATAAGAACAAATTCAGAACATTGCTCACGGTTTGGTTGGATTGAAACGGCCCGGTGACGCCGGTGGTATCGCTGATGGCTTCAGAGCCGAAGCCGCCGAACTGGCCAGTGGTAGCGGTTCCAATCGTATTGCCCGCACCAGTGGAGAAGACGTTCACGCCCAGTTGTGTAGTGGCAGAGCGATCGACTTCGGCGAACTTTACTTCCAGCAGAACTTCCTGCGCTCCTACTGGACCGAACGTGAGTACATTGACGACATTCTTCGAATAGGCGGCAGCCAGTTCTCCGGCGCGCTTGGCAACATCTTCGGTCGTCACGTGCCCGGAAAGGACGATGGCGGCGCGCGAAGGAGTAACCGAAATCTGTTCGTCTGGAAAGACCCGGTGTTCTTCTTCCGCGCAGGCACTGACATCGACATCGACGCGCAGATCGAAGCTGCGCGAACGCTCCAGTTCGTCCCAAATTATCAAGGACACTTCGCCGGGGGCACGGCCATGGACCAGAATCTGGGTGGGAGTGACGGGGTTGGCGAAAGCCACGGTGGGATCGGTTACCGAGATCCGCTTGATCGTTTCCGTCGTATTGATGAGCAGAGATTTGCCGACCATCACCCGCAGGGGCGCAGAACTTTGTGACTGCGTTGACGGCGGAGGAAGAGTGGTCTGGCTGATACCCGGCGGAACTGTTTCTTGCGGCGTTGGATCGGGCTGAGTCGCGGGCGGTTGCGCCTGTGCCAACGCAAGCACTGGCAGCAAGAACCACATTGCGGCAGTTACCAAAAGTTTCGTACGAACCTTCATCGTGTGATTCCTCTCCACATGAGGAAACCTGCAGTGCCGCAACTGGACGGGCAGGCCAAACCAACTCTCCGATTACTTGGGGTCTTCACTGCCACTTTGTTCCGGAAACTTGACCACGTCCGGTGTCTTTTTATCACCTTGATAAACCTCGATGCTGAGGACTGACGGAGAGGGGGGTGGTACAGTCTTCAGCGTTTGTTTGACCGGGCGAACATGAACCGGCGGCGGAGATGCCTGCGGAGTGCTGCCCTTATAGAGTCCCTTAGCGTTAGCCGCGGCCACTTCGTCCTGCCGAGTATCCAGCGGATTGCGCAGGGCAAGCTGAATGTGACCTTCGGAGCTGGCCAGAGTTAAGCGTTCCGCATCGTCGGGCGAAACCAGAAGCGTGATCACTGGCGTGTTCTGAGCTTCTCCAGCGGCATTTCGTTCCAGCTTGTTCCCGGCGGCAATCACGGCTACGTTCTGCAGCACTGTTGTCGTCTGGGGTTCACTCCCACCGTTCGGCGTACCCGTCAGCAGAACGTCAACTCGAGTTCCTGGGCCGGTAAAACCGGCCACTGAGACGACCTCATTCACCCGCACCGAAACTGCGCGCATTCCCGGAGGAATCAACGACGGAAGACCTGCCCCGGCATTTTCAGGAGCCAGCTTATTTGGCAAAATGAATTCGCCCCTGGAAATGGGTAAGATCACTCCGCGACCCATGACTTTTGATCGCTTGTTGTACGTTCCGGAGGGAAGAGCTGAGGCTGGGTACCTCACCGTAGTCACGTCGTGTTCTTCGACTCTGGCTCCGACTTGAATGTCGTTAGCGGCCACAATCACGTCTACACCTGGTTCCGCGTTCGACGTGGCTCTTCCTTCCAGATTTTTGTAGACGAAAAGAGCGACCACGGCTCCAAAAGCCAAGGCCACAATTCCGATCGTCAACAAACGTGTGCGGTTCATAGAACTCCGTTACGGCAAGCATACAAAAAGGTCGCCACCGTAAACGGGCGAGAATCGGCCTCTGTTTCCGTTGCGCCGTGCAAACTTTACTGAATCGAACTAGCTACGTTGGAGAAAACATTATTTGCGTTGGAGCCGATCAGCCGAATTGTCCCCACGACAATTACCAGGATCACAGCCAGCATCACAGCGTACTCCGCAATATCCTGTCCCTCTTCGTCATGCCAAAATCTTCTCAAATGCTCCATAATCCTCAAAGCCTCCTAAGGGAAACATCAAACGTGCTTCAACCGGGATTAGCCGGGGCAACGGACATAGTTCCAGCACATGCATCCCGCTTGCACAGTCCTCTGGCGATTTGTCCCGACCACGATTCCCACCATAATACCCTGCGAAATGGTCGGAAGTGTAATTTATTGCATGTCCCCTGTGACCACGGTGCAACTTTCCGGCCGACCTCTCCGCCGGGGCCGGACCAGCCCGGTCGGTTGGCCCTCGGGCGGAAGAGGCGGCAAGGACAAGGATTATTGCCTGGGAGTCCTCATAAACGACTGTCCAGCCGGGAGCGCCGCGTAGACCCACCGCCAAGGCCGAGTCGGTTGGAACCAGCACGCTCTTGATGTTCCAGCGATCAAGGGACTGCCTCCACGAGCCTTTGAATTGATAGGTTTTCGCAAACTGATCGAGCAGCAGTGGATCATCTTGTTCACTGGCGCCCGAAGTCGCGTAAAGATCCGCCCGACCGTCGATGAAGACGCGAGTGGGCGGGTAAATCTTCCAGATGAGGTACCCTCCCCAACCATAATCGTTGAAGATTGGTCCATCGACGGGATGAGCCTGAAGATAACTGACGGCGTCGGCGGGAAAGGATTGCATTTCGGCCTGAGGTTCGTGCCGAACCACCTGGGCGGTATGGACGCCGACGAACCCTGCCATGGCCAGGAGAATTACCGCATTGAGCGAAGCGCGAAATGCACGCATCGGAGGATGAGGCAAAGCTTGCGAATCGCTTCGGGGCCAATTCCCAAGCCTTTGGCAGATCAGAGGAATCGCAATCAATACGAACAAAGGCATCAGGCGAATCGAACTGAGGCCGGCATACAAGCTGACGAGCAGAAGCAGCAGGTCACGGGGACGTAACGGAACGCGAGACCAGCAAATCGCAGCAAACGTGACCAGCACCATCAAGAGAAACAGCCAATACTCTGGGCGATGAAAATTAGGCGAGGCCCATTCTACGATGTATTTCTGCATTGCCGCAGAACGCAAGGTTTCGATTGGGTAAACGAACATCCGCAGACCGTTCGGATTTATGGGCGCAATCAACAAGTCGAGCAGCAGTATCCACGATTGCATTCGCAGGCGGGCTGCGCTCTGTCGTCGAACCGAACCAAGCGCGCGTTCGATCAATCCTCCTGCAAGGAACAATGCTGACAACGTCAGGCCCACGGCGAACCCGGCGTGCAAATTTACCCAGAGAAGCGTCACCGGCAGAGTCCACCATAAGACTTTCGGATCGCGTTCGGATCGCTCGAGAATCAACAGCCACAAGCTCGTCAACAACAACGAGAGAATCTGCGGGCGCACTCCCCAGAGGGGCGCAGTAGCCCAGGCCGCAGCGAGCGTTGCTATGCCAGCCACATATGGCACAGAGCCACATCGCAAGTAAAGCAAGAAAAACGTCACGCACACGATCGCGGCGAAGATCAGAATCAGGCCAGTGGCTCCCGCTGCACGTTGAAGTTCGTAAAGAAAAACCTCGCTGAGCCACTCGTGGGCAACCCAAGGCTGCCCAGTGCGAGTGTAGGAGAAAGGGTCGGTGTGCGGAACGCTTCTGTGTTCGGCAATGAACTGTCCCGTCTTTAGATGCCACCAGATGTCAGGATCGGTGACATTGCGCGCCGCCATGCCAAAAATGCCGAGCAAGACGACTGCAAGAAAAACGTTTTTGGGTCGGAGCAGGCGCTTCATAAAAGAGTCATCATACCGGTTGAGAGGCACACAATGCCTGTGCGGATGTCGCAAGGTCGGTAATGAGAAGCCGCGCTCGACAGGCTGATCCAGAAATTCGAGTAACGCAGCTTCATCGCAATGCTCACCGCAACTCTTCGGCGTTCTCTTTTCGAAAGAGGACGACAGCCAGCATCGGCAGGTAGTTGAAGATCACAACCCATCTTCCGACCTGCGTAAAATTATCCGGGAGGTGATACCACCGCCAAATTCCCTCACACCAACTGAGGCCTGCGGTAAGCACAATCTGCCGCCGCGACTTGGGAATTAGCCAGAGAATGAAGCTGTCGAAGAACCAACGCTGAGGCATGACTGACGAAAACAGCAGGAGCCACGCATCCCGGTCGCGGTAGCGCAATAGTGCCAGCAAGATCAGAGGCCCAGGGAACACCAACAGAGGAATGAAGTGTTCGTAGTATTGTGTTTGTCCAAGCCACAATCGCGGCCAGCTTGGCAGAACCACGAGACTTAAAGCTCCTACGAAAAGGCAAGCTAGAATGCCCCGGCGGGAGAGCCGCGTCAGGAAGACCGGCAGCCCAACTTGCGGCTTCATCATAGTTACTGGCAGCAGAAGAGGAAAGAATGCGCTTGCAGCAATGACCGCGGACCACTGAGCGACCAAAAGGCCCGCCCAATATGGGTACGAAAAAAAAACTAAAAGTCGGCAATAATTTTGACGGGCGAGGCCGAACGCCAGCAGGAATGAACTAATTCCATAAAACAAACCGGCCGCGATCTCCGGCGTAACATGCAAGAAGGGTAATGCGACGAAAGCCGCAGGCAAGGGATATTGCTCGAACCGGGTGTCGTAAGGATTTTCGTGCGCAACGACCCGCTCCGCCAAATGGATAGCCCAACGGAAGTCGCCAGCGCCCTGGTGGAAATGTTTGAGCAGGAACCAACAGAACCCTCCGGTGAATACGCCGATCGCCACCGAAATTGAGATGCGCTTTACCACGGAACGTTTTTTCCTCACCAGTTGTAACATGGGGCGGTCGATTTTTACGGAATTTGCGTGCGAGAGGCGCGCTTCGCAGACTTTGAGTAAGCACTTCCGATCAATCGGATTTCTTGTGCTGGCGGCTGTGGCCGCGGCAAGCATGTGGTTCTACGTGAACGGTGTCTTGCGCGCCCACCAGATTGCTGATGCCAACGCACGGCAAGTACCGCGCGGGAATTTATCCGATCTTTATCCGCGGTGGCTGGGGGCGCGCGAGTTGCTGCTCCACCGCCGCAATCCCTACGGCGAAGACATCACACTGGAAATCCAGAAGGGGTATTACGGGCGCGCCCTCGATTCTTCCCGGCCTAATGATCCCAAAGACCGTCAAGGTTTTGCTTACCCCGCTTACGTTGTGTTCTTGCTGGCCCCGCTCGTAGGATTTCCATTCGACGCGGTGCGTACATTTTTTCATTGGCTGCTTATAGTCATCACAGCGGGGTCGGTTTGGCTTTGGCTACGTGTACTGCGCTGGCGACTATCGTGGGTTGGCATAGCTGGCGCCATCGCATTGACGTTGGGAAGTTTTCCGGCGGTGCAAGGAATCAAACTGCAGCAGTTAGGCCTGTTGGTCGGGGGACTACTGGCAGGTTCGGTGGCATGCGTGGCCATGGAATTTTTGTTCGCCGGTGGGGCGTTGTTGGCATTGGCTACCATCAAGCCGCAACTGACGTGGATTGCAGTCGCATGGCTGCTGCTCTGGGCGGTGAGTGATTGGCGGGCGCGGCGAAAGTTGGTCTATGGATTCGCTTCTGTGATAGTTCTTTTGCTGGCGGGCGCCGAGATTCTGCTGCCCGGTTGGTGGTGCATATTCGCGCAGGCGATCGGCCAATATCGTCAATACACCCAGAGTCAGTCTGTGGTCGAAGTCATACTCAAGGAAATTCTCGGGAGCGTTGTTCCAGGAAACATAAGTCATCTCGCCGCGCAAGTTATCGCGGCCGCCGCCGTGTTCGCTGGCGGAGTCCTGTTGTGGAAGCTCCGCCGGGAACGTTCCGATACTTCCGCCTTCGGCTGTGCCACAGCTCTGGCCTTGGCTTTGACGGTTCTGGTAGTCCCCATGTTCGCGCCCTACAATCAGGTTCTTTTGTTGCCTGCTATTCTGCTGATGGTACGGGGGCGGACGCAGTTTCTATTGCGATCCTCGGCGCGTCGTTGGGCTTACCGAATGGGCGTCATCCTCGTGGGATGGCAGTGGCTCGCGAGTGCTGTGCTGACGGCGGCGTACTGGATTGTATCGCCGGCGTGGGCCCTTGATCGCTGGAAGTGGCCTTTCTTCGCCACGTTCGCGCTGCCGGTCTGGATATTCGTCCTGCTGTTTTTCTATACCCTAAGCCAGTCAGCGCAAAACCATTCGCATCAAGCGGGAGGACAGTCGTAAGTCGAAGTCGGCGCCACTGGCTTGTGAAGTTCGGTGGTTTCGTCCGGCAATCAAGTTTGTTCCGGCTGCGCTAAAAAAGTAACAAAAAGGATTGCCAGAAATGTGGTCAGTGGCAGCGCCAGCAAGGTGTAAAGTGGTGCTTCCGCTACCGCTCGCAGCTTTTCCGCTGGAACCACTAGGGCGATAAAGCATAAAACTGTTGCCGAGAGCCATTGCCAGATCTGGCAAGCAAAAGTAGCTTTCATCAAGGCGCGTGGAAGAAGGCCGGGAGCAGGCACGCTGTCGAGTCGCACAACCAGTACAAGAAGTGCCGGCATCAGCAAAAGTTGATTGTAGGCAGCCTGCTTAGGCAACAACACCAGGGTCACGCTCGTTACCCACGCGAGGGCTGCGCCGAACTCGAAAGACGTGGGCCTGGCGGTTCGCCATCGCCAACAGATGACGATCACGATAACAAGCAATAAGGCCTCCGAAGCTCGGGCCAGAAACGGTGGCAAGAAAAGTTGCAGGATCGATGGGTCGGAGCCGTAGGATGGATATTCTCGCAGCGCGGCCGCGAAGCGTCCTATCCAGTGAGGCGAGAGTATTTCCGCGCCTGCCAGCAATGCAGTCATTGTAACGGCGAAGCTTCCGATCAACCGGTTGCGCTGCTTCCAGCCTGAGAGCGCCCATATCAAGAACCACAAAATCAGCGGGCCGGCGATGTCCGGTTTTACCGTAGCCAGCGCGAGCAGAAATCCGCCCAGCACGAGGCGATTGCTGACGATCGACGCCGCTGCCGCCGCGAGAAAAAAAATTACTAGAGCCGTAAGGTTCTGCTGAGAGTATTCCTCGAACGCGGGATAGCTGCCGAGCGCCAGGAACACACCTGCCAAAAGATAAATTCGGCCACTACGCATACCCACGACGTAAGCCCACAGAGAAAAGCTTAACGCGATTGCAAGCAGCAACAGCCAGCGAAAAATCGTAACCACAGTCGCGAAAGGCAGGCCGACCGTCGGCGCAAGCAAGAAAACAACGTACAGCGGATAGACGAACGATTCTTGAGCTTTCGGGTCGGAGGGATTGTGCGCATTCAGCGGACGCCCATAGAATCCCGTCTGGATTTCTCGCGTAACCTCCGCGCTATAAAGATCGCGACCGCGTAAGAGCAGTTCGCGCGCGCCCAGCCAGCGCGGATACAGATCGGAGTTGTTGCCGATCGGCCTTCCACTTGCGACAATTTGCAAGGTATAGGCGGGCACCAAAATATGTTGGGCCCAGTGCCAGAAACTGATAGAGATGAGGGCGCAAGCGGCGAGAACAAGCCAAGGTCTCGCCGCAAGTCTATCTATTAGCTTCACGGGGGCATTCTAATGTAAACCGACAGTGGGAAATAAAAGCTCCGGCGGTCGCCATAAAGGCTCTTCCGTCGCGGCATGATTCCTGTCATTATGCTTAACTGCAGCGCTTCCGCCACGGCTAGCCGCGGGAGCGGAGCGACATTCCCTATTCCATGGCCTTAAACGCGATAAGTCGTCCGCAGTCCTCGGGGTCAGGCGTATTTCCCGCGCTGGTGCTCGTGCAAGGCAACGAGCAACGGAATATCGTCCTTAACCGCACTCCTTTCAGCGTGGGGCGCAAGGTAGATAAAGACCTGGTGATTGCCGATCCTCGCGTTTCGCGCGACCACGCCCTCATCGTGCTCGAAGAAGATGGATTCTTCCTCGTCGATCAAGGGAGCAAACACGGTACATTTGTCAACGGCGAGCGTATTCAGCGGCAACGGCTCGAGCGAAACGATCGTCTGGAATTCGGCGCGCGCGACTCTACCTACGCTATTTTTAATCCGGCTCATAGCACCTCCAATACGGCCCGTGAGTTCCTCAGCCAAATTTCCGGCATTCAAATTTCACAGGAAGCCACGGACCTTGAAAAGCTTACGTTGTTCCTGGAAGCCGCGCGCAAACTCAACACCGCCGGCGTGCTCGACGAAATTCTGATGACGATGCTGGAAGTCACCTTGCGGCTGACTCGCGCGGAACGGGGCTACGTCTTCTTAAAAGACGAAGAAGGCAATCTGCGGCTGGCGGCCGGGCGCAACAGCAAGGGCGAATCGCTGCTCGACGATAAAACGATTTCGCATTCCGCGCTCGAAGAATCTCTGCGCTCGAATTCTGAATTCCTGCTGACTGATACCGGCAGCTCTGCCGATCTGGCAGGCCGCCAAAGTATCGTGGCCTACGATCTTCGCACCGTGATTTGCATTCCGCTCCGCAAGCGCCAGGTACAAGCCACGCGTGACGCGCAGACACCTGCTCCGGGCTCGTCGAACCCGGCTGCAGAGGTAACTGGAGTTCTGTATGTCGATTCGCGCTTTGCCTCTCGCGAATTCTCCGGAGTCGGCCATGATATTTTGCGCGCGATCGCCACAGAAGCGGCATCGCTTATCGAGAACGCGCGCTTGGTGCAGGCCGAGGAAGAATCCCGCCGCTATCAGCAGGAACTCACTATCGCCGCGAGCATACAACAGCGGCTGATGCAGGTGAAGATTCCTGAAGTTCCCTTTGCCAAGCTGCGTGGAAAGAATCTTTCCTGTAAGGAAATTGGCGGAGATTTTTTCGACGCGGTCAATACTAAAGAAGGCTTGGCTGTGGTGCTGGCTGACGTCAGTGGCAAGGGAGTTTCTGCGGCGCTGCTCGCGTCCACTCTACAGGGTATGATTTATTCCCACCTGAGTTCAGGCATGCCCCTGCTGGAGGTGGTTACTGCAGTAAACCGCTTCTTCACAGAAAAATTGGTGGGAGAAAAATATGCTACCGTGCTGCTGGCCCGCCTGCGCCGCGACGGTGACTTGGAATACGTCAACTGTGGTCACGTGCAGCCGCTCCTGGTATGTGGAGGAGAAGTGATGCGTCCGCCGCACGGCAATGTTCCCGTGGGCTTGCTTCCGGATGCGACCTTTGAAAGCGCGCGCTGCCAGCTCAATTCCGGCGATCGCTTCATTCTCGTTACCGATGGCGTCACCGAAGCCGAGAATGCCATGGGAGACTTCTTCGAAGACTCCCGTCTGGAATCAGCTGCTGCCAAATCTCCGACGCTGGAAGGAATTTTCTCCGCGGTTTCGGAGTTCTGCGCCGGAAATCCCTTAAACGACGACTGTACCGTCGTGGAGATACTTTACTCGGCCGCTGCTGCAGTGGCTGAGTAGCTGGTTCTTGCTGCAAGCGTTTCGCTGTGCGGTTTGTGCGCTATTCTGTCAACTGTGACAAGCACCATGAAACGGATCGCAGGTTATCGTCCGCCGTATCCTGGCACTCAGCCAACCCATTTGCATCCGCCATACGTGTCATCGATCAAGCGAGCGCCGACCAAACCGCCAATACCAATTCCTTACACTCTGTCTGAGGTCACAGGTCCATTGTTCGGACCTGACATCATCGCACCTAAGGCGAGCGATTTAACCAGCCAGCACTCTGGTGAACCGCTCGGCGAGCGAATTATTGTGAGCGGCCGGGTGCTCGATGAAAACAGTCGCCCTCTCGCCAACACGCTCATCGAAATATGGCAAGCGAATGCCGCGGGACGATATCTGCACGAATGGGATCAACATCAAGCTCCCTTGGATCCTAATTTCACCGGCTGCGGTCAAGCGGTCACCGATGCCGAAGGCTGTTACCGCTTCATCACGATTCGGCCTGGGGAATATCCGTGGCGCAATCATCACAACTCTTGGCGGCCGGCGCACATTCATTTTTCCTTGTTCGGTCCGGCGTTTGCCACGCGCCTGGTAACGCAAATGTATTTCCCGGGCGATCAACTACTTCCGTTTGACCCGATCTTTAACAGCACGGCGGATGAAAAAGCCCGCAACCGGTTAATTTCGGTTTTCGATTGGGAAACCACGATCCCGGAAACCGCGCTGGGTTATCGGTTCGATATCATTCTGCGCGGGCGCGAAGCCACCCCCATGGAGGAATAGTTGAGTTTGCAGGCGACTTCGTCGCAAACGGTTGGACCATATTTCAGGATCGGTCTGCGCTGGTTGAATAAGGACAACCTCGTCGGCGAGGGTGTGTCCGGCGAGCGAGTTACGATTCAAGGGAGAGTTTTCGATGGCGACGGTGCGCCCGTGCGCGATGCGATTTTGGAAATCTGGCAAGCCAATGCCCACGGGAAATATAACCATCCGGAAGACACTCAGGACAAGCTGCTGGAGCCGGGCTTTAAGGGATATGGCCGCGTCCCCGTAAATGATGAGGGAATGTTTCGTTTCGCGACGATCAAGCCGGGGCCTGTGCCGGGACCGCGGAGAAAAGATCAAGCGCCGCATCTGGTCGTTTCAGTTTTCATGCGAGGAGTATTGCGGCGAATGGTGACGCGAATTTATTTCCCCGATGATCCGCACAACGCATCGGATTTCATTCTCAATTTGGTGGCGCCATCGAGGCGCTCTACTTTAATCGCGAAAAAGACCGCCAGCGGTCCCGGCGCTCTCGAATGGAATGTTGTTTTGCAGGGCCCGGATGAAACAGTATTCTTCGACGTGGGTTTGTAGGTTTGCGATTGTAGATTTGGGATTGCAATAAAGCGGACCGCAGCACTTATCATTTGAATGGCCTTGTTCGATCCACTGTTCGGCTCACTGGCAATGCTCGAGGTCTTCAGCGACGCCGCGCGCGTTCAGCGCATGTTGGACTTCGAGGCTGCGCTGGCGCAAGCCGAGGTGCGCTGTGGCGTCATCCCCGAACCTGCGGCCCGGAAAATCGCCGGGAAATGTAAGGCGAAACTCATTGACTTTGACGCGCTCGCGCTCGCGACTGCCGATTCAGTCAATCCTGCAATCCCTCTTGTCAAACAGCTTACTGCGCTGGTCGCAAAAGAGAATCCTGACGCGGCGCGTTTCGTCCACTGGGGTGCAACTAGCCAGGACGCGAACGATACGGGCCTTGTTCTGCAAGTCCGGCATGCTTTCGATATTATCGAGCGCGACTCGGCCGAGCTTTGCTTAGGGCTGGCACAACTGGCTGAGAAGCACCGTTCCACGCTGATCGTCGGGCGCACGCTCATGCAGCACGCGTTGCCGACTACTTTCGGCGTAAAGATTGCGGGATGGCTCGACGCAATGTCTCGTCACCGTGAGCGTTTCGCGGAAACCAGAAGGCGGGTGCTCGTTTTGCAATTTGGCGGCGCGGTTGGAACGTTGGCGGCTTTACGAGAAAAAGCATTGCCCGTGGCCGAGGCGCTCGCGGCAGAGCTTCAACTTGAGCTCCCTGCCATGCCGTGGCATACGCAGCGCGATCGCGTCGCGGAAACGGCGACTACTCTCGGTCTTTGCGCAGGCACGTTAGGCAAGATGGCGCGCGATATTTCGTTGCACATGCAAACTGAGATTGCGGAGATTTTCGAACCCGCAGCCGAAGGGCGCGGAGGTTCATCGTCGATGCCTCACAAGCGCAATCCAGTGAGTGCCGCAATCGTGCTGTCGGCCGCCACGCGCATCCCAGGCCTTGTCAGCACGATGCTCAGCGCCATGACGCAGGAAGATGAGCGCGGGGTCGGCAATTGGCATGCTGAATGGGAAACGCTGCCCGAAATCTTTCGTCTGACCGCCGGGGCCCTTCATCAGATGGCGACGATTGTGCCTCATCTCGAAATCAACGCGGCGCACATGAGCCGCAATCTGGACGCGACCAACGGTCTCATTTTTGCCGAAGCCGTCACGATGGCCATGGCAGCGCATATTGGAAAATCTGCCGCACATGCGTTTGTGGATGAGGCAAGCAAGAAGGCGCGCGAGTCTGGAAAGCATCTTCGCGAGGTGCTCGCTGAGAATCCCAAAGTCGCGCAGCAGTTGAACTCAGCGGAGCTGGATCGCTTGTTCGATCCGAAAAACTATCTGGGAGCCAGCGGAGACTGGATCGACCGGGTGATCGATGCCAGCCGCGTGCCGGCCACAAGAAAGTAATCATTGGGAGTCGCCGTTTTTTTCAGGGAAAGACAAGATGCCGTTCGTCGATATTGGAAAACTTCGGACGCACTACGAGCTCACTAGCGATAAAAAGCCTGTGGTTGTATTGTCGAATTCCCTGGGCACCGACTTTTCTATGTGGGATCCGCAAATGGTGGAACTGCAGCGGCATTTCCGCGTGCTGCGCTACGATACTCGGGGGCATGGAAAGTCTTCTGTTACGCCGGGAGACTATTCAATCGAGCAACTGGGGCGTGACGTTCTCGGCTTGCTGGATTCGCTGGGCCTCGAACGAGTACATTTCTGCGGGCTCTCGATGGGTGGCATGATCGGCATGTGGCTGGGAATTCACGCACCTGATCGACTGCAACGTCTTGTTCTATGCAACACGGCAACTCGGATCGGGACAAAAGAGATTTGGAATGCGCGCATCGCCACCGTGCACAAAGACGGGATGAAACGCGTGGCTGCTGCAGTCGTTGAGCGCTGGTTTACTCCCGAGTTTCGCGCATCTTGCCCAGACGCGGTCGCAAAGGCCCAGCGAATGCTCGAAAACACTCCTCCCGAGGGCTATGCAGCCTGTTGTGCCGCGGTTCGCGATATGGATCAAAACAAAGAGATTGCGCGTATCAAAGCTCCGACGCTCGTGGTCTACGGCGGCAGAGACCCGGTTATCCCTGTACCGGAAGCTCAATTTCTTAGTGATCGGATTCCGGGAGCAGACAAAGTTGAACTTGCCGCTGCTCACCTCTCAAATGTCGAGCAAGCAGATGCATTCACACAGGCGGTGAGCAACTTTGTAGCCGAGTGAGATAAAGAATCGATGACGCCCATGGATGACAGCAAACGGTATCAGGAGGGAATGAAAATTCGGCGTGCTGTTCTCGGCGACGAGCATGTCGACCGATCCATTGCGGCGACCACCGATTTCAACCGTGAGTTTCAGGACTTCATTACTCGTAACGCCTGGGGAGAAATCTGGACTCGCCCCGGCCTGCCGCGCCACACTCGGAGCCTACTGACGCTTGCCATGATGGTCGCCTTGAACCGGGGCGAGGAATTCCGCATGCACGTAAAAGCTGCCTTCAATAACGGGGTCACGCATGAGCAGATTAAAGAGGTCCTTCTTCAATCTGCCGTTTATTGCGGAGTCCCGGCAGCGAACTCGGCTTTTCATATGGCCGCTGAGGTTTTCAAAGAAATGGACAGCGCGGCCAAGACGAACTCCAGGAAGAGGAAAAAGTCATGACTGAGGTCCAACTTCTTATTGGTGACCGTGACGCCGCCGCTGCCAGCACGGCGACGTTTGTCCGGCAAAATCCTATCTCCGGTGAAGTCGCCACACGCGCCGCCGCCGCCGGCGTCGATGACGCGATTGCTGCAGCTGAAGCCGCCGCCGAGGCTTTCCCGGCATGGTCGGCGCTCGGCCCTCATGAACGGCGCAAGAAATTGCTACGCGCTGCCGACTTGCTCGAAGCTCACACAGCCGATTTTATTTCCGTAATGATGGATGAGATCGGCTCAACCGCGGGATGGGTCGGTTTCAACGTTTATCTCGCCGCTCAGATGCTACGCGAAGCGGCCTCAATGACCACGCAGGTTTCAGGGGAAGTCATTCCATCGGAGATTCCCGGTAGCTTGGCGTTCTCGATTCGTCAGCCGGTGGGGGTTGTTCTTGGCATCGCACCGTGGAACGCGCCGGTTATTCTGGGAGTGCGCGCGATTGCGGTGCCCCTTGCCTGCGGCAATACCGTGGTGCTGAAAGCATCCGAGATTTGCCCCGCGACGCATCGCCTCATTGGAGCCTGCCTGCGCGAAGCAGGGCTGGATCACGGAGTGGTGAACGTTCTAACGCACGATGCCGCCAGCGCTTCGACCATCGTCGAGACTCTGATTGCTCATCGCGCCGTGCGCAGGATTAACTTTACGGGCTCGACGCGCGTCGGCAAAATCCTCGCGGTCAGTGCGGCCAGGCATCTGAAGCCGATCCTTCTCGAACTCGGAGGCAAGGCTCCACTCATCATTCTTGACGATGCCGACCTCGATGCTGCGGTAAACGCTGCCGCGTTTGGGGCATTTATGAACCAAGGACAGATTTGCATGTCCACGGAACGCATCATCGTTGATGAAAAAGTCGCGGATGCTTTCGCGCAGAAATTCGTTGCGAAAGTAAAGGCGCTACCTTGCGGCGATCCTCGCAAAGGTGAGGTCGTGCTCGGTGCTGTCGTAGGCACGCCCACCGTGGATCGAGTACAGGCGCTGGTTAAGGATGCAGTTTCCAAGGGTGCGAAAGTTCTGCTGAGCGGAAACGCGCAAGGCACGATTATGCCGGCGGTGATCGTCGATCACGTTACTCCGGCAATGCAGATGTTTCGCGAAGAGTCTTTCGGGCCGTCGGTTTCGATCACTCGCTTCAAAACAGTGGCCGAAGCCATCACGCTGGCCAACGACACCGAGTACGGGCTTTCCGCAGCAGTGTTCGGTCGCGACATCGCCCGTGCCGTAGAGGTCGCCAAGCGCATCGACTCCGGAATGTGCCACGTGAACGGACCGACGGTACACGACGAAGCGCAAATGCCCTTCGGAGGGGTAAAGGGGAGCGGCTATGGACGCTTCGGCGGAAAGGCCGCGGTCGCCGAATTTACCGAACTACGGTGGATTACGATTCAGACGACGCCGCGGCATTATCCGTTCTAATAGCTTCTAGCAATTGCAATGTACCGATCGGGCGGACGTTCATTCAGTGCCAATTTCATCGCGAACCCAAGTCGGGATTGTAGGGGCAGGGCCTGCCGGCCTTGTGCTTTCTCATCTTTTGTATCTTCAGGGGATTGACTCCGTCGTCATCGAAAATCGCAGCCGCCAATATTCAGAACAGCGTGTCCGCGCGGGCGTGTTGGAGCAAGGAACCGTTGACCTGCTCACGCAAATGGGTGTTGGCGAAAGGATGAAAGCTGAAGGCTTGGTTCACTATGGAATCGAGCTACGCTTCACAGGTCGCGGCCACCGCATCGATTTTCAGGATCTGACCGATGGGAAGGGAATCACAATTTACGCGCAGCACGAGGTTCTGAAGGACCTGAACAATGCGCGCCTCGCAACCCGCGGCCAAGTCTTGTTCGAGGTGGAAGACGTCAGCATTCACGGCTTTGACGGCCCCAAACCGACAATTCGATATAAGAAAGATGGAGACGACTTTGAGTTGACATGCGACTTTATCGCGGGCTGTGATGGTTTTCATGGAATCTGCCGGCCCAGTATTCCGCACGGCGCGCTCACTCATTATGAGCGTGAATACCCCTTTGGATGGCTCGGCATTCTGGCTGAGGCGCCGCCTTCGTCCCATGAACTGGTTTATACGTATCACGATCGCGGCTTCGCCTTGCTCAGCATGCGCACGCCCCAAATCAGCCGGCTGTACCTGCAATGCAAACCTGATGAGAACATCGATCTATGGAGCGACGAAAAAATCTGGAAGGAACTTCAGATTCGCCTGGCCTCGGATGGATGGAAACTCACCGAGGGTCCAATTTTACAAAAAGGCGTGACCGGGATGCGCAGCTTTGTGGTTGAGCCCATGCAATTCGGCAGGCTGTTCCTGGCCGGAGACTCCGCACACATTGTTCCGCCGACGGGAGCCAAGGGATTAAATCTCGCGGTTTCCGACGTTCAGATACTCGCACGCGCACTCAAACACTTTTATGACACAGGCAACCGTGACTTGCTCGACAGCTACTCTGAAACTTGCTTGCGGCGCGTCTGGAAGGTACAACGATTCTCCTGGTGGATGACTTCGATGCTGCATCGTTTTCCGGATGAGAATCCTTTCGACCGGCGCCGCCAACTCGCCGAACTGGACTATGTCACCAGCTCTCGCCCAGCCGCCAAAACTCTCGCGGAAAACTACGTCGGCCTCCCACTGGAATGAAGGCTTCGCCGTAACTACGCCCGCGCGCGAACGCGCTCCGGCACAACCGAGCGACCGGCGGCGGCAATTTTTTCTTCATTGGGCAGAAGATAGCTTTCAAGCGGCTCGCTGTACGGCACCGACGCATCGAGAGCCGTGACCATAACGATCGGAGCACGCAAATGCTCGAAGCTCTTCTCCGCAACTTCCGCAGCGATCACCGCAGCCGCCGAGGATTGCCGCGGAGCCTGATCGACTAACACCAGCCTGCCGGTTTTCTTTACGGACTTGACGATGGTCGCTACATCAAGAGGCGCCAGCGTTCGGGGATCGATTATTTCTGCGCTGATCCCCTCACGCTCAAGTTGCTCGGCGGCAGCCAACGATTTTTTGACCATCCAGCCTGTGGCAACAATCGAGACATCGCTGCCGGCACGCTTGATGTCGGCAACGCCAAACGGCACGAGGTGTTCGCCCTCGGGCACGTCGCCAGTGTCAAGCGTCAGCATGTAATGATGGAGGTACACAACCGGGTTGTTGTCGCGAATGGCGGAGGCCAACAACCCTTTCGCATCGGCGGGCGTCGATGGAAGCGCGACTTTCAATCCCGGAATCCCCATCATCGTGTGATAAATGCAATTCGAATGCTGGCCTCCCCACCCGGCGGCGAATCCGTACCCGGCCTTCAACACCAACGGAACTTTCACCTGCCCACCCGACATATAGCGTAGCCGCGGAGCTTCGTTCAAAACCTGATCCATGGCGACGAGCATAAACTCGCTCACCCAGAGTTCGACAATCGGACGCAACCCCGTAAGCGCCGCACCAACCGCGATGCCAATCTCGGCGGTTTCGGAAATCGGCGCGATGCGAACCCGGCTTCTTCCAAACATCTTCAGCATGGGGTCGCGTTCGGTCATCGCCATATTCTGGCCGTAGAAAACCACGTCGGCATCGCGCTGCATTTCTTCGATGATGGCGGTCGCCATCGCTTCTCCGTACATCATTTCCCTGGCCATAGAATCTCCTAGGCGAAAACGTATTTGGTGGCTTCTTCCGGTGCTGGGAGCGGACTGGCAAGCGCAAACTCTACCGCGGCATCCATCTCGGCGTTCGCGTTGTCATCAATTTTCTGCAGTTCCGCTTCTGTGAGGATGTCTTGGCCAAGCAAGTGCGCGCGGAATCGCGGGATCGGATCGTTCTCTTTGGCCGCGCGATACTCCGCTTTGTTGCCGTAGACTCCGATCGCTTCGTGTTCAGGAAACTGCGTAGGCACCGGCGGCACGGTAATCGCGTTGCCGTGCGCGCTCAGCCGGTAGAACTTTGACTCAATCAGACTGGGGCCGTGTCCGGCGCGAGCGCGTTCCGCGGCTTCGGCAACTGCGTCGTACACGAGCAGTGGATCCGTGCCATCGACCGTTACGCCGGGGATACTGAACGCGGCCGCCTTGCGCGAAAGCGGATCGCCTGCCTGAGCGTTTGCATCCTCCAGGCCCACGTGCGTGTACGCTTGATATTCGTTGTTCTCCAGAATGAACACCACGGGAAGTTTCCAGATCGCAGCTAGGTTGAGGGTCTCAAAGAACGCTCCTTGTTTGCTCGCGCCGTCTCCGAAGAAGCAGTAAACGATCTGTCCCGTGTTCTTGACCTGAGCCGTAAGAGCAGCGCCCGCGGCGTGCGCAATGCTCTGGCCAACCATGCCCGAAGTACCGGGAAAATAGCGCTCGGGATCGGCGAGGTGCATCGACCCGCCAAAACCCTTGCACAGCCCGTCTTTTCGGCCATAGAGTTCCGCCATCATTTTATTCGGCGGCGTGCCGAGCACGATGGGTTGAGCGTGGCAACGATACGTCGGCATCGCGAAGTCGGTGGCGTTGCGGGTGGCAAGCGCGCCCACAATCGAGGCTTCGGCTCCGTCGGCGAGATGGGTGTGGCCGCGCATTGCTCCGGGATGTTCGAGAAAAGTGCGCTTGACGCGCTCTTCGAATTCGCGAATCCGCCGCATCTGTGTGTAAATCCACTTCAACTTGTCTTTTCCTAAAACATTTTCATTTGCCACTGAGTTACTCCTTCTCCTCAACGGAGTCTTGAACAACCTTGTCGCCCGGCTGGCCAATATGACACAGAGGCTCGCCTACGGGAACTTGCGAAGTTTCTCTCGCAACAATTTTGAGCAAGACACCCGCGATCGGCGACTCCAGCTCGTAGCTGACCTTATCCGTTTCCAACTCCACGACCGCGTCGCCTACTTGCACAGCGTCGCCCTCAGCTTTGAGCCAGCGCAATACGCTGGCCTTCGTCGTAGGAATCCCGCCGGTCTTCGGTACTTTCAGCGTTGTAAGAATGACATGCTCCTCGGCGGACGCGACCCGCTTGATCCGCTGCCAGCCCTAAATCAATGAACGGCCCGCTCTGCCGTTGTCCAAAACGGTTTGCGCATCTCTTTGCGATCGAACTTTCCCGCAGGAGTCTTTGGAATTTCCCTGACGAACTCCACCGATTTGGGAGATTTCACGCCGCCTAGTTTTGCTTTGCAATGCGCAATGACTTCACTCTCCGTCAGCGATTCACCATCTTTCACTACCACAAAAGCCTTCACCGCCTCCCCCCACTTGTCGTCGGGCACACCAATGACAGCGCATTCCTGAACTTGCGGCAAGGCCATGACGCCTGCCTCAATTTCAGCGCAGTAGACGTTCAAGCCGCCGCTGATGATCATGTCCTTCTTGCGGTCGACGATGTAGACGTATCCATGTTCGTCGATGTATCCAACATCGCCTGTGTGATGCCAACCGTGGCTGCGAATTTCCGCGGTGGCTTGGGGTAGGTTATGGTAGCCGGCAGTAACTAGCGTGCCACGGGCCACGATTTCTCCAGGCTGGTTTGGCGGAAGAATCTGGCCAGCGTCGTCCATGATCGCCAGACGGACAGCGGTGGTCGGCCTTCCGCAACTGCGTAAGCGTTCAGGATGGGCGCCAGCGGCGGCCTCCGCCACGGTGCGCGCATCGAGAAAAGTGATCAGCATCGGCGCTTCGGTTTGGCCGTACGACTGGCACATGCACGGGCCGAAGACCTCGACACCCTTTTTGAGTTTGTCGGGCGAGACCGGAGAGCCCGCCAGAAGAAAAACGCGCAGACTCGAGTAATCGAACTTGCCCACATCCAGATGCGCGAGCAACGCGTAGAAAGCGGTCGGGGGAAGAAATAAGTGCGTCACGCGATGCCGTTCGATCGCCTGCAACACCTGCAATGCGTCGAAGCCGGGCAAGACCACATTCGTTCCGCCCAGCGCAAACATGGTGAATGCGACGACCCCAGCCGCGTGCGAAAGTGGGGCCGTGCACAGGCAGACAGGATCGGCGGTGTCGCCCCTCCAGTAGTGGGTGGCCATCTCGGTCATCGTGCCCCACGCAAGGTTGGTGACGCGAACGCCGCGCGCTGGCCCGGTCGTTCCACCGGTGGGAACAAGCCCCATGATCTGGTCGAGGTTGCCGTGAGCGTCGTTGCGGTCGAGGCCGGTAGCGATATCACTGGAATGAGGGGCTCCGGCCTTCCCGATCTCCATGAAGTCCGCGAGTGATGGATGGCCACTGTCAGCGCCGTCGATGCATACCAGATGCTGCAGGGTGGGCACGCGTTTGCGGATTTCCTCGACCTGCTCGCGGAAGCGGCTGTGGTAGAAAAGCCAGGCGGTCTCGGAGTAATTCAGGAATTCGACGTTGGCGTCAGCGGCGTTGCGAAAGTTTATGGGAACCCACGCTGCGCCCGCGCGCAAAATACCCAGCATGCAAAACAGCACCGCCGGATGATTCTGCGAAAAAATTGCCGCGCGCTGCTCGCGCATGGAGCCGCTGGCCAGCATGCCCCGAGCGATGCGTTCGCTGAAAGCGCGGGTTTCGCGGTAGGAATAACGAGTGTCCCCCTCCATGATAGCCGTGCGGTCAGGATGAAGTTCCGCGCTCTTGTCGAAGTAATCGATTGCTCGCATAGGCAAAGTTCCGTGAGACTGCGTAGCACACGGCGCTTAGCATGTTCCAGTCGCACAGCAGTTCAGCGACTGCACATTTCGCAATTAAGACGATAGGTTCGCTTTGGAAAGACCATGTCCTTCCAAAACCCCGAGGAGTTCGCGATGGCCAAAGACCTCCGCCGCTGAAGCGAAGCCCACTCTGCGCGGAGTGCCGTGCACCAGATTCTTTGCTGCGAACGCCTGAATGAGCGCGGTCTGCCGATAGCAGCAGGTGCCGAATACCACGCACTGCACAAAATCAGTGCTTCCGCGGCCTACGATCACGTCGATGGTGCGATGTTCGCGCGGGTTTTCGCGCGGCGGAGTAGCTCCCGTCACGGCGTTCGCCATCTCACCGAGCTTGCGCTGCTGTTCGGCGGGCGGCAACGGACGAATCTGCTCCTCGAACATTTTTTCCGTCGCGGCGACGCCTTCCATTATTTGCCGGTCGAGCAACCCGCCAAAAGAGCGCACATTCGCGATCTGCGGATGATCTTTGTACCAGACCGGGTGCGGAAAGCCTCCCCATGCCAGCGCCAGTTGAGTTTGAATGCTGCCGGGTACAACCACGTCATACCGAGTGGCGCGCGGCCATGGTTTGTAGTTGTTTTGCTCGAGGTAATAGGCCTCAGTTTGAATCACGGCGAAAATCGTTTGCGTCGACCCGAAGGTTGGGTTCCCCTTGAACATCGTGAGCACTTCGAGTGTGTCGATGCCGCGATTGTGTTCGAGGCACAGCCGAATCGCGGCATCGCTCACCGATGACATAAACGCCGTGGCGGGAGCGGCAAGCAAGCCGCGCTGCGCGAATTTGCATCCCCACTTTTCTGATACTTCGCGCAGCCAGGCCTGCTCTCCGCCGATGTCCAGATAATGGCATCCCGCATTCAGCGCAGCTTCGATTACTTGCAGGCCGTTGTAGATGAAAGGGCCGGCGGTGTTGCAAACGACTTTTGCTCCGGCAAAAACCCGCGTGAGTTCCTCGACCGATCCTGCGGTTTCGACGATTTCATAGTTGGCGGTTTCGATGCCCGGGACGTGCCTCATCATGTCTTCGATTCGCGCGTGGTTGCGGCCTGCGGCAATAAACGGAACGTTGTATTCGCGAAGAAATTCCGCGATCAGGCGTCCGGAAAAACCGTTGGCGCCGTAGATGACTACGGGGTTTTTGTGGCTCATGCTTTGCCCCCGCAAGCTGAATCGTCCCTTACCGAATGATACCGGACGGGCTTCCAAGCCGAGGCCAAATCAGGTATGCTTTCGGGACCGAGGGGTAATTCTAGGCAAAAGTAACTTTTTGACTAGTAGGCACGTTTCGGTAACCTGATACCTGTTTGGGACTATCTTATGGATCATCAGAATTGCCCGGTAAAATTGACGGCTTCCATCATCGGCGGCAAGTGGAAACCATCGCTGCTGTTCCATCTCGAAGGGCGAACCCGGCGGTTTTGCGAGCTGCAGAGGCTTATTCCCGGGCTGACCAAGAAGATGCTCACCCAGCACCTCAGAGAACTGGAGCACGACGGAATCGTTCACCGGAAGGTTTACGCCGAGGTGCCGCCACGGGTTGAGTACTCGCTCACTCGGCACGGGGAAAGCCTGAAGCCGATTCTGAAACTGATGTCGGCTTGGGGAAACCGGCATCGGGCTCGATATGGCATGCCAGCCGTGCACACGCACAAACCTGAAACGCCGGCCAATCCTGTCGAAACGGTGGTGCAGGAGACATTGACTTCGCCGTTGCCGCGCTTGGTCGCTACCAGCCAGGAAGGTCGCGATAGCAAAGTATTGTTATGAGTGCTGGTTCCAAAGCTCTACTTTCGCATTACGAGGATGTATTTCTGCTCGATGGCGTTCGCACTCCTTTCATCGAATACAACACCGCTCTCGGCCTGGTGTCGCCCACGGATCTCGGCATCAAAGCGGCTCGAGCGGTCTTCGAGCGGAGCGGCGTTGCGCCCGCTGACGTCGACATCGTAGTGGCAGGGAACATGGCCCAGGCCTCGTTCGATGCTTATATGCTGCCCCGCCACATCGGCCTATATTCGGGCGTTCCCATCGATGTGCCGGCGCACTTGGTGCAGCGCGTGTGCGGCACCGGCATAGAGGCCATTCTTCAGGCGGCCGACAATATCAAGCTGGAGAAGGCCAATCTCGCGCTGGTTGTCGGAACCGAGTCGATGTCGCGCAATCCAATCGCTGCTTACACTCACCGCAGCGGATTTCGCATAGGACAGGTGGAGTTCAAGGATTTCCTTTGGGAGGCGCTGCTTGATCCCTGTCCAAACGACACCATGGGCGGAACCGCGGAGAAGTTGGCGAAACAATATGGGATTACTCGCGCAGAGGTCGACCAGTTCGCCGCTGAAAGTTTTGAGCGTGCGCTTGCCGCGCAAAAGATTTGCTTCCTGAGTGGTGAGATCGCGCCCCTGACGAGTGAGGTATTCGAACTTGCAGGATATTCGCCGAGGGAAATCAGACTGCCGCGCGGGATCGATCAGTTGACTCAGGACACTCACATCCGGCTGTCGCCGTTGGAAGTTTTGTCGAAGCTTAAGCCGGCATTCGGCGGAGTACAGACAGGCGGAAACAGCTCTGGCATTGTGGATGGAGCTGCTGCTGCATTAGTAAGTTCCAGTGAATACTTAAAGCAACACAAGAGGTCACCGCGGGCTCACGTCGTGGCGGGTACCGTGGTTGGTGTGCGTCCGGATATTATGGGCATCGCACCTGTGCCCGCCATTCGATCGCTGCTGGAGTTGTCTGGTCTAAGCCTGGACGAGATTGATCGTTTCGAAATCAATGAAGCCTTCGGTGCACAGGTTCTTGCCTGCCAGCGCGAGCTAGGTCTCGACCGCAATAAGCTGAATGTCAATGGTGGCGCGATTGCGATCGGGCATCCGCTCGGCGCCACGGGAGTCAGGCTTGCGCTTACGCTAGCGCGAGAACTGAAGCGCTCAAGCTTGCGTTACGGCATTGCCTCCGCTTGCATCGGAGGCGGGCAGGGTATCGCCTTGCTGATCGAGAATTCGTCTGCCGCCAATTAGCTGTTGCCGAGAGAAATTATGCGCTGCCGGTTCATTAATGATCCTGCCTGCCAGCATTCCCAGAAGAGGAATCCCGCCTAAATGCACTTGAGGGCAAGTGGCTATTCCCGCGACTGCATCGCCCTATACTTGCTTGTAAGATCACGCATTTTGGGGCGATGCCCTGCGAGGAAGATTGTGCCTCCACAAGAAAACGTCGATGCCATGCATCGATGCTGGCCTCGATTAGTATTGCGGGACCTCGAGGGATACCTCACGCTCTACAGCAGTTCCGTCATTCACCACGGATATTCCAGCCGCATCCGGCCTGGCGTCGCGGGGTTGCGCGATCACTACACGTCTCTCTTGAAAGGCTTTCCCGACCTGCGGGTAACCATTGAGGACATCATCGCCCAGGGCGAAAGGGTGGCTCACCGGTTCACCTTTACCGGGACGCATCGTGGCGAGTTTCTTGGCATTGCACCCACGGGTAATCAGATTTCGGCTTCTGGAATGCAGATCAATCTCTTCTCCGGCGGCAAGTGCATCGAAGTGTGGTCGGTGCACGACAGCTACCGTTTCCTGACTCAAATCGGCGCGGTGTCTCATCTGCGCGAGAAGCGGGAGCAACTTCCATCCAAGAGTGTGCCTGCTAAATCCGGACGCTAGGTCGCCCCTTCATTTTGCTTTCTTCATAGAAAATCGCACCCGCTTGTTCTAGTATCTTCGCCAGTCTCATCCGGCGATTGGACGCCGCGCAGATCGACCCGCTCTTAAAATCTTTATAGTCACACGCCGAAAGGAAATTGTAAGGATTTCGCATGCAAGGAACCATGATGCATTATCCTCTGACGCTCTCTCATAGCCTGGAGCGTGCGGGCAAATACTTTTCAACGGCTGAGATCGTTTCCCGGCGGCCGGATCATACGCTTCACCGTTACACTTACGCCGACCTGTATCGCAGGTCGCGGGCTCTCGCCGAAGCCTTGCAGAAAGCTGGCCTGAAGCGTGGCGATCGAGTGGCAACCTTGATGTGGAATCACTATACGCACCTGGAAGCCTATCTCGGTATTCCAATTTCCGGTGGTGTGCTGCACACGCTGAACCTGAGGCTGGCGCCAACCGAGATCGCCTACATTGCCAACCACGCGCAAGATCGATTCCTGATCGTCGATGACGTTCTACTCCCGTTATATGAAAAGATTCGAGATCAAGTTCAATTTGAACGTGTAATCGTTGTCGGCTGGTGGGGTTGTACCACGGGAACGAAGTTCGAGGACTATGAAGATTTTCTGAGCACCGCTTCTGGCGGCTTTCAATATCCCGATCTCGACGAAAACGAAGCTGCGTGTATGTGTTACACCTCGGGAACCACCGGGGTTCCGAAAGGCGTCGTCTACACGCACCGCTCGGTGATGCTGCACTCGTTCCTGATTACGACCGTCGACAACTTTGCGATTTGTAACGCCGACACCGTTCTGCCAATCGTTTCCATGTTTCATGTGAATGGATGGGGACTCTCCTATGCCGCGACTTTGGTCGGAGCGAAACAGGTCTTACCCGGTCCGCATCTCAAGCCGGAAAGCCTGTTGGAGCTTTGTGAAAAAGAGGCGGTCACGGTTGCCGGCGGTGTGCCGACGGTTTGGCACAGCATTCTGGAATGCCTGGACCACAATCCTGGGCGTTGGAAGTTATCCCCAATGCGCGTCGTGGTTGGCGGAGCCGCGCCCTCGCTCGCGCTGGTCCAAAGGCTGAGGAAATATGGATGGAACCTCGAACAAGGTTGGGGCTTGACCGAAAGCAGTCCGCAAGCAACTACCAGCCAACTCAAGGCTCACATGAAGAATTGGTCCGAAGAAAAGAAATGCGAAGTCAAGGCCCAGGCCGGGATCCCGGTTCCGTTCGTCGAGAGACGAGTGGTGAATGAAGAGGGTGAAGTTCCATGGGACGGACAAACCATGGGCGAAGTGCAACTGCGTGGCCCTTGGGTAGCTCAAAGCTATTACAATCTTCCGGCGGAAAGCGACAAATGGACAACAGATGGATGGTTTCGCACCAGCGACGTCGGAACCGTGAACGAGGAGGGCTATTTAAGAATTGTTGATCGCACAAAAGATTTGATTAAATCGGGCGGCGAGTGGATCAGTTCGGTTGACCTGGAAAACGCTCTGGTGGCGCATCCCCAAATTCGCGAGGCCGCTGTGGTTGCCGTTGCGCATCCAAAGTGGCAGGAGCGCCCGGTGGCCGTGATCGTGGCCAGTGATGGAGTGCAGTTGTCGCCTGAAGAGCTGCGAGAGTTCCTGTCGCCGAAGTTCGCAAAGTGGCAGCTGCCAGATGCTTTTGTCTTTGTCGATGAGTTGCCGCATACCTCCACGGGAAAGCTTTTGAAAGCAGAATTGCGGCGGCAATATCAGGATTGGAAGTGGGAAGACTAGTTAGCGGGTAACTTGCATTCTCATGTACCGCACTCCCTCTCAGAACGAAAACTTCGCAGAGAACTGAAACTGGCGCGGATTCAGCATGGTTCTCGGCTCGCCGAACGTAGCATTCGGAGTTCCCGGTACCGAGACCGGCAGAAGTCCCAAAGCAAGCCAATTCGGGGGCGCCGCAGCGGCCTGTTGTGACGCGCACGACATCGACGCATCACCCCGTTCGATGGCGAGCGTCGTCGCATCCTTAAAGTGCTTGGGCACCGCCGGAGTCGCTCCGCAGAAAACTGGAGAACCGTAGATGTAATTCACTTCGTCTACATTTCCTCGATTGAACACGTTGAAGGCATCGACTGTCAGATCGAGGCGCAGATGTTCACGAAGCTGGAAAAATCTGGAGAGGCGCAGATCGAAAGAATACAGCGGATCGCCGACGTAGGTGTTCCGTCCGATGGTGGTGTTGCAGTTCGAGACGCTGGTGCAGGTGCCGCCCAGCCCTCCAACACGATCCGTGCTGAGGCCGGCCACATCGCCAAAGACATTCTCTCCAGCAAACAACGTGAAGGGACGGCCGGACTGCAGCGTGATGATGCTGCTGAATTGGAAGTTGCGCGCAAAACTGTGTGCCGGCCCACTCGCCGTGAAGTTTGTCACCAAATGGTTGCGAACGTCCTGGTTAGAGTTGCCGCGTTCTGAAGCGTAATCGAACTGGTTGGGTGGCAGGTTGATGAACGTGGTGAAATTTCCGTTGTCGATGGTGTGAGAGTACGTGTAGTTGGCCGTCAACGTGAACAGCTTGCCGAGGCGTTCCAATGCAGTGACCGTCAGGCCATGATAAACAGCGTTCGCTACGTCGTTGTTGTAATCGAGAAGCCCGCCGCTCAGAGTTGGCGGAGCGCCGGCTGCGCCGGGCACGCCAAATTCCAAGCCACTTGGATTAACCGGAAGTTGAGGGTTCGGCGGTGCAAAAGATGGGGGAATTGGGCTTGCAGGACCGAGCCAATTAAAAAATGGCCCCAAGCCTAGCGGCCCAAGTATGGGCGTTCCACTGCAAGCAGTAAGGCTGCCGCTCGGATCGAGCAGACCCTGAGCATAGTAAGGATTGGAGGGCTTCGCCGTACCGTAAGGGCAGGGAACGTTGATGTTATTCCCGCGCACGAGTTTGTGCGCCCCCACGAAAAGATATCCCACCTGTAGCGTGAGTCCTTTACCCATCTGGCGATCAATCTCGAAGCTGGCTTGTTCCGCGTAGGGAAGTCTCGCATCACGCTGAATACCGCCAGAACCTACTCCGCAAGCGCCAGTCGGTGCGCCCGTTATCGGATTCGCTGTGCACGGCCCGGTCAGGCTCACCGCGGGATAAGCATTCGGTCCATCGCCGAGGATGCTGAGAGCCTGCAGAGCTGCGATGCTTATCGTCTGCTGAGCCGGATTGGTAGTGGGAAGTTGCGAGCAAAGAGCCGGCGGCAGACCCAACAACGGACACGGAAGCGACGGAGTCCCAGGGAAACCAGGGTCGGCCGAGAGTTGCCATCCGCCGTTGGCTGCTCCGTTGTGGATCATCGGAACTTTCACTCCTTGTCCAAATCCAGCACAGCCAGGGTCGGCACTTGGGGGATTGCAGAAATATCCGGGGAGGGCTTTCTGATTTCCTGTGGTGAAGAAAAACGTTAGGTTGTTGCGGTCGAAGAAAACACCCGAGCCGGCGCGGATCACCGTCTTGGAATCCGGAGCATAAGCGAAGCCAACTCGCGGTTGGAACGCGCGGTAGTCTGAGTTGATGGTGCTTCCCAGGCCGGTTTCGACATCCCATCTCAGGCCGTAATTTAAGGTCAGCTTAGGAGTAACGCGCCATTGATCCTCGGCGAAGAAACCAAAATAGCCGTGGTTCAAACTGTAAGCGAAATTGGAGTACTGGTTTGTGGGAAACGCATTCGGCCAGCCGCTGCCAAATCCGCCGCCGGTTGCGGGGGAGGGAACGTAGCCATTCACAAAGCCGGTGCGCGGAACAGAAACGCCCCAGTAAAGAAAAGCCACGCCATCGGCTTGCGGACCAAGCGGGCAATTGGTCGCGCCGGGAACTGTGCCATAGGTACCGGCGGTCAAGAGGCTGACGGTGTCTGCAAATGCATACAAGCAATCAAGAGTCGGAATTAATATTCGCTCCGGCGTAAAGCCCGGATAATTGTTGTAACTCCACACATAGTTCGCATCGAATCCAAACTTGGCGACGTGATTGCCCTTCACCCAGGAAAGCGATTCCGATCCCTGCACTCGGCTCTCGTAGATAGCGTCATAAGTGCCGAAGTTGTGTCCCATCTCCAGGTCATTCACAATACTCAAATCAGGTTCGCCCGTTGCTCCGGGAAAGTTGTAATGCCGCCGCGAATATTGTCCCAGAACCATGTTGACGAGATTAGGCTTCAGGACTGAATCCAGAGTTCCAACCAGGGATTGATCGCGAATAAAGAGATTGCGCGCGCCGCTGGGAGAACCAATGCCGCCGCCGTCTTCTGTGTTGCCGATCAATTCGCCGCCGTCTCGCGCGTCCTCGACCACATAGCGAAGCGCTAGGCGATTGTTGGTGTTGATCTGGTGGTCGATTCTTCCAAACCCATAGTCGTTGTTCACCGTCTTCAACACTGAATTGAGATACGAAAAAGGTGAACCCGTGCATTGTGCGGGCGGCAGATTGCAGCCTTCCGGCGACAATCCCAGGTAAATCTTGGATTGATCGATGTTTGCAATATTGTTCGCCAGGTCAGGAGCGTAAGTAGGCGACTGGCCGCTTCGCCTGCCCTCATAGTTCAGATAGAAAAAGGTTTTATCTTTGCGAATTGGACCGCCAAGAGTGCCGCCGTATTGATTCTGCCGCAACGAGTGAGGCAAGGGCGCAGGTTGAAGAAGCGAACGCGCGTCGAGTGCGCTATTTGCAGGTAGT
>Ga0210394_10002044_pt1 | contig 29185 bp, 24 predicted proteins | sample IncBWC12MmetaG_FD_160121 | JGI IMG/M metagenome (GOLD analysis project Ga0210394, IMG submission 160121) | Forest soil microbial communities from Barre Woods Harvard Forest LTER site, Petersham, Massachusetts, United States - Inc-BW-C-12-M | ecosystem: Environmental > Terrestrial > Soil >...
CCCCCGGCCGGCATCAACCGCAACGGTGGCCCGGCATGGACCGGAATCCTGGCCCGGCATGCTCCGGAACTGGTAGCCGGCATCGACCGGAATACGCAAACGTCCGTGAACGGAGTAACTTGGTGGCTTGGGGCGGAATCGAACGGATCGCAGATGCGGCCGTACGCATAGTCATGAAATGACGCTGGCTGCAGACACCTGCATCACCGGGACACCATTTCGTACTGGGTAAATTCGATTGCACTTGCTGCAGAGGAGATGTTCAGGCTCGGACACTAATTCCTCGTTCATGCATGCCGGGCAGCGTAACAATTCCTGCAGGTCGACCCGACGGCGCCGTCCGCGATTGATTTTTTGCAGCAGATTGAGAACAGCCCCTTGCACGCGATGACGCACACTTGATCCTAGAAGACTGGTGGCAAACTTAGGCGCCTCCGTCTCCTGCGCGAACCAAGTGGCATCAATCTCCGGGTTTACCACCACAAAGTTAATCTTTCCACGCCAGTAGTAGCGCACATGAAAGGCAAAGGGATGCCCCACGAACAGTTCGCTTACTACATACCTTTTTGCCCGATCCTCGTACAACTCAACGAGGTTGTGATCTACTACAGGCGCTGGTTTCTTGCGAATCACAAGCTGCCCGTCGCGTTGCGTGATCTCGAGATGATGATCCAGTAGAGGGTTGATGCGCTCGAAAAGCGCATCCGGCACCTCGATGTATCCGGCCTTGGCCACACGCTGTAGCTCCGCAATGAATTGCTCCGGATCCGCAGAGTGCTCGAGGACATGTGAAGCAATAACGAAATCAAACGCCTTGTCGCGGAATGGCAATTGCTCCACAAATCCAAGAACGGTTGGTCGATCCACCTTGAGCGGTGCCCAGTTCCGCTCTCTTGTGTTTTCATATCCGTCCAGCAATACATCAGCGCGCGGATACGGGTTACCGCCCGATCCGACCCCCAATACGAGCGCGTCCTTTGTCACTGGACAGTGAAGTCGCCGCAGCGACCAAGCCACACGCTCGAACCCAAGTGCCTGCAATAATCGCATCGCAGATGATTCTTGGCGTAGTACCATGCGGCAGTTTTCAATCTCCCGGTCCCCACCGACAGCGTGTCTTCCGGTCGGTTGTTTAGTATTCATTGGTATCTTCTCTCTAAGTTAAGTTTAGCGATCGCTCTTGGCCAAAACAGCTCATGGCGACGGGCGCACCGGAGGTGCAGGGTATTGGTAAGCGACCAAGCACACCACCATCAGCACCAGCACGATGCCGATCAGAGCGGCAGCCCCACATCGACGAATCGCCGCGTGTCAGGGTGACGACCCCGTTAGCGCGCTCCCACTGTCGAACCTCATCGCCGGGATCTCGAAAAGGCACGCAGGTCTGATACAACACGGAATACTGGTAGAGGATGGCTTCATCGGCATCCGGCGCCGGCAACTCAAACAGGCGCCGCTTCTGCGCGCTCGGGGGTTTAAGGCCGCTGGGAACAAGCTCGAGCACCGGCCGCGGACCGCCCTCGCCCGTTTTTGTTTTATTTCCCATCGCCATCCGTGTTCGCTGTCCTGCGAGAAAGCGAGCTGCAGGCGCGGATCCGAAGAAGCCCGCTGCACCCGGTAACCAGTATTTTCATCGCGATGTTACCTCAGAGCCGCCCGTCAACCTGCGCCGCGTGGAATGCATACTTGATATCATAGAGTACGTGCTTACGGCGTCCGAGCTTATGCACCGCCGCGGCACCCATTTCTTTAAATTCTTGGTGAGCTACTGCGAGCACGATCGCATCATAACGCCCGCGCTGAAGACGGCGGATCGGGTTAATGCCATATTCGAGCGTCGCCTCGTGTGCATTGACCCATGGGTCGTATACCTCAACTTTGGTCCCATATTTTTGCAGCCCGCGAATCACATCAACAACCTTTGTGTTGCGCACGTCCGGACAGTTCTCTTTGAACGTTAGTCCGAGTATCAGCACTTTGGCGTCCTTGACGTGTATACGCTTGCTTGTCAGCAGTCGCACGACCTCGCTCGCCACGTAGACGCCCATGCTGTCGTTCAAGCGTCGGCCCGCCAGGATCATTTCAGGGTGATAACCTATCTCCTGTGCCTTGTGAGTCAGGTAATACGGATCAACCCCGATGCAGTGGCCGCCGACCAACCCTGGCCGGAAGGGCAAGAAATTCCACTTCGTGCCCGCAGCCAGCAGCACCTCTTCGGTGTCAATACCGAGGCGGTTAAAGATCAACGCGAGTTCATTGATCAATGCGATATTGACGTCGCGCTGCGTGTTCTCGATGACCTTGGCTGCTTCGGCGACACGGATGCTGGAAGCATTGTAGGTGCCCGCGCTGATAATTGAACTGTACAGTTTATTGACAAAATCGGCAGCCTTTGGCGTCGACCCTGAGGTTACTTTGCGGATTGAACTCAAGCGATGCTCTTTATCGCCTGGATTAATTCGCTCTGGACTGTAGCCGGCAAAGAAATCCTTGTTGAACTTCAACCCAGAGACGCGCTCGATGATTGGTATGCATACCTCTTCGGTACAACCCGGGTAGACCGTTGATTCATAAACAACGATGGCACCTGTCTTGATTACCTGTCCGAGCGCTTCGCTGGCGCGAATCAGTGGGGTCAGATCCGGGCGCTTAAATTCATCGATCGGCGTCGGGACCGTAACGATATAGACATTGCAGCGCTTCAGATCGTTGATAAATGCGGTGTAGGACAAACGTTTTGCGGCGCGCAAGTCGGCCCCACTGACTTCCAGGGTTCGATCTCTTCCGCGAATCAATTCCTTAATTCGATCCGGCTTGATATCAAAGCCGATCGTTTCGAATTGTCGGCCAAATTCCACGGCGAGTGGTAGCCCAACATAGCCCAAGCCCATAACACCGATCCTGCAGCTACGTAACGACAACATATGCGATTAATACCGTTTGTGTACTGAACCTGAGAAACTGATTTCGATGCTACTTTTCATCGCCCATTCAGCGTGCTAAGTCCAGGCGTAGCCGGGAGAGATCCAGTTCCTGTGTGACTCAATCCTGGGTCAATTCTCGGAAACGCTTGTAGGCGGCCAATTCCTTTTTTCCGTCCGCCGTGGTTGGCGCGCGCATAGCAAGTCGTTCTGCATCATTCTCAACGTCGGCGACAGCCCTCCACGTACCTTCCAACTGTCAAACTCGGATCTGACGCCGCGGGATTCGATTATGACGGGCGACTGAAACCAATTGAATTTGCCATGAAGCGTGTCGGATACTAGTGACGTAGGCCATCTTCATGGAGGATTTCTGGCCTTGTGTAGGCCGGTCAGCGTCAATGACTTCATTTGTTAGCATCAAGGCCGACCGCCGGCGACGTTTCCTTATTTGCGCCAAATAGGCGCGACCCGATAAATACTATGTTTTTCGGAAATTGCGCGAACGACAAAATAAAATACAGACTGAGGTAATACAGTTTTTGATAGACCCGGGCTGACCGGCACAGGCCGATCGTGGCGTATACGTATGACATGTAGCGGTAAACCGGAAACGAGGGCCGAATCCGCTTCAGATAGGGAATGCAATTCAAATCCAGCTTCATCTGCGCGACCGTCACGTTGGACGACATCCCCGTGCTATGAACCCTGTAGACGCACATTATTTCCTCGGAGTAATGAATTTTGCCCAGAAACGATATGCACAGATTGAGCAGGCGGTCGCATGATGAGACCTGTGGTGAGTTACAGAACAACTTCAGAACCGGCCGCCGGAATACTACGGAGGCTGTATGAAACAAACGGCCACCGATCAGGTCAAGCGTTGCCAGCGTGGGCGGTACATTTTCTTTGAAAACACGTGCGGCCTTATTGCCGATGAGAATCACGGACTGGTGCGTGGCGCCAGCATAGTCCAGGTGCGCGTCGAGAAATTGCACTTGCTTCTGGAGCTTTAGCGGGTCGGTCCAGTAGTCATCTCCTTCGCAGACCGCTGCATATTCACCCTTGCATGCCTGCAAGGTTCGGACAAAGTTTGGCATGACCCCGAGATTTCTCTCACAGGGCAGCACGTGGATTCGAGCATCACGCCGGGCGAACCCCTGGCAAATAGCCGCGGTTTCGTCCGTGCTACAGTCGTCGCCAATGACGAGTTCAATAGGGAAATCGACATTCTGAGCTAGAATGCTTTCTATGGCTTCCGAAATATACTGCGCGTGATTATATGAAATCATGCAAACACTAAGCTTCGGTGTTCCATTGTTTTCAGACTTCATGTGAGGCCCTGAATCATAATTGCGCACTGCTAGCCCCCAGCTCCACTCCTGCCTGCGACCTCTGACGGGACTATTCTTCTATTATCGACTGCGAGAAATGAACTAAACTGAATTCGCATCACTAATAGCTCAACGAGGTCCATTTGTCCAAACAAGGGGTCAGTTCTAATAAGCGGAACGCATCTCTCGTGATGAGACACGTTGAGACGAAGATGACAATTTCACGCCCCGATTAACAACATCTATCAAATTTAGGCCTATGACGGCGAACCAGAAATATGCCTGCTCCGGAGGGCTAACCATCATCCCCACCATCCAGGTGGAAGCCATAAAAAGGAACATTGCCCTGTATTTCCAGCTTTGCGCGCTCCGATAGAGAAAATATGTGATCATTGCGCCATATAGAAAACCTCCGATTGCAATGCCAGGAAAACTGAAGTCGCGATATAGAGTGAACAGAATAGTGCCGAAAGCGTTGACTTCGCGGTTCTCATCTCTTCCTATATCTATGGCGTCATTTAAATACGTTGAATTTTCGGAGCTGGCGGCCTTGTAGCCCATGTGAGAGAACTTCGACATTGCCTCGAACATCTGATCAAGAAAGCCAAGTGAGGAACGCCCGTAGCTCAACGAATGAACAAGGCTGTGAGTATTGTGGTATTGCGAGTCATAAAACGAGAACCCAATCAGATGATAGCCCACAATATATCGCTGAATACCGCCAGTTACATCGCCCCCATAGCGATTGGCCGCCGAACCCAAGAGCAGACAGATCAGGAGAATCGTTGAAAATGTCGATTTTTTATAAAAACCTGACCCATGCTTGCCGGAGATTAACGAGGTGAATATAAACAACCAGGATAGATAAATCAGAGGATAGTTGACCTGCCAGAGATAACAGAAAAGTAGCAGATTTACTATGCAGACCCACAATACTAATTTGCAGTGCCTCATCTCGTTTCCGAGTGTGGCCAAAACGATGGTGTAGGACAAAGGGAAGGCAAGAACCTTCGTAAGAACATCCAGAAAGTGAATTCCAGTTAGCGCTTTAACTTCATCAACACGCAGGCGTCCAAAATACTCAAGAAAAGTCGTGGAAAATGCGCCCGATAGAAAAAGGGAACCCGACAATAACAACAGACAACCTAGTGACGATCCATAAATGGTCACTCTCATGGTTCTCGAATTGAGATTAAGCGTCCGGAACGCTACAGGCGAGGCAGCAGTACTGAAACGGAACTGCTGCGCAATCGAATGATGCCCGATCAAGAACGAAGCAATAAGTAGCGAAAATTGGGCCAAGGTTATCAGTGAAGGAGCCACGAATTCATTTAGATCTGTGGTGGACAAAATCATCCACAACATCCACCAGTAGCACATGAGGTGAAGCGGGAAGTTCCTTGACCTTATGTACCCCATGATCAGCTTTTCGCTGAATTAAGGGAACGCACCGGATGAAGCAAACCACCCCTCGGACGGTGCGAAAGCACGCTTTGATGCGATTGAATGGCCATTAGCTAACCTTGGTACGCATAGCGTCTGGACATCGCCAATAATTAGTCTATCGAGCAACTGAGCGTAAGACACGCGGGACTGCCGATCGCACGACAGGCGAGGCAAGTATCGCGACCAGTAAACATGAAATGGCCACAATTGCTGTGTGAAATAATTCAACAACCCGACTTTCCACCAAGTCAGGTTGAGTCAATCCAAATAACAAGCCTACAAGTAACGTCGGTATTAGTATCGCGAGGACATTTCGTATCAGCCATTTCAAATGCAGACCAGGTTCCAACTTGGAGTGAACATAGCTGACCCAGACGGCTAGGTAGAGCCCATTCATTACGACCCATACCCACCCGGCACCGATGCCGCCGTTCTTAATAGCGGCCACAATGATGGCCGGGATGAGGACGACCATCATCACAGCGTTTCCAATGACGTGGTAGTGTAGATTGCCGCGGGCGTACTGCAAGTAGAACGGAAAGGCGCTCAGCGCTAATAAGCCATTGCCAACCGCGTACAGTCGCAGAATCGGTGCCGCGGATTCACTAATCTCGAGACTGCCAGTCCAAGTAAAAAGTAGGGACTTACTACACACCGCCAGCGTAACCGCCAAGGAGCCGGCGATCACGCTCACCAGCTGTGACGCCTGATTGTACAGTCGCCTAACCTCATAATGGTTACCTTCCGCGTGTAACCTTGCCAAGCGCGGCAATAGAGCGGTGCTGACGGGCGCCGTGACCATCGTGATGCCACCGGCAACCAGTACCGCTAGGGTGAAGTAACCATACTGTGCGAGCGGCAGGATACCTGAAAGAACTAACTTGTCCGTTTGGGTAACCAGCACCCACACGGAGGACGTGAAGGCGATTGTGAGTGAGAAGCGCATCAGGGGCAGAATTGGTTCGAAAGACCAGTCGATCGGCTCATCGAGGTATCGTGTGCCGGCCAGCAGGAAGTGGCACTTTAATTTCAAAACACCGAGCTCCAGCGCTGCGACCGCCAATTGATACCAAAAGAATACGTGGGGGGTATATCCCCAAATCGACATTACAACGAAAACGCCGCCGAAGCGTAGCGTGGCAATCGTCGCGTTAAAGCCACTCAGCCACACCAGCCGCTCTGCACCCGTAATAACGCCACGATACAATCCGCCTACCCAACGCAGTGCAACGCACACAGCCATAATCCGTACAGAGACAAGTATCGTGGCCGGAGCCAATACTTTCGCATTAAGCCAATTCTTAGAAATTGGACCGGCTTCTAGGAATAGAATCGCGCCGCCAATGAGGGCAATGCAGATGAAAACAATGCTTAGCGATTGGAACAAACGACGATACTCAACAGCCGACATCGCACCGCCATGGTAACGGGCCGATTCGCGGGCGATTGTCGGCGTAAGGCCCAGGTCCAGTAGGTTGAACCACGTTTGCAACATCGCGAAAAAGCCGACCAAGCCATAGGCTTCGCTGCCCATGTACTCGAAGAAAAACGGCACCAGGGCGATGCCAATCAGAGTTGTGTATACCTGACTGACAGAGTTCGCCGCAATGTTTGACTTCAGCGACATGCAGTTACCGGGCGCTCCCAAGGCTGGCCATAAACCGGCGTTCCAACTCCAGCAAGTCGCGACGGCGCTCACTGATACGCTGTGCCGGACTGCCCGCATAGATGCCGAATACGGCGCAATGCTCCCGAATCAGGCTGAGCGCGCCCACGGCGACGCCGTCTTCCAGCGCTCTTTCCAATAGACTCACTTTAGACATCCTGGATGAGTTCGATCACGCGCTGCTGTTCGTCTGGCTGCAGTGCCGGATAAATCGGCAGGCAAAGGACGCGGTCTGCTGCCGATGCGGCCACCGGTAGGTTGCTGCGCTGCGCCGATCGGAGCGCGCGGTACATCGGAAAGTCGGAAATCAAAGGGTAGAAATAGCGTCGCGCATAGACACCGTGGTCCTTCATTCTCTGGTACAGGGCATCTCGCGACAGCGGATAGTTAGCCTCAACTAGGATTGGAAAGTAAGCGTGATTGGCTACGGCTTGACCTGCGGATGCGATGCAGTGAATTCCCCGCACTTCGGCTAATTGGCTACGGTATTTCGCGTCGATCTCAGCGCGGCGCGCCAGGGCCTGATCAATATACCGAAGTTGCAATAACCCGAAGGCCGAATTGATTTCACTCATCTTTCCGTTGATGCCCGGTGCCACCACGGTGACTTCATCCAAAAAACCGAAGTTCTTTAGATTATCGACGTGTTGCTTGGTTTTTGCGTCCGGGCAAATGATAGCGCCCCCCTCAAAGGTATTAAAAACCTTGGTGGCATGGAAGCTCAACACCGACAAGTCACCATGGTCGAGCGGGGTTCCGTAATGGCGCCGAACTCCAAAGGCATGGGCAGCGTCGTAAATGACGCGAAGGTTGTAGTTGTCGGCGATCTTCTGAATCTCTTCCACATCACAGGGTTGCCCGTAGCAGTGCACAGCCAAGATTGCGGTAGTTTGCGGCGTAATCGCCGCCTCGATTTTGGTGCTATCGATGTTGAGTGTCTTTGGACTCACGTCCACAAATACTGGCTTGATGCCGTTCCATAGCAGTGCGTGGGCCGTCGCTACGAACGAGTAAGGCGTCGTAATGACTTCTCCGGCTATACGTAGAGCCTGCAATGCCGTAATCAACCCAATTGTGCCATTGCACAATAGCGACAGATGGTGGATACCGAGATACTCACACAGTGCCTTCTCGAGCTGCTGGTGAAAAGGACCATTATTGGTCAGGATCTTGTTCTCCCATATTTTCTCCAGATAGGGGATGAACTCTTCCAGCGGCGGCAGATAGGGCTGAGTGACAAAAATATTTTTATTCATAAACACTAGTGTCCAGCACGTTCCATGGCAAATTCAATTGGTTACCGTCGCCCGTCATACTTGAATCCGCCGCGGCGTCAGTAAACAGTCTGAAATAAAGGGATTTTCTCAAAAGGTGGTACGCTCAAAATGTGCAACATTGAATGCAGCGACAAAACCATATTTAGACGCTTCGGAGCGATTGCTACCAATACGTAAGTGCTGACTGGCTGTTGCTTGATCCGTCTGAAAAAGTGTTCGACCGACCACCTGCTCTTGTACAGCGCACTGACGCTCTGGGCTTGAATGCTGAGATGATTGGTCAAGATAACGAGCGATTCGTTGGTGGTCGGATCCCGGCATCGGAACGGCGCAACTGCCTGGGGTAATCATGAGCGGCGTAAAAATTGTTCAGCATCACGATCTGATCGCAGATCAGCCCCGTGCTGCAGTCGACCGTCTTGGAGGCAATGCGCCGGATATTCGAGTCGCGCTTGGCTCAACTGACCGAGAACCCGCCGCTTTGATGCAGCGCGCAAAGCCGCGCGAAATCCAAATACCCCCGGTCCATCACATGGCAAACTCCGGCCTCGAGGATCAAAATGTCGAGGACGTTGACATCGTACCATTTGCCGTTGGAAATAAAAATGAAACTGGGGATTGCACCGCGAAAATCCAGCGGCATGTGCAGCTTGATCGCAGTCTTGGGTGAAACGAAACGGGGACCACGGGAAGGGCGCCAAACACAGATCGATCGTGGTGGAACCCACCGCATACACGGTGTTGTCCAGTTCCAGGCCCACCGGCTCGGTCGCGTACAACTTCCGTGCAATACGAATCAACGCTTTGGCGAACTCGCAGTACAGCCGTCAGTCGCATCGCTCGTTGACATCGGCCAAATTGCTGCGCGTGAAGTTGCCGCGCAATCCTAGGTGGTGCGCCTTGGTTGCATTCCTCGAAGCACGCCTCGATGTCCCGCAAGCTCTCCCGTATGGTTAACTGCGCGAACGCCCTGCTCAAGAACTGATCCAGGCAGCTGGGGTGCGCACGGTGAAGTCTGACGCTCACGCCCTGCTTCTGTATCGCTTCTCGTCAGGCATAGTTCCAACTTTTCTGATGCGCTTGACTTGAAGTACATGCGTCCTTGAATCGCGAGGAGAATCGCGGACGAATAAAACTGCTGACCCACCATCATCCTCAATGGTTGTCGAGACCTCCAGACCGGAAAATAACTATGACGGCCGAAAACACCATTCCCAATGCAATTCCCGCTGCCAACCACAAAGGCAGCTTGGGGAAGAAAGGCTTTTCAGGTGCAACTGCAGGATCAATGACTTTGAGCGCATACTCATCGGAACCGCGCGCCAGCATAGCCTTACTAATCTCGGACTGCAGAATTGTGTAAATAGCCTGCTTGACGCCAACTACATCCGTAATGGCTGCCTGCCCATTTAGATAGACGATATTCGTCTCGGAATCTCGTATTGCCCGTTCACGCAGGAATTCGTTCGTAGCCTTGACCAAACCGTTGGCCCATGTCGCTGCGAGGTGAGGATCAGTCCATGTAATCGTCATCGTCACCAGTCCCGTCTTTGTTTCCGTGCTCACCTTTCTGATACGGTCGTTGAAGAGCCGGTTAGCCTTCCACAACGTTGGGATCTCTGTCGGATCTGTCGTTGTCCACTTCTCTTTCACCGTATCCCACTTTTTCCGGAAGAGCACAGGCAGCAAGTTGTTCGCTTGAATGTACTGCTCCGTCAACGCCTCCGATTGAAGAACCGCCACCGATTCGGATCTCTTGGAATCGCCTGACACCGACACTCCTGCCAATGAGGCTAGTCCCCCAAACTGTGTGGCCAGTGAGCTCAGCGCACTCATCTGCCCGCCACCGGCAGAACTAGCAACTGGTGAGACAAGAACGGATGCCTCATATTCCTTGGGAAGCAGCAACGCGACTGCGCCCGCAGTGAGCGCGCAAGCGGCAATAACCGAGATAATCATCCAGCGGTCGCGCCGGAAGATATAAAACAGATCACGTAGGTTGATTGCCTCATCGTTTAATGAAGGCGGCGATTGTGGTTGGGTCGTGACGCTGGTTTGCATGGAGGCAGATACTACGGGATGGGGCAAACGCGGGCTAGTGTAAGCCTTTTCCAATGGGGTTGAGTCGAATAGGGGGGTGTGTTTCCGACGGGGTTTGAGTCTGAGCCGGTCGCTAGCAGCGATCATCAGGCGCGGTATGACTCGTCTCACTGCTATTGAACGCGGTCTCCAGTTGGGCTCTCAACATCTGGGCAATTGAAGCACCCCCCGCACGCTTACACACAATGGCATCCAATTCCTCAAGAAATGTGCGAAGCTTTGTACATGTTGCGAGCGCGAATTATTCCTTGCCTTTTGGTCAGAAATGGTGGGTTGGTGAAGACCAGAAACTTCTCGAATGACAAGTATGTCGGCGATCCAATCAATGCGGTGCGCATCTTCAATGAGAAAGAAGCCGATGAGCTAATCGTGCTGGACATTGACGCGAGCACACAAAGGCGCGAGCCCGACTACAAGATGATCGAGAACCTGGCTGCCGAATGCAGGATGCCGCTGTGCTACGGCGGCGGGATCAAGTCGATACAGCAAGCCAAGCGCATCATGGGTCTGGGGGTTGAGAAGGTCGCCTTGAGTTCGGCTATCTTGGCGCGCCCCGCGCTCGTGTCGGAAATTGCTGAACAGGTCGGCAGCCAAAGTGTGGTTGCGGTGCTGGATGTAAAGAGGCGCGCGTTCGGCAGTAGCTATCACGTGTACATTCATAACGGGAAGGAGGATACCGGCATGTGTCCGATCGAATTTGCCGGTCAACTTGAGTCGCTTGGGGTTGGCGAGATTGTCATCAACTCAATCGACAACGATGGCTGCATGAGTGGTTACGATCTCGGGTTGCCCGAAAGCATTCGGAAGGCTGTACACGTCCCCATGACCGTGATGGGTGGCGCCGGATCGCTCAAAGACCTTGAAAAAGCCATTGAGATGTTCGGTGTGGTCGGTGTTGCGGCCGGCAGCATGTTTGTTTTCAAAGGCACGTATCGGGCGGTGCTGATCAGCTACCCCTCACGCTCAGAACGGGATGCGCTACAGCGCAAGCACCATGCGCGCTGACGGATATAGGTCATCTGAAGGGCTCCGATGCGACAGATAGTTCAACACATGGGCAGCGGCGAAACGATGCTGCTTGAAGTCCCTGCGCCACGTCTGGACCCAGGCTGCGTGCTTATCCAGAGCAGGGTGACGCTTATTTCTGCTGGTACTGAACGCATGCTCGTCGACTTTGGTCGTGCATCAATGGTGGAGAAGGCACGTCAACAGCCAGAAAAAGTGCGCTTGGTGCTTGACAAGGTGCGTACCGACGGGCTTCTGGCAACCATGGATGCGGTGCGCAGCAAGCTTGATCAACCTTTGCCGCTGGGATACTGCAATGCGGGCATCGTTCTCGACGTGGGACGCGGAGTCACTCGATTCAAAGCGGGCGATCGCGTCGTTTCCAATGGCGGCCACGCCGGCGTTGTCAGCGTACCGATGAATCTGTGCGCGCTCATTCCGGAAAATGTCAACGATGAGTCCGCCGTCTTCACCGTATTGGCGTCAATTGGCTTGCAGGGCGTGCGTTTGGCGGTGCCCACACTCGGTGAAACCGTGGTTGTTATAGGTCTGGGCTTGATCGGCCTTATGACCGTTCAGTTGCTACGTGCAAATGGGTGTCGGGTATTAGGTATCGACTTTGATTCCTCTCGCGTGGCATTGGCCAGGCTGATGGGTGCGAGCACGGTCAATCCCGCTTCGGGCGAAGATCCGGTAGCGGCAGCGCTTGCTTTGTCCGGTGGTAACGGGGTTGACGCCGTGCTGATTACGGCATCAACAAAATCCAGCGAACCCACATCACAGGCTGCACGCATGTGCCGCAAGCGGGGACGCATCGTGCTCGTTGGAGTTACTGGGCTGGAGTTGAATCGCTCAGAGTTCTATGAAAAAGAACTGAGTTTTCAGGTCTCGTGTTCTTATGGTCCTGGACGCTATGATCCCGGCTACGAAATGGGCGGCAACGATTATCCGCTGGGGTTTGTGCGTTGGACCGAGCAGCGCAATTTTGAGGCGGTACTGAGTTTGCTGGCTGATGGTCGACTTGATACAAAGGCGCTCATATCGAGCCGATACGATATTGAACAGGCGAAATCAGCTTACGATCAGCTCACGGCTGACTCTTCGGTGTTGGGCATTTTACTTGAGTATCCGCGTATTGAGTCTGAGACGTTGTTGAAGCGTCGGGTGAGTCTCGCGTCGACGACCTTAAAGTCGGCAACCCCGGCCGCTAGTGAGCCAGTAGTCGGCTTCATCGGTGCCGGTAACTACGGCGGACGCATACTGATCCCTGCGTTCAAGGCTACGGGTGCAAGGCTTGATACGGTGGTTACAAGCACGGGCGCCAGCGGCGTGTATCACGGTCGCAAGGCTGGGTTTGCCGAGGCCTCAACACAGGTGGAAGATGTGTTCGATAATCCGCGCATTAACACAGTCGCCATCGTTACTCGCCACAACACACATGCCAATCTCGTAACGCGTGCATTGCAAGCGGGGAAGCATGTCTTCGTTGAGAAGCCGCTGGCCTTGACACTTGATGAGGTTGAAACAATTGAGGCGGCATTGGATGCATCTGATCATGGTCAGGGTCGGCCACTGCTGATGGTGGGATTCAACCGACGCTTCGCGCCCTTAGCTGTGAAAATGAAATCTCTGCTCGATAGTGTCAAGCAGCCCAAGGCGTTCGGTTATACCTGCAACGCCGGAATGATCCCACTTGATCATTGGACGCAGGATACTGCTGTCGGTGGCGGTCGAATAGTGGGCGAGGCATGTCACTTTATCGATTTTCTGCGGTTTTTAGCAGGTGCGCCGATCCGTGACTTCCACATTACTACCATGGGTCAAACAGCTAGTGTGGCTACGTCAAGTGACAAAGCCATCATTTCACTCGGCTTTGAAGACGGTTCAATCGGAACGATTCAGTACTTTGCAAATGGTGGCAAGGTTTTTCCGAAAGAGCGAGTGGAGGCGTTCGCCGGAGATGCGGTGTTGCAGCTCGATAATTATTCGACCCTGCGTGGTTTTGGTTGGGGGGGATTCAGGAAACAGAGCCTTTGGCGTCAGGACAAAGGTCAGTCTGCGTGTGCTGTTGCCTTTCTAGCTGCAGTGCGCAATGGATTGCCTGCACCGATCCCGGCAGAGGAACTCTTTGAGGTGGCGCGTGTAAGCATTCGGCTGGCGAAGCTCCAACGAGATGACTGAAAGCACGGTGAGCGTGGTTGCCAGAATGCGCACTTTACTGCGCCTGGGTCCGTTGAATATTTTGCGTGTCGCCGTGTATCGCACCTTGCTCAAATGGGGCGTTTACCGCCACCTATTGCCAATTAAACCCGCCCTTGTCGGACCGTTCTTTGATTGGTCTGCATCAACAGTGAACCCGGGCCTGCCGGAGAACGTAGACGCGCTGGCGTGGTCGCGGGATGCCGAGCGCGTCATGCGTGGAGAGCTGCCGGTGTTCTCCAGTCGTTGGGTTGAGTGTGGGTTTCCGCCCAACTGGCATCGAAGCGTAATTTCACGGGTCGAATTGAGCGAGCCGCAACAACATTGGACCCGCATCCCTGATTTCGCGCTTACTGGTGGTGACGTCAAGGGTTATTGGGAACCCGCCCGGTTTGATGGTTTGGTAATTTTGGCGCTAGCTTGGATCAGTACGCGCCGCCCGGACTTTCAACTGGCCATAGAGCATTGGTTTGCGAGTTGGTGCAAGCACAACCCGGCCAATGCTGGCGTCCAATGGAAATGCGGGCAGGAGACCGCTTTACGCTTGCTGCAAGTGATTCTCGTCGCCGAGCTGTTGCGGCGCTGGGGTGCTGTCCAACCGACCAGATCTTTGCGCAAGTTAGTGGCTGAACATTGTGCGCGCATCGCGCCAACAATGCTCTACGGAGTGGGCCAAGACAACAACCACGGCACGTCGGAGGCCGGTGCGTTGTTTGCCGGTGGCGCCTTTTTGGTAAAGCACGGAGATACTGGTGAGATCCTTCGCGGAAAAACTTGGCGCAGGGCAGGCCGCCACTGGCTGGAGAATCGCCTGCAGCGCCTCGTGATGCCCGACGGCTCCTTCGCTCAACATTCGGTCAATTATCATCGCCTGATGCTCGATACCTGCTCGTTCGCCGAGACAACTCGCAAGATTTATGCGGAGATCGCATTTTCGCAAGGCTTTTACGAACGTTGCGCCGCAGCAGCGACGTGGTTGGCCGATATGACTGATCCGATGGTTGGCGACGCACCCAACCTCGGCGCCAATGACGGCGCGAGAATTTTTGTTCTGCACCGGCTTCCCTATCGTGATTACCGTCCTTCGGTTCAGTGGGCGTCAACATTATTTCTTCAACGGCGTAGGTATGCGAAGGATCCCCAAGACGAAGTGTTGTCATGGCTAGGGTTGGACGCGTCGACGCTGCCTTTATCTGAAAACACTGCGAAGCCAAGGCTTTGGCCCGATGGGGGTTACGCAAAGTTGGTAAGCGCCCACGCGTGGTTGATATTGCGTTTGCCGCGCTACCGATTTCGTCCCAGTCAGTCCGATGCTCTGCATCTTGATCTTTGGGTGCGCGAAACTAACGTGGCATGCGATGGCGGCTCGTTTTCGTACAACTTGTCAGAGCAATGGCTTGGATATTTCGGTGGCACTAAATCACACAATACGGTGCAGTTTGATGGTCGCGATCAAATGCCGCGAATTTCCCGTTTCCTGTTTGCCGAGTGGCTCGACTGCGCTGAAATTGCAGTTGATTCAAATGGCAATTCAGTGATGGCCAGCTACCGTGATTGCTGGGGCGCTACTCACCGTCGGGCAGTATATCTACTGCCCGAGGGTGGCTGCACTGTAGTCGATTCGGTTGCCGGTTTCCGTGATCGAGCTGTTCTGCGCTGGCGTCTGGCACCGTTATCGGGTGATTGGGTCGCGAACGCAGGTGCTTGGAACAACGGAACGATCAAAATTAGGGTGAGCGCTTCGACACCGATCTCTCGACTTGAAATGGTCACAGGTTGGCAATCGAAATACTATGGAATAAAAAGCGCATTGTCTGTTCTGGAGGTGGAGGTCCAATCCGCGGCAACTTTAACGACTGAGATCACCTGGTAAACATGAGAGTTCTATATTTCCATCAGCATTTCTCCACGCCACAAGGCTCGGCAGGTATACGTTCTTATGAAATGGCGCGCGCGCTTGTTGCCAGGGGCCATCAAGTCACCATGGTGTGTGGCAGCTACGGCGTGGGCAAGACCGGGTTGACGTCTGCATTTTTAAAAGGTATGCGGCGTGGCGTGGTGGACGGTATCGAGGTAGTTGAATTCGAGCTGGTTTACTCGAATCATGATAGCTTGCTCAGGCGCGCCGGTACATTTTTCAAATTCGCGATGCGCAGTGTAAAACTGGCTCTGACCGAGCCGTACGATCTGTTATTCGCCACCAGCACACCGCTGACTGCCGGCATTCCGGGGATTGTGGCGCGTTGGCTGCGAGGCAGTAGGTTTGTGTTTGAAGTGCGTGACCTTTGGCCTGAGTTGCCCCGGGATATGGGTGTCATTAAGAACCCTGTGGTACTGACGCTAATGGGTTGGCTCGAATGGCTCTCGTACCATTCGGCAAAGAAGCTCATAGGTTTGTCACCTGGAATCGTCGCAGGAATTACCCGGCGAGGTGTGGATACCGAAGATGTGGCGTTAATTCCCAACGGTTGCGATTTGGTTTTTTTCTCCGAGAAGTCGGCTGCGTGGCGGCCTGATGGAGTGGCTGCCGGTGATTTTATGGCGGTGTTCGCTGGAACTCATGGCTTGGCCAACGGATTGGATGCTGCGCTCAGTGCTGCGGCCGAGCTCAAGCGTCGTGGCAGATTCGATATCAAACTTGTGCTGATTGGTGATGGTCAATTGAAATGTAGTTTGATGGCGCGCGCTGAGCGTGAGGGTCTGGACACTGTTGTGTTCTGCCCACCAGTAAATAAAGGGCGACTCGCAGGCTTGATGGCGTCAACTGATCTTGGGATGCAGTTGCTTGCCAACGTCCCAGCTTTTTACTACGGTACGTCACCCAATAAATTTTTCGACTATATAGCAGCTGGCTTGCCCACACTTATTAACTACCCGGGGTGGCTGGCGAATCTAGTAAAAGATCACAAGAGTGGCCTGGCTGTGCCTCCGGATAGCCCTACGGCCTTCGCCGATGCGCTGGAATATGCTGCCGATCACCGGCGGGAAATGAAGGAAATGGGTGAACGCAGTTTAGAGTTAGCAATATCTCAGTTTGATCGCGCAATACTGGCAGCGAAATTCGTGGCTTGGTTGGAGGCGGCTTCCAACGTGGGGCAATCCGCGATCAGGCGTAACGATGTTGTGTCGTAACCTGTGAGCAATCCCGATTCTGTAGCGAGATTTATGCGTTACGGTCAATGCAAACGCGCCATCGATTTCGCCATTGGGTTGGTAGGATTGGTAATGTGTTCGCCAATATTACTATCTATTGCTGTTGTCGTTAGAATCAAGCTCGGCAGTCCGGTGTTGTTTACGCAGGTACGGCCTGGCTTGCATGGTAGACCGTTTCGTATTTTCAAGTTTCGCACTATGGCCGATCTTCATGATCCAAGTGGAAATATTCTCCCCGATAATATACGGCTGACAAAATTTGGGGAGCATTTGCGATCCACTAGCTTGGATGAGCTGCCTGAGCTGTGGAATGTGTTGAAAGGCGATATGAGTCTAGTAGGACCGCGACCGTTGTTGATGCAGTATTTACCATTGTACTCTTCCGAGCAGGCGCTGCGTCACGAAGTTCGGCCGGGTATTACGGGTTGGGCGCAGGTCAATGGTCGAAATGCCTTGTCGTGGGAAGAGAAATTTAATTTGGATGTTTGGTATGTCAACAATATGTCACTGATGTTGGATTTTCGTATCCTCCTTATGACAGTAATTCGAGTGCTCCGGTCAGACAGCATTTCACAGGATGGGCATGTTACTTCTGACAAGTTCATCGGTAACAGCAAATGAAGCTCCTCATCGCCGGAGCGGGTGGACACGGTCGGGTGGTTGCGGATGCTGCCTTGGCGTCTGGGAAGTTTTCGCAAATCGCGTTTCTTGATGATGGGTTTCCGTCGCTCGTAATTCGGGAGAAATGGCCCGTGGTTGGAAGACTCGACTCATTGCCTACTTTCTTCGGCGAGTACACCATGTTGTTTTCAGCATTCGGCGTAGCGGCTTTTCGACTTAAAGTGGTGATGCGAGCGAGTGAAGTTGGCTTCAAATGCCCCACTATCGTCCATCCTGCAGCAACAGTTAGTCGTTATGCATCTATCGGCGATGGTTCCGTAGTGTGCGCTGGTGGAATAGTGAATATAGGCGTCGTACTAGGACACGGGTGCATCGTAAATACGGGCGCTACCGTCGATCACGACTGCCGAATTGATGAAGGCGTGCATATTTGTCCTGGAGGACATCTGGCTGGAAACGTAGAAATAGGCTCCCGAACCTGGTTTGGGGTGGGGGCGGTTGCAAAGCAGGGCGTGAAAATTGGCGCAGACGTGACGATTGGGGCTGGCGCGGTAGTGATTTCTGATGTTCCCGCAGGTAAGACTTTTGTTGGCATTCCTGCCCGGGAAATGATCAGATGATTATTGTTTAGTTTGGTTTTTATTTCGATGCTAAATACACCATTCTCCCCTTGGCCTTCCTTCACTCAGGAGGAGGCTAACGCCGTGTCGAGGGTTCTGCTGTCCAACAAGGTGAACTATTGGACAGGCAATGAATGCCGCGAGTTCGAGCGTGAGTTCGCTGATTGGGCCCAAGTACAGCACGCTGTGGCGTTGGCTAACGGTACACTGGCGCTGGATGTTGCACTGAAGGCATTGAACGTTGGTCCGGGCGATGAGGTGATCGTCACGCCAAGATCGTTCATCGCTTCCGCATCCTGCGTTGTTACCGCCGGGGCAAGACCGGTTTTTGCTGATGTGGATGCGGATTCGCAGAACATCTCCGTCGGAACGATTCGCTCCGTCTTGACGCCTCGAACCAAGGCCGTGATTTGTGTGCATTTGGCCGGTTGGCCGTGTGATATGGATCCGATCATGGCCTTGGCTGAAGAGTATGGCCTTAAGATTATTGAAGATTGCGCTCAGGCACACGGCGCAATGTATAAAGGGCGCATGGTTGGTGGCATTGGCCATGTCGGAGCCTGGTCATTCTGCCAGGACAAGATCATGACCACAGGTGGCGAGGGTGGCATGGTGACCACGAATGACAGTGCGCTCTGGTCCGCAATGTGGTCGTACAAAGATCATGGCAAGAGCTGGCAGGCGGTCTATGGACGCCAGCATCTTCCGGGGTTTCGTTGGCTGCATGCGTCGTTCGGTACGAATTGGCGGATGTTGGAAATGCAGGCTGTCATTGGCCGGATTCAATTGCGACGGATGCGGGAATGGACTCAACATCGTACCGATGCGGCCAAAGCAATTGCGTTGGTCTGCAGTCGCTTTAAAGGATTGCGTGCTCCGATTGTGCCAGATTGTATTCAGCACGCCTATTACAAGTACTATGTGTTTGTACGGTCGGAGTGTTTGGCCGACGGCTGGACGCGCGACCGGATCATTGATGAATTTGTTGCCTCGGGTGTCCCATGTTATCAGGGGATCTGTTCGGAGATCTACCTTGAGAAGGCCTTTGATGGGACTGGATTTGCTCCGCGAGAGGGTTTGCCTGTGGCCAAGTCTTTGGGCGAATCCAGTCTGACGTTTTTGGTTCACCCTACGCTGACAATTGCAGAAATTGAGAAGACATGTGCGGTTGCGGATAGTGTATTTGGCCGGGCATTTGCAAATACCACTTGACCCGATAAAGGGTTTTCAGCTCGCACTTCGTCATCAACCGGAACATGTCAACGACTTTGAGACACGAGGGATGAAGTATTTACCCGACTGGGAAACATGATTTCTGGCTTTGTGATTTCCTCGATGTACGGCGTCATCTTGGCGCCTTGATTGATCGTTTTCACGAGGCTAAAGTTCGCAGCGACGCGGCCGTTACGGAATGGAGTATTAGGGCTTCTGGCGCGCATGTGAACTTTTTACAAGGAACTACGGCGCTCTCGAAACGGTCAACGGCTCGAGTAAGGCAGTAACCGTTCACGCTTGCGGAGAGGGGATGTCGGTGATTGGCTACAGCTGGGGTCTGTTTTCTCTTTCCAAACTCGATGGTAGGCTTCGCACGCTGTTCCTGGTAACGCGTCAGAATGATCTTGGATTTCTACCAAGGGTTTCCCCTAAAAAAAGGGTTATCGAAGGGACTATAGGTGATCTACGAGGCTTTGTATGCGCGACGTCAGCATGTCGTTTTGTCAACCAGAGTCCGTGTTGAGCGTTCATCCCGAACTACCTTAACTTTCGATCGTAGTGTTCTATTTTTAATTAGTTCGGTACACTGTGTATGAGGGAGTATCGTCATCGTTGAAGCGGAAGTAAGAAGTAAGATGAGCTTCGGCGATGAAACGGCTACGGGGGCTGGGTCAAGGAGGTTCGTTTGGTTCCCAAGTTGGTGCTGAAAGGCGGAAATTTCGCGCGCAAGACAGTCGAACTGCCGCGACCCTTGAAACGCCTAATTTCGATTTGCACCGACTGCCTCATGATTCCCCTCGCGCTGTGGACTGCCATCAGTCTTAAAGCCGGTTATCCCGTATTTGATTGGAAGGAATGGCCCGCCTTTGTCGCGGTCATCGTCGTCAGCCTCCCGATATTCATTCGCGCAGGACTATACCGTGCCGTGATCCGCTTTTTGGGGCACCAGGCCATTTTTGCCGTTGCTTTGGCGGTCGCGGTGAGCGCCGTTATTTTAGGGATAGCGGGTGAACTCCTCAAGGTTGCATCGCTCGCTTGGAGCGTTGTGGGGATTTATTCCTGCGTCGCGTTGCTTTATGTAGCCGGCTCGCGGTTTGTGGTCCGCTACTACTTGCTGCGGCGTTACATTCAACCAACAGTTGCCCGCGTCGCGATATACGGTGCCGGTGATGCTGGCGCGCATCTCTCCACTCTGCTGTTGACCACCCGTTCCTTTAACCCGGTTCTGTTCGTCGATGATAACAAGAGCTTGCACGGGCGGATGGTTAACGGAATCAAGGTTCATTCGCCGGATTACCTGCCGATCCTGATCAAGGCGAATGGTATCGACCGAATCTTGCTCGCCGTGCCCTCACTGTCTCGGCGCCGCAGGCGAGAGATTCTGACTCAGCTTGAGCAATTGAGTGTCCATGTACAGACTGTGCCTGATATCGAGCAGCTCGTGACCGGCGATGCAAATCTCACGGATTTGCGGGAGGTCGATATTGCTGACTTATTGGGGCGGGACGCGGTGCCTCCCAAACCCGGTTTGTTCGATGCCTGTATCCGCGACCGGGTGGTATTGGTCACAGGCGCGGGCGGCTCAATTGGGTCGGAATTGTGCCGGCAGATCATTAATTTGGGTCCAAAGCGCTTGATTCTGTTCGAAATGTGCGAACTCGCGCTGTACAACATTGAGCGCGAGCTCCGGGCGCTAGCCGAGAAGAATTCCTGGCAATGCGAGCTGGTCGCACTAATCGGCAACGCGCATGACAGGAATCGTCTTCGCGATATTATGAGCGCGTATCGCGTGCAGACCGTGTATCACGCGGCCGCCTACAAACATGTACCCATCGTCGAACAGAATGTCATCGCGGGCATTCGCAATAATGTGATTTCAACCTGGTACGCGGCAGAAGCCGCTCACGAGGCTGAGGTCGAGACCTTCGTGCTGGTGTCGACCGACAAAGCGGTCAACCCTACCAATGTCATGGGCGCAACCAAGCGCTTTGCCGAGATCGTTCTTCAAGGACTGCAGCGGCGCGGCAGCAAGACACTATTTTGCATGGTGCGATTCGGCAACGTCCTTGCGTCTTCCGGCTCCGTCGTGCCTTTGTTCAATGAGCAGATCAAGGCAGGTGGCCCTGTCACCGTGACCCACCCGGAAGTGATCCGCTACTTCATGACGATCCCTGAGGCGGCGCAGCTCGTGATCCAGGCCGGCTCCATGGCGGATGGCGGGGATGTGTTCGTGCTCGATATGGGCAAGCCGGTGAGGATCGGCGATCTAGCGCGACGCATGATTCACCTGGCGGGTTTGACGGTGCGCGACGAACAACATCCCGAGGGCGACATCGAGATCTCCTACACCGGCTTGCGGCCGGCGGAGAAGCTCTACGAAGAGTTGCTCATCGGCAATAACGTCACCGGCACTCAGCATCCGATGATCCTGCGCGCCATCGAACATTCCCTGCCTTGGGATCGCGTGCAGGAGTTGTTGAATGAGATTATGGAAGCGATGGGTCGTTATGACTGCCAGCAATCGCTTCAAATATTGAGCGATGTCGTCGCAGAATACACCCCCGCGCCCCAGCCGCACGATCTCATGTGGGCGCGCCAGACAACGATGGCGACCGACGACCGGAAAGTGACCAGCCTCAAACCCCGACGCGTTGTTAGAATGACCGGGCCTTCCGATACGGCAAGGCCGAATTAAGTCTACGACAGGGCGGGGAAGCATCTGGCAAACGGGGCGGTTTTGGTTACCGGCGGCGCCGGCTATATTGGCAGCCACGTCGTTCGGCAATTGGGTGAGACCGGCGAGCAGGTCGTCGTCATTGACAATCTCTGCAAGGGTTTTAGGCAGGCCGTCACCGCCGGCGATCTCATCGTGGGGGATGTCGGAGACTTCGATTTGGTCTCCCGATTACTCTCGGAGCACCAAGTCGACACGGTGATGCATTTTGCCGCGCACATCAGCGTGGCGGAGTCCATGGCGCTGCCGCTCAAGTACTACGGCAACAATACCTGTTCGACCCGGAGCCTGCTGCAGGCCTGCATAGAGAACCAGGTCAAAAATTTCGTGTTTTCCTCGAGCGCGGCCGTCTATGGGGTGCCGCAGGACGGCTACGCCAGCGAGGAATCGCCGACCATTCCCATCAACGCCTACGGCGCATCCAAGCTCGTGAGCGAGTGGATGCTTCGGGATGTCGCGGCGGTTAATCCAATTCGCTATGTCTCGCTGCGCTATTTCAATGTGGCCGGCGCGCACCCCGGAGGGCAGATCGGCCACTCGACGCTCGGGTCCCACTTGCTCACGAAGGTTGCCTGCGAGGCCATGGTAGGCAAGCGCCCGCATGTATCGGTGTTCGGCAGCGACTACCCCACACCGGACGGTACCGGCGTGCGCGACTATCTGCACATCGAGGATTTGGCTGCCGCGCATCTGGATGCTCTGACGTATCTGCGCGCCGGCGGTAAATCGACCATTCTCAATGTCGGATACGGCCACGGATACTCGGTGCGCGAGGTCTTGAGGATGGTCGAGTCGGTCGCCGGCAAACCTTTGAACATCCGCGAAGAGGCCCGCCGTACGGGTGACCCGCCGTACCTGGTCGCCCGAGCCGAGCGTATCCGAAGTGAATTGGGGTGGCGACCGCGGTACGACGATCTTAAGATGATCGTATCCAGCTCCTTGGCATGGGAGGAGAAACTGCTGAAGGAGCCTTGGATCTGACCATTTGACCCGGTGCATTACAGACCGTGCGTCGGCAGCGATACACGTTGCTCCTGCGTGAATTCCCCGTAAGTTGCCCATCCTCAGCCTTTACTTGATCTCTCAAAACCGCTAGGCTTTGCGCCTGTTTTTCCTTGTTAAATCAGAATATTACGCATGCGAATTACGATTTTCGGCTCCGGTTACGTGGGCCTGGTGTCGGGCGCATGCCTGGCGGATGCCGGCAATCACGTGCTCTGCGTCGACGTCGACGAACGCAAGATCGCCCTGCTTCTCAAGGGCGAAGTGCCGATCCATGAGCCCGGGCTCGACGCGCTCGTGAAGCGCAACGCCGATGCCGGACGAATGCGCTTCACCACCAATGCCAAGGAAGGCGTCGATCATGGTCTCTTTCAGCTGATCGCGGTGGGCACGCCGCCGGATGAGGATGGTTCCGCGGATTTGCGCCATGTTGTGGATGTGGCGCACACAATCGGCGAGCACATGAGCGAATACAAGGTGGTGGTCACCAAATCCACCGTTCCCGTGGGCACCGCGGACAAGGTGCGCGCCGCGGTACGCGAATCGCTCGAGGCACGCCATGCGGCCGTAGCATTCGACATGGTGTCGAATCCGGAATTCCTAAAGGAGGGCGCGGCAATCGCCGACTTCATGAAGCCGGATCGGGTGGTGATCGGCACCGACAGTCACCGCGCGACGGAACTGATGCGCTCCTTGTACGAACCCTTTACCCGCAATCGCGACCGCATGATCGTGATGGATGTGCGCTCAGCGGAGCTGACCAAGTACGCGGCCAATTCGATGCTGGCCACTAAAATCAGCTTCATGAACGAATTGGCCAATCTCGCGGAACGCTTCGGCGCCGACATCGAGTCGGTGCGCGTAGGCTTGGGCTCGGACCCGCGGATTGGCTATGCCTTCATCTATCCCGGCGTGGGGTACGGCGGATCCTGCTTCCCTAAGGATGTGAAGGCCTTGCAGCACTCAGCCGCAGAGGTGGGCTACGATGCCAGCATCTTGGCGGCGGTGGAGGGCGTCAATAATCGCCAGAAGCAGGTCCTGTTCAACAAAATTAAGGCCCACTTCGAGTCTCTGCGCGGCAAGACCATTGCCCTGTGGGGCTTGGCCTTTAAACCCAATACCGATGATATGCGCGAGGCCGCCAGCCGGGTGCTGATGGAATCGCTGTGGACAGCGGGCGCCAAAGTGCGCGCGTATGATCCGGTTGCCATGCCGGAGTGCCGCCGGCTGTACGGCGGGCGTCCCGACCTTATTCTGTGTAAAACCGGTCCAGAGGTTCTCGAGGGAGCCGATGCGCTGGCCATCGTCACAGAATGGCAGGAGTTTCGCAGTCCGGACTTCGACGCCATCAAGCGCGCGCTGCGCACGCCCGTCATTTTCGACGGAAGAAATCTGTACGAGCCGGCGCATATGGAACAATTAGGCTTTAGCTACTACGCCATCGGCAGAGGCAAGCGATCACCATGACTCAAGCTTTTACCGTAACACCCTCATGGCTTCATTGATTCCCGTCATTCTCTCGGGCGGCGCCGGCACGCGGCTCTGGCCGTTGTCGCGCGAGATGTATCCCAAGCAGCTGCTGGCGCTCACCGGTATTCACACCATGCTGCAGGACACCGCACTGCGGCTCTCAGGGGTCCCCGGCGCGACGCCCCCCATCGTGGTGTGCAACGACGCGCATCGCTTCACGGTGGCCGAACAGATCCGTGCCTTGGAAATCCAGCCCTTGGGCGTACTGCTCGAACCGGTGGGCCGCAATACCGCGCCAGCTGTCGCACTCGCGGCGCTCATGGCCGTAAAAATCGATCCCGACGCCACCCTGATCGTGGCGCCGGCGGATCATGTCATTCGCGATGTGCGAAAATTTCAGCAAGCGGCGGATCTTGCGGCTTCCTTCGCGAAAGAGGGCAAGCTCGTTACCTTCGGCATCGTCGCCAATGCGCCTGAAACCGCGTACGGCTACATCCGTCGCGGTGTTGCCAGCGGGCCTGCGTACCGAGTGGCTCAGTTCACCGAAAAGCCGCCCCTCGATGTGGCGCAGCAGTTCGTCGCCTCCGGCGACTATTACTGGAACAGCGGCATGTTCGTGTTCAAGGCCAGCCGGTACCTGGCCGAGCTCGCCGCCTTGGCGCACGACATCCTCGCGGCTGCCAGGGCCGCCTTCGAGGCGGCCACGGCGGATTTGGATTTCGTACGCATCGACAAGGATGAATTTACGCGCTGCCGTGCCGAGTCCATCGACTATGCGGTGATGGAAAAGACCAAGGATGCGCTGGTGCTGCCGCTGGATGTGGGTTGGAGCGATGTGGGGTCCTGGTCCTCGCTGTTCGACGCGCTGCCGGCGGACCAAGAGGGCAATGTGCTGCAGGGCGACGTCATGGTATTCGACACCCACGATTCCTACGTGCACTCGACCAGCCGCTTGGTGGCCGCCGTGGGCATGGACGATCACATCATTGTCGAGACCAAGGATGCCGTATTGGTGGCGCCCAAGGAGCGGGTGCAGGATGTGAAGGAACTGGTGGCCATGATCAAGAAAATAGGCCGCAGCGAATCATCCTTGCATCGCGAGGTCTTCAGGCCCTGGGGCAGCTACGACAGCATCGACAGCGGTGAGCGCTTTCAGGTGAAGCGCCTGTCGGTAAAGCCCGGCGGCGTGTTGTCGCTGCAGATGCATCATCATCGTGCGGAGCACTGGATCGTGGTGGAGGGCACCGCGCGCATCACGCGCAATGACGAAGTCTTCCTGCTGTCGGAGAATGAATCGACCTACATTCCGGTCGGCGCCAAGCATCGCATCGAGAATCCCGGCAAGGTGCCGCTGCACATCATCGAAGTGCAGTCCGGCTCCTACCTTGGCGAGGATGACATCGTGCGCTTCGAGGACAACTACGGCCGCAAAGGAACCAACACTTGAAGCCGATCAGCTGTTTTAAGGCCTCTGACCTGCGCGGCCGGATCCCCGATGAACTCAACGACGATGTGGCCTACCGGGTGGCGGCAGCTTTGTAATTCTTACATGTTCGTCAACCATTAGCCGGCGTCTTCGCTATCTCGCACTACACATTTTTTCGGCTGACCAAGCCCTTGGGCGCTTCGCGGTCGGAAGTTAGGGGGCTCTCCTGATGTTGTCGCCGTTTTCCCCTTCCTGTCGATCCCCTTGCCGAAGGCTCAAAGCTCGCTGGGACATGTTAAGAAGTGTCAGGGATGTGTAAAAGCATTTAATCCTGCTGTATGTTTTGGTGAATGAGATTCGCTAACTTACGGCTTACTTGCCTAGCCATATTGGCCTTGATTGCCGGCACCTCATTCCCGCGTAATGCGCTCGCCTACGCGGACCCGAACTCGGCAGGAATACTCTATCAAATCCTTTTTCCGCTGGTTGTAGTCGCCGTCATGGCGTGGCGATGGGTCAAAGAGACCACGGTAGGGTTCTGGAAACGGATCACGCGGCGGACAGATTGACCGACCGCAAGGTCTCTTCCAAATGGGACCCCTTATGGGGAGTACTCGGGATAGGACTTCCGCTGACGTTTGCCGGCCAGGCGCGACCGGCGGCCATGTATCTGCGCGCCAGCGAACTAATTCCACTTTATGCCACCGAGTGGATCATTCTTGCCCCCCTGGGTTTGATCGTCGCCGCATCATTTGCGATCCTCGATCTGGCCGCGGTCAAGTCGCGGTGGCGGATCGAGCGGGGTACGGTTGCAAAGGTGGGGTTCGCAATTGTCATTGCGACATCATTTTTTTTTGGAGTCTCGACGTGGATTGCGACTTTTCAGAACGCTCCGCCATTGATGCAATCATCGACGTACTTTCTTATTGTTCTTGCGGCTTCTTCGGGAATCGCGGTCATTCGCGGCTGGTTTCATGCCGAGATTGCGATACTCGCGACGATTGCGCGCTTTCTGTCGCTGGTCGGATCCGCGACCCTGCTCTCATTACCGTTCGTTCGCGGTACGATCCCGCAGGCGCAGGCTGAACTCTCGGCAGCGATCCATCGCCTGACTTCTTCACCCAATATTGTCCTAATATCCGTCGACACGCTCGCCGCTGAGCACCTGCAACCGTATGGGTCTCTGCGCCAGACAAGTCCCAATATTGCTGAATTTTCCTCGCACGCGATCGTCTTCGAGCGGTTTCACGCTAACGCGAATTTTACGACACCAGCCATTGCATCAATCCTCACAGGCGCACCACCATGGACGCACCGAGCGTTGCAACTCGATGGTCGTGCAAGTGTCGCCTCGATCATCGAATCTCTGCCGGCCCGGCTGCACGAAGCGGGGTATCAAACCGCGTACTTCGGTAGCAATCCGTACGCGGGCGCTCGCAGGCAAGGATATTCAGCTTATTTCGATCATGAGGATTCCGATAGCGATTGGATCTATGGACCATGTTTCGACGCACTGACACTTCGCTTGCCATACCTGTGTCCAGCAGCAGCAAATCTGTTGATCAAGGTCACCTATTTAACTGTGGTGCGCGCCGCGGGCGCCGTGGGTTTCCTTAGGCTTAGTCCGCATTCTGATCTTGAGCGAATCGTCGCTCGGGTTGGGCGCTGGACGGAGGGGCACGATCGCACGCCGGTATTTTTGTGGGTGCATTTTTTCCCACCGCACGAACCGTACGCTGCTCCGGAGCCCTGGCTCGGTCAATTCGATCATTCGCTTGCGGCCCGAAGTACGCTCAACTCCAATCCAGCGCGATTTTTTGACATGTCACTCGAACCGGCGAGCCGAATCAACACGCTGGAAGCGCGTTACGACGAATCCGTAGCATATATGGATTACTACGTTGGGAAATTGATCTCGGTGACTCGCCAAAATCTCGGCCCGAATACGGCGATTCTATTGACAGCCGATCATGGCGAGAGCTTCGATCACGGCTACGGTTCTCACGGTGGAGTCATGCTCTACGAGGATTTGATCCACATTCCGCTGATCATCGCGCTCCCGAGTGCTGCAGCGGGACTCGGTCGGCGCGACGAGTTGGCTGCCCAAATTGATCTTGCGCCGACAATCGCGGCGATTGCGAGAGTTGCTCCCTCTCCCAGCTGGGACGGTCAATCACTTCTGACGCTTCCAACGAGCGGTGATTTGCGGACGATATTTGCGATGAATTTCGAGGAAAACGATAGTCGAGGTCCTCTGACGACTGGTACGATAGCGGCACTGCAGTCGAATTGGAAACTCGTGCGATTCTTTGGTAAGCCACGATATTCCAATATGCCGAGGCTGCAAACGCAGCTTTTCGATCTTGCAGAGGACCCGCACGAGCATAGGAACGTGGCTTCCATTCATTCTGATGTCGTTTCGGTGCTCTCCGCTCAAATCGACAAACAGCTTGCTATTCATGGGAATGCGACTAGCGAATGACAACGCATTCCAACCGACAGTTGAGGCCAGTCCTATTCAACGGCGGAGAGCGCCTGCGCGAATGGATTGCGGCTGGCGGATTGCCTGCTCGACCTGCAGTTCTGGGAGGATTCCGATTGCGCTGGTCGGAATTCTGGTTCGAGCGTTACGCAGCAACAACGGCGCGCAGATGCGCGAACTTCGTCCTACCGCGTGATCCAATATTTATCCTCGGCTTATGGCGGACCGGCTCCACCGTGCTTCACAAGTTGCTGGCCGATGCGACGCAGTGGACGACACCCCGCACTTGGCAGTGCTTCCGTCCTGTGTATTTCCTTTTTGCGCCTTTGCCGCGTCAACGGCAGGTGCCCCGGCTGACCGACGACGGCTACATCGGGACGTTCTCGCCCCAGGAAGATGAGTTTGCGGCGTTGCTCTTAGGTGAACCGTCGCTATATCGGGCGTTCATCGACCCTCGCCGGCTAGACGAACTGACGGATCTTTTGGAGCAGTGGCGGGAGCCGCTCAGTACAGA
>Ga0210394_10002045_pt1 | contig 29152 bp, 27 predicted proteins | sample IncBWC12MmetaG_FD_160121 | JGI IMG/M metagenome (GOLD analysis project Ga0210394, IMG submission 160121) | Forest soil microbial communities from Barre Woods Harvard Forest LTER site, Petersham, Massachusetts, United States - Inc-BW-C-12-M | ecosystem: Environmental > Terrestrial > Soil >...
AATCTGGTGCCGGACTACATCACGCACGTCGAGCAGGGTGGTTTTTACGGCTGGCCATGGTGGTATATGGGTGGCCACCAGGATCCGCGGCATGCGGGAAAGCACCCCGAGCTAAAGGATAAGGTAATCACGCCAGACGTGTTGCTGCAGCCGCACAATGCTTCGCTGGAGATTGCTTTTTACGAAGGCAAACAATTCCCGGCGGAATACCAGGGCGATATTTTTGCCTCGCAGCACGGATCCTGGAACAAATCGTTGCGCGCGGGCTACGAAGTGATTCGCGTGCCGTTGCACCAGACGGGCCACGCCAGCGGCGAGTACCAGGACTTCGTTACCGGGTTCGTGCTACCCAACGGAAACGTCTGGGGCCGGCCTGTGGGAATCACCGTGGCGCCGGACGGATCGCTGTTGATAACGGACGACGGGTCGAACAGCATCTGGCGGGTCGTCTTTACCGGAAAATAATCCACGGCGCGTGACGGTGTTGCGTGCCTGTCGCGCAATGCCCTCTGCGTTGCAAGATGAACAAGCGCGACGCCTGATTCGATTTGCCTAGTTTTTGGGTTGCGGCTTGGCTTGCGAATCAGGTGCAGAGCCCTCGCCGCGCTGGCCCCTGCGTCCCTCCTCTTGCGGGCGTCTGTGGCCGTCATCGCGCTGCCAGCGATCGCGCATTAATTGCCTGAGCTTCTCACGTTGCGCAGGCGAGATCGCATCGCGCATGGTCAAGCGGTAGTCGATCGAGGATTTCTGCAGGGACAATTGCGCGGCGCTGATGTCCTGGAGCTTGGCGTTGATCGCGGCGCGATCCGGCTTGTCGGCGGCGAGCAGGGCCTTTAGGTCGAGCCGCTTCACCGCAAGATCAGCGCGGCCGCGAATTTCCGTCTTGCGGAAGTCCAGCTCCTGCTTGCGAATTGTGGCGGCCTGTTCGTCCGTGATACCGACTTGTTGGCGGATGGACGGATCGTTCAGAAGGCGCGCAAAAGCGAAATGCCGCCGCCCTCTGCGGCCATCGCGGCCGAAGCCACCGCGCCGCTGGCCCCATCGGCCTTGGTTCTCGCCCGACTCCATTGAGCCGCGGCGTGACCCAAACCCGTCCCGCGCTCCTTGGTGCCCGGCAGAGGGATCCTGTGCGCCATCTTGAGCGAGAAGCGGCGAGCAGCTAAGCGCCAGAGCCAGCACCGCAAAAGCAGCTTTCGAATAAATTCCCATGATCTGTTCTCCCTAACGTGCGTTCTTCAATTGCCATTTTGAATTCGTTGCGGCCTGCGAAAAAGTTCCCGAAATGCGCGGCCCTGCGCAGGCGCGATGCAGATGAGTTCGTTCATGTTTGCAGTTCTCGCGCGCCCCAGGGTTGCGTCTTGTGGGCGCCTCAATCGGAGCTGTCGGATCTTGTCGCCAACCGGTGGTTCAGTCGATTCGCAAGAGCCGCGCTCCGTCAGAATGGGCGCAGAGGATCGGGGAGCTTGCAGAAGCACGGAGCATCACCTCTGCTCTAGTTTGATTGCTTGGCGGTAAATTCACGGCTGAACTGCCCGCCGCCCATGGTGCCTTTCAGCGTGTCACCATCGAGCGCAGCCTTGAACTCGATTTTCATGGTGTTGCCGTCGCGGCCCTGGCGCTGCTCGGTCCATGAGATCGTGTTGCCTGAAACCGCAGCGTCCGAGGTGTTTTCGCCGCGCGGCGTTTTGTGGGTGACTTTGAATTTATCGCCGTCTTTCGTGATAGTGAGCGACTGCGCGCCGCCACCACCGTGATTGCCGCCTCCACCTTGACCACCGCCTCGGCCGCCGCCGGTGATGGTCATTTCCCAAGTGCCGACGAAGTTGGCGTCCTGCGCTGCGGCCTGGAACGCCGTCATCGAAAGCAGCAACGCTACGAGATAGAAACCCGCAAATCCCAACCGCAATTTTTTCATGGCACAATCTCCCTTATGTTTACGCCGAATTCGGGCGCGCGCTGCTGTGGCGAATCCCGCAAGACCCGCAACGAGCCGCCCCTCGTATCATCTGAAGTTACCCATGTTATTTATTGAATGCCGAGCAGCGCAGAGTTCCACTATTTCGCCAGGCTGCAAGCGATGTGCCGGGGAGCGAAGCCGTATGGCAGCGATTCTATTCCTTCCTGCGGGTTGAAAAAGGAACGAGGGCAACCCGCGTGGATTCGCTTTCATCAACGAAAGCGGGACCGGGAGGCCCCGAAAAAATCGTGCCGAGCTCCGGTAGCGGTTGCCGAACTCTGAATGTTTCCGGGCGAAGTTTGGTCGCCGTCGTTCTGGTTTTCGCCATAGCGGCATGGCCGCTATCGGGCAGCGATAAGAACCCGACCTTCAAAATCCCTCCCGCAGGAATCCCGCTGAACATCAAAGACCAGCAAGTCACCATCGTCGCCTCGGGAGTTATCACCATCGCGGCAAAAGACCACGGCTTGAATAATCTCGCTGTGGATCTCACGGCCGATCTTGCGGACCTCCAGCAGAATTTAACGCCGCTGCTCAGTGCCGAGCTCGATAAAGATGAGCGCTGCGCTGACCGCATGCAAATCGAAGACGCCAAGTTAATTCCGGCCGAGCCGGCGAGCGTGGCGGTCGTCCAGCTTCATTACGAACGCTGGGCGTGCGCCAAGTTGCTGGGAAAACAAGAGGTCAAGAAGCTGATTGGCGGTAACGCCGTAATTCACCTGAAGCTCACACCTTCCGTGGCAGAAAATCATACCGAACTGCGGCTGGCGGCGGAGCTGGGGCCGATCGAAGCGGACGGATCGCTCGGTGAACTGTTGCGTACGGGAAACCTGGCCGAGCTGCTGCGCAACAAGATCCAGACTGCAATCCTCTCCGCGATGCAACGGGGTTTAGACCTTGGCGCAATTCTGCCGGCGGTTTTGCAGGGCTGCGTCACAATCCAGCACGCCCGATTCAGCGATGCCGGCTCGGGGCGAGTGATCGCAGCTCTGGACGGCCAGGTTCAAATCACGGATGAGCAACTTGCGACGCTTTCGCAACAGCTCAAAAACCGCCTCCCATCGCGCGGAAGCGCAGGGCCGCTGCTCCGCAATTGATGATACATCCCCTGTGGCGGTTTGACCGTGTGCGGCGCGGGCCGCTATAATCATTGTTTCGGCGGCGGGCAAAATGCGCGCCGAAGCAGTGCTCGGTTTTGCCACTGAGCATGTGCCACGCGCCCGATCCCCTGTGCGGCGGGCGAGCTGCACCCCACACCAGCCCTGCACGAGACAGGTGGACACAACGCGAGACAGGGGCGGGGAAATCCAGACCAGAATTCAGGAGCAGGAAATGATTAAGGCAACCCAACTACGCCCGGGAATGATCATCAAGCACGAGGGCGACCTGTGCGTCGTGTATAGCGTGGACCACCGCACGCCGGGCAACAAGCGCGGTTCGATGCAGACCAAAATGCGCAACTTGCGCAATGGGAACATGATGGACTTCCGGTTCCGCGCGGAAGAAACGCTGGAAAAAGTGGTGGTGGACGAAATCCAGTTCGAGTATCTCTACAGCGACGGGGATACGCATCATTTCATGAACACGGAGAATTACGAACAGCTGGCGCTGCAGAACGACATCGTGGGTGACACCAGGGATTACTTGATTCCGAATCTGCCGGTGAAAATTGAGTATTACGACGATAAGCCGATTGGCGTGTTGCTGCCGGACACGGTGGATCTGACGGTGGTGGAGACGGAACAAAGCATCCAGAAGGCGACGGCCAGCGCGGTGATGAAGCCCGCGAAGCTGGAGACCGGGTTGATCGTCAACGTTCCACCGTTCGTGGGTAACGGCGACAAGATCAAGGTGGATACTTCCGAGGCGCGGTACATTCAGAGAGTGCAGTAGTTTTCCGCAGGCGACAGCGCCGCCCTTCACGGAGCCGGTCAGCGAGACTCGGGCCGGCTCTTGCGTTTTCCGGGAAAGGCATCGAGACGAGGACCCGAATTTCTCCAGAGCATGCCCACCTGCCCCAGTTGCGGAAAATCATTCAGCGGATTTTCGATCGGGTCGAGCTCTGCGTCCGAGTGCCGGGAATGCCGCGCGGCGAGAGCGCGAACCGCTGCGGACGCCATCCCGCCGGGCTCGCGTGCGCGCGGCGGTTTCGGGAGTTTCATTCAGACCCTGCCGCTGGTGACACGCACGATCATCGCGGTGAATGTACTGGTCTATATCGCCATGGGTTTGTCGGGTGTTTCCTGGACCGATCCGAGCGTTCTACAGGCGATCCGCTGGGGCGCGAATTTTGGTCCCTTGACGCTGAGCGGCCAATGGTGGCGGCTGTTCACATCCATGTTTGTGCACTTTGGTTTTTTTCACATTGCTTTGAACATGTGGTGCTTGCGGAATTTGGCTATCGCTCTGGAACCGCTGATGGGCCGGCTGGCGTTCGGCGTCACGTATTTGTTCTGCGGCCTGGCGGCCAGTGCCGTCAGTACGGCGTGGAATCCGTGGCGCGCCTCGGCGGGAGCTTCCGGCGCCATTTTCGGAATTGCGGGCGCGTTTGTGTCTTATCTGGTGCTGAAGAAGGCGGCGATCCCTGCGAGCTTGGTGCGGCAAAATCTGCAGAGCCTGGCGGTTTTCATTTTGCTGAATCTCTCGATCGGAGCGGCGAGCGGGCATATTGACAACTCGGCGCACCTGGGCGGACTGGCGGCGGGATTGGTGATCGGCGCACTCATCCCAAGAGTTACCAGGAGCGCGGTTTTTGCCCGCGGCCGGGATATTGCAATGGCTGCCGTGCCGACGGACGAGGCGAACGCCGGGTATTCGCGAAGGACGAAAATAATTGGGATCGCGCTGGGCTGCGCGATTGCTTTGCTCGCCGGGCTGCAACAGCTGCACGCGCGGAACCTTCCCAGTGCGCAGTATGGCAGAGCTGTTTCGCTTGCGGCTTCCGGGCACATGGACGAAGCGATTGCGGAAATGCGGAAGCTGGTGCAGATGCAGCCTGACAACATACTGGCACAAGCTCTTCTCGGCGAGTGGCTGCTCGAGCGGAATGATCCGGCTGGAGCCGTTCCGCCGCTAGAAGCGGCCCTGTTGTATGAACCTGGCGCGAATGCGATTGCTCAGAATTTAGCCCTCGCCTATCTGGGCTCGGGAAGGCCGCAACAAGCGATCATCGAAATCCCACAGGCTGCGAGTCAGAATAAAGAACAACAGTGGAAGAGAGATTTTATTCACGGCCTTGCGGCCGATGAGGTTGGCGATACCCAGGCCGCGTTACAGAATTTGCGTTTGGCGGCTCAATTGAACCCGAATTTCTCAGAAGCCCAGCTGGCGCTGGCGCGAGTGAACGCCAAACCTTCCGAAAAGCCCGCTGTCGGTGCGATCCCCTACGCAAAATTAATCATGAAGTCTGAGGCGTGGCCATACTATCCGTAGCTTCCGATTGATTGAAACTCCCCGCAGAGAGTTTCCAGTCGAAGAGCGCCAGTCAGACCGCGACGGCGGACTTGGTGCCGAAGACGCGCAGGAAGATGGCGTCCACGGCGCGCAGCTGGCGATGCAGGTGGAAGGTGTGCGCTAGCGCTTGCTGGTCAAGAAATTTGCGGATGTTGGCATCGGAAGCGACGCGATCCTGGAAGCTGGTTTCGGATTCCCATGCGGCCATGGCGTGCGCCTGGACCCACTTGTAAGCGTCTTCGCGCGGAGCACCGTGTTCGACCAAATCCTGCAGAAGCTGGCCGGAAAAAACCAGACCTTGCGTGGCGTTGAGATTCCGCAACATGCGTTCGGGAAACACTTTCATATTGGCGACAATTTCCGTCGTGCGATGCAGCATGTAATCCAGCAGAATCGTGGAATCGGGGAGAACTACACGCTCGACGGAACTGTGCGAAATATCGCGTTCGTGCCACAACGCGACATTTTCCAGGGCCGCAAGAGAATTGGCGCGCACCACGCGGGCCAGCCCGCAGATTTGTTCGCTGGAGACCGGATTGCGCTTGTGCGGCATGGCGGAGCTGCCACGCTGCTCACCGCCGAAAGGTTCCTCGACTTCGCGCACTTCGGTGCGTTGCAGGTGGCGAATTTCCTGCGCGATGCGTTCAAGCGACGCGGCAACGACGGCCAGCGTGGTTAGATATTGCGCGTGGCGGTCGCGTTCAATCACTTGCGAAGTGATTGGCGCGGTGGCCAGTCCCAGGCGATGGCATATTTTCTGTTCGATCTCCGGTCCCAGATGCGTGCAGGTGCCCACCGCGCCGGAAATTTTCCCGACGGCCATTTGCTGCGCAGCAACCTCGAAGCGCGCGAGATCGCGGCGATTTTCAGCGTACCAGTTGGCAATCTTCAGCCCGAAGGTAATCGGCTCGGCATGAATGCCGTGCGTGCGCCCGATTTCGGGCGTGTCTTTGAATTCCCAGGCGCGTCGCTCGAGGACTCCACCCAGCGCTTCGATTTTTTTCTCGATGAGATGAGACGCTTCGCGGATGAGGAGCGCTTGCGCGGTGTCTACCACATCGTTGGAAGTAAGACCGTAATGCAACCAGCGCGCGGCTTCGGGATCGGCTAGCGATTCCTGCACGGCGATGGTGAAGGCGATCACGTCGTGGCGAACTTTTGCTTCGATTTCGTTGATGCGGGCGACATCCACGCGGGCGCGCTGGCGCAATATCGCAGCAGCCGCGCGCGGCACGACGCCTGCTTCGGCGAGCGTTTCGGTTGCCGCCAGCTCCACTTCCAGCCATTTCTGAAAGCGATTTTCTTCGCTCCAGACGCGGCCCATTTCCGGGCGGGTGTAGCGTGCAATCAAATCCAGCTCCCTTGGCAGCTGCGCACGGGCGAAACAATCGAGCGTGCGAAGCCCGTCGCGAACCCGAGCAAAAGGCGGACGGAATTCCCTGTGCCATCATACCCGAATTGGCGGGGGTGAGCGAAGAGCCGACCCGGCCCGTTCTTGTGAAGACAAACGGTTTCGTTTCAGGGCTTTGGCGGAAATTCGCGCACCAAACGACTTACTAAATAGCAGGTGAATCTCAATAGGAGGAGCAAAACAATGAAAGTGATGGTTTCCTGGTTTAGCGTGAACGATTTTGAGGGCGCAAAGAAGTTTTACGGCAACGTGCTGGGTCTGAAGAAAACGTTTGAAGCGCAGCAGTGGGCGGAGTTCGCAGGCGCCGAAGGCGAAGAGAGCATCGGCGTTGCGGTCAATCCGCGAGCAGGAAAAGAGCCGGGAGCGACGATCGTGCTGCGAGTGGAGGACATCGAGCGCGAACAGAAACGACTGGAGACGGCTGGGGTGAAATTCGAGGGGAGGATCGAGGAAATTCCGGGCATCGTGAAGCTCGCAACGTTCCGCGATCCTTCGGGCAACCGGTTGCAGCTGGCCCAACCGCTGATGCAGTCGTAAGTCGCAGGCGAGGTGCAAGGAGCCGCGCCGGTTTGGTATGTCGTTGTAAACTGGCGCGGCTCAGTTAATTTTGGGGAGAGAAAAATGGCCGTCGATCCGCTGCCGGAAATTGCCTTGCAGGAAGAAGCTCAGCTGGTGGAAAAAGCGCGCCAAGGAGACAGCCTGGCGTTCGGATCGCTCTTCGAGCCGTGGCGCAAGCCGCTTTTCGGGTACATCTACCGGATGGTGACGCTGCGGCAGGACGCCGAGGATTTGTTGCAGGACGTGCTGGTGCGAGTTCTGGAAGGAATACGAACCTATCGCGGCGAAGCGCGGTTCAAGAGCTGGGTTTTCGGCATCGCGACGCATGTGTGCCTGGACCATTTGCGGGCGAAGAAGCGCTGGCGGGTGGAGGCGCAATTGATCGGCGAGCAGGAAAGCACGGCCGATCCGAAGAAAGTCGAAGAACTCAAGCAGTTCATGCAGCATCCGGAATTTAGCTTCGAAATTCGCGAGCACATCGCGTTTTGTTTCTCGTGTATTGCGCGCACCTTGCCGCCGGAGGAACAGGCCACATTGATGCTGAAGGAAGTTCTGGGATTTACCGGGGCGGAAGCAGCAGGGATCCTGGGCGTTTCCGAGCCGGTGTTCCGCCACAGGCTTTCGGCGGGCCGCGCGAAGATGATTGAAGATTACGACGGCCTTTGCGCACTGATCAATAAGACGGGCATGTGTTATCAGTGCAGCGCCTTGCAGCAAGTCGCCGGCGAAGGACATCGCGGCGCGGACCTGGTGCAGATCGAAGTCGCGCCCGGAGTGGCGATGAGCGCCGAGAACTTATTCGACGCGCGGCTCGCAGTTGTGCGCGACGCGGACCTGGAGTCGGGACGAACGCGCGTGGTACACGATTTGTTCTACAGCAGCCTGGCGCAGCGCGAAGAGTCTCGTTAAGCGGTGGGACCGTAAAGCTTATAGCTCGAAGGGACCGAGGGGGCTGCGTTGCTTCGCGATGTGCAAGCTGCCACGAAAGGCGAATTCGCCGGGACGGCGGTCGAGAGCTTCTTTGGCGGAGATTTCGGCGACATAAGGGTCGTTGTTTTGCTCAGAGAGGTGCGCCAGAACAACATAGCGCGCGCGTGCGTCAAAAGCATCGGGATCGGCGAAAAATTCGCTGACGACCTTATTCGACAAGTGCCCGCGGTTGCTCATCACGCGCTGCTTGATGTGCCAGGGATAGGGCCCGGCCTTGAGCTTGTCGAGGTCGTGGTTGGACTCAATCATCAGGAAATCAACCTCGCGCAAATGATCTTTCACATGGAGTGGAAGGCAGCCGAGGTCGGTAACAATTGCAACTTTTGTTCCGTTGGTGCGAAAAGTGAAGGCCACGGGTTCATCTGCATCATGGGTAACACTGAACGGATTGACTTCGATATCGCCGATCTGGAATCGCCGGCCCGCCCGAATATATTCAACTCGGTCAATCTGCGCCTTTTTGCTGGGTTTCTCAGGATCTTCGGTGTACATCGAGACGATCTTTAGATGCGTTGGCTGGGTCAGATACGCGGGACAATTCCACTCGCGCGTCAGCTGCGCGAGGCCGCTTGAATGATCCGAATGTTCATGGCTGACGAGGATACCGTCAACTTTTTCGGGGCGGGCGCGGCCGAGAGTTTCAAAACGCCGCAGCATTTCTTTTTTGCCCAGACCGGCATCAACGAGAAGAGTCGTAGACCCCGACTCAAGCAATGTGCAATTGCCCGCACTGCCGGACGCCAGAATGGATACGCGAAACGAGATACGCTTCCCCCGCGAATCGCATCAACAACCGCAAACGGTTGCGCGCGACACCGCAATGGGATGATGTCAAAGTGCTAAGCTGGCGTCAATACGAAGTCGCGCAAGAGAAACTAGGTCGTAGGCCAATAACCGGTTGACGCTCTTCGGGAATTCAGAAAATCAGATTGCCAACTGGTCCTGGGTGAGCTCGAAGCCGTTGAGGTTGCCGACGACGGAGGCGGCCATGCGGCCGGGCTGAAAGAATTCGCGGGCCAGTTGCTGGACGTCTTCGACGGTGACGCTTTCCAGCAGCGCGATCAAATCCTGCGCGGTGAAGTGGCGCTTGAAGTACATGTGATAGCGCGCCAGGCTGTTCATGCGCTGGCCGCTGCCTTCGAGCGCCAGTAGCGTGGCGCCTTTCAGGTGGTCTTTCGCGCGGCGGAGTTCCGGGGCGCTCAGTGGTTCATCGCGCAAGCGCCGGAATTCATCGAGCACGGAGCGGACCAGCTGCGAAGCGGTGTCCAGCGAAGTCCCGGCATAGACCGAAAGCGCGCCGGCATCGCGATAGGAATTAAGTTCGCTGAAGATTGCGTAGGCCAGGCCCTGGCGCTCGCGAATATTCTGGAACAGGCGCGAGGACATTCCGCCGCCGAGAACGTTGTTGAGCACCGCGACGCCGAAGCGGCGGCGATCGGTCATGGGCAGCGCCGGAACGCCCATGCAGATGTGAACCTGCTCGAGTTCGTGTTTGGTGCGCAGAGTGACGTGCGACGCTGCCTGCGGGGTGGCTTCGGCGGCGTCTTCGCCGGCTGAGGTGCCTTTTGCGAAGCGCTCTGCAACCAGATCCACCAGCTGCGTGTGCGTCAGATGGCCCGCGGCGGTGATGACCATGTTGTTCGGCGCATATCTTTGCTTGAACCAGGTGCGCAAGGTGTCGCGCGTGAAGGCGGAGACGGTTTCCGGCGTACCCAAAATTGGTTTGCCCAAGGCGTGCGGTGACCAGAAATTCTGGGTGAACAGCTCATGGACGAGGTCTTCGGGATTGTCCTGGGTCATGCGAATTTCTTCCAGGATGACGGATTTTTCGCGGTCAATTTCGTCATCGGCGAATTTCGGATCCAGTACCATGTCCGCCAGAACGTCGAAGGCCTTGGGCAGATGTTCGTCGAGTACGCGAGTATTGAAGCAGACCATTTCCTTGGAAGTGAACGCATCGAGCATTCCGCCAACGCTGTCCACTTCCCGCGCGATATCTTCGGCGGTCCGCCGTGTGGTGCCTTTGAAGACCATGTGCTCGATGAAATGCGAAATGCCGTTCAGGCCGGGAGGTTCACAGCGCGAGCCGGTGCGCAGCCAGATGCCGACGGACACCGAGTGCACGTGTTCCATCGGCTCGGTGATGACGACGAGCCCGTTTGGAAGGGCTTCGGTATGGACCCTATGATTTGTGTCGGGCATGTGGTTGTCTGATTCCATTGTGGCACGGTGGGCCTATAAATGTCATGGACACGACGATTGTTTTATTGCGCATTGTGAACCCTACGGCGGTGCGCAAATCCGCGGAGGGCTACGGCGCGGGGGCGGCGTGGGACCGCTCGATGCGCGGTGGGTCTAGGTAAGTTTCTCGTCCGCTGAGAGCTTGCCGTATTCGCTGGAATAATGCAGCGGGACATCGGCGTATGCGCCTTTATCCATGGAATACACTTCGCAGGAATCGTAGGGGTACGAATAGATGTGCACGCTGGTAGAGGGTTGATTGAATTCCGGCAAATTCTGCACCTGGTGTACGGGCTCTTCTGGACGCACCACGGCGGGATGGGTTGCGTCCATGATGTAGGAATCGGAGGGGACGAGTTTGCAGCTGCCGTGTGCCGCGTCGCGATTTTCCACGCGGAAATTCTGCACGCGCAGGCGTCCGATCGGCGTGACCATCCAGCAATTCTGATCGCGATGATTGTGGATGCGGCTGAGCTGGCCGATATTCCAGCAGATCGCGAGGATTTCAAAGAGTCCGCATTTGTAGATCAGATTCCGTGTGTAATGGCTGTTCGCGTAAAAAATATAGGGAGCCAGAGTTTCCGGCTGAATGGCCTTGCGCTCGGTGAATTCGAGGACGCGGGGAATGGTGAATTCTTTTTCAGGAATGGCGCCGAGCTGCTTCACCCATTCATCAATGGAGACTGATTCCATCGGCTTTTTAGTTTCCGCTGGCGTCACGGTGCTCATTGGCGCGCCTCCTGTTGCGTCCGCGTGCGAATCTCAAACGCTTCATTATATCGCTGCGTAAGCGCGCCGGAGGCAGAAAAACAGTGCGCGGCCGCGTGTTATCATGATCGTAAGATGCCTGCGAACAACTCTCACATTCCGGTGAATCTGCTCGGCCAGTCTGCGGAAGAACTGCGGCGATGTATGCAAACCCTTGGCGAGCCGGCCTACCGCGGCGCGCAGATTTACCGCGCACTTTACGCCGAGCGGCGGTTTGACGTTGCGAAGATGAGCAATTTGCCGATGGCGCTGCGCGAGCGACTCGGGCGCGAGACGGTCATCGCGCTGCCGCAGATCGCGCGGAGTTACCGCTCGGGCGACGGCACGGTGCGTTACGTGCTGGCGCTGCCAGCGATGGAACCGGGTGACCCGCTGAAGTCCGCAAAGCCCGCGACGGTCGAAACAGTTTTCATGCCGGAAGAAAATCGCCAGACGATATGCGTTTCCACGCAGGCGGGTTGCGCCGTGGATTGTCACTTTTGCCTGACCGCGACGCTGGGGTTGATCCGCAATCTCACGGCGGGAGAAATTATCGGGCAAGTGCTGCTCGCACTGGAAGAAAATCGCGCGAGCCTGAAGCCGCAGTCGAATGTGGTGCTGATGGGCCAGGGCGAACCTTTATTGAACTACGAGCCGGTGATGGCCGCGCTGCGAATCCTGCTGGACCCGAACGGCATGGCGATCACGCCGAAGCACAGCACGCTTTCCACCAGTGGAATCATTCCGGGCATCGAGCGGCTGGGCGGCGAAAAAGTGCGTCCGAAGCTGGCCATTTCATTGAACGCATCGTCGAACGAGCAGCGTGAAAAAATCATGCCGATCAACCGCAAGTATCCGATGGAAGATCTGCTGGCGGCGTGCGCACGGTATCCGCTGCGTCCCTGGGAGCATTTGACATTTGAATATGTGCTGCTGGGAGGATTTAACGACGCACCGGAAGATGCGCGGCGCGTGGCGAAGTTGCTGGCACATTTGCGCGCGAAGGTGAATTTGATCCCCTGGAATCCCGGAGAGCTGCCCTACCAGAAGCCCGCGGAGGCACGCATTGAAGAATTTCGCCGCATCCTAGAGGAAAAAGGAGTGCGCGCTTTTGTGCGCTACTCGCGCGGGCAGGATGTGATGGCTGCTTGCGGGCAGCTGGCGCTGCTGGAATCAGCCGCACCACCGGCTGCGGCGCCCCTCGAACAGATTTCCCCCGCGCCGTAGATCGCTGGTTCGCCGAGCTAGTTGTAAATCATGAACGAATTCCAATCGCGGCCATCAGGCGGCCGGTGGTGTGTTCGCTCCGGTAGCTGAAGAAAAGATCGCGCCGGCAAGCGGTGCAGAAGTCGGAGGAAAGGATATTTTTGGGTGTGATTCCCGCGCCGGCCAGAATGGCGCGGTTTGCGGCGATCAAGTCGAGGTGGGCGCGCGGGGCGGGCGGCGCATGTCCGGGCGGACGCATGGTGAGCCAGGGCAGCCAGTTGGGATCGTTGTCGCCATTTTCCAGCGCATCGACTGGGCCGGCGAACCATTCGCGGGCGTTCGGAAATTTTGCGGTGAATTCCTTCACCACTTCGTGGCCGACTTCGTAGCAGCACTCGCCGATACCCGGTCCCAGCGCAGCGATTACGTCCTGCGGGCGTGTGCCAAATTCCATTTGCATGCGGCCTAAAGTTTTTTCGGCAATGCGCTGCGCCGTGCCGCGCCAGCCGGAGTGAATCGCGGCGACCGCGCGCTGCCTGGTATCGGCAAGCAAAATGGGAATGCAGTCAGCGGTTTGGATGGTCAGCAAGACGCCGGGCTCACAAGTGATCAGGGCGTCGCCTTGCGGCGCTGCTTCGCCCTGCGGGGCTTCTGCAGCGTCCACGACGTGCACGATATCGGAATGAATCTGGCGCAAGGCAACCACGCGCATTTTGCTCGCGCCGAGGGCCCTGAAGAATCGCGTGCGATTTTGCAGGACGAGGTCGCGCGAATCCCAGTCGGTGAATCCGAGGTTCAGGACCCTGTCCGCCGCACTTCGTTTCTTTGCCTCTGCGAGGCTTCGATCTGTCGCCAGCTCGCTCGCGCCACCGGGACGCGTGCTGAAACCGTGAGTGAGCCAAGCGATGCGGACGAGCGACGGCGCTTCTAGGATCTGCAGGCGGCCGCGACGGCGCAACTGCCATTGCACAGAACGATTCCCTCGCTTGGTCCTGGCTTTTCGCGGCGCCTTTTTTTTCCTTGCGAGTCGAGTGGGCATGTCCGATTGTTCGGGCCTCACGCCAAATCGCGGCGCCCGTTCATTATAGGTATAATCGCGCTGCAGCGCAGAATTTGCACTTCGTCGAACGATTCGCAAGCGAGGCGCCTGTGATCGTGGGTCTGGGATTGGACATCGCGGAGATTGACCGAATCGAAGCGGCGCTCGCGCGGCACGGCGCGCCGATTCTGGAACGCCTGTTCACACCGGCGGAAATCGCCTACTGCGAGAGTTTTCGCGGAAAATTCGAGCGTTATGCGGGACGATTCGCCGCCAAGGAGGCGGCGATGAAGGCGCTGGGAACGGGTTGGCGGTTCGGCGTGCGCTGGCGGGACATAGAAGTGATACGCCAGGCGACCGGCAAGCCTTCGCTGCGGCTGCACGGCGTGGCAGGCGAGGTCGCCGAGCGGCTGGGCGTGAAAAACATTTCACTTACGATCACGCACAGCGGGAATCTCGCGCTGGCCGAGGTTATCTTCGAGAACTGACCACTTCGTTGCGTTCAACCGCTTCCTGCGCGGAACGGACGCGCGCTTCGCACCAGACATTCGCCGGGCGGCGGCCTTCCACACGTACTTTCAAGTAGTTGCCGGTCAAAGCTTCCGTCCAGGTGTCACCGCCGCGCGCCAGCGTGAGAGCGCGCACCGTTCGTCCCGCTTGAAGCGCGCGGAAGGCCGCAGACTTCTGCTGACCGAGCGCGCGTAAAGCGCGAGCACGGTCACGAGTGACCGCAAGCGAAACTGGCGCGCCAAGATCGGCCGCTTTGGTACCGGGACGTGCGGAGAAGGAGAACACGTGCAAATAGGTGAACGGCAGACACGCGATGAATTCGAAAGTAGCGGCGAAATCTTCATCGGTTTCGCCGGGGAAGCCGGCGATGACGTCTGCGCCGATCGCTGCGTCCGGCAGCGCGCGGCGAATCAGCCGGATGCGTTCCGCGTAGTGCGCAGCACGATACCAGCGATGCATCGCGCGCAGAATGCGGTCTGAACCGGACTGCAGTGGGACATGAAAATGCGGAGCGATTCGCGGCGACGCCGCAACGAGCGCGATGAAGTCTTCGGTGACGTCCTGCGGCTCGATGGAACTGAAGCGCAGCTGTTCCAGCGCCGTTTCGTGCCGAATGCGACGCAGCAAACCGGCCAAATCCACGCGCGGCTCCAGATCACGACCGTACGAACCAAGATTGATTCCGCTGAGGACGATTTCCTTCGCTCCCGCCGCAACGAGTTTCCGCGTTTCTTCCAGCACTTCGTCCGGCGGGAGGCTGCGGCTGCGTCCGCGAACGAATGGGATGACACAGTAAGAGCAGCGATTGTTGCAACCATCCTGAATTTTCAGGATGGGCCTGGTGCGATCGGCCGGGATGCCTGCCAGGGGACTGACCTGCATGGACGTCTGCTCGAAGATGTCTCCCGTAAGGATTTTGGCCGGGCCGCGCGCAAGCGACATGGGTTCGGTGTCGAGGATCGCGAGCGGAACGAAATCGCGTGCGGACGTGCGGTCGAAGGATTCGCCAGAGGAACTCGCGACAGAGCCGGCGACGGGGACAAGGTCCCAGGGCGCTGCCAGTGATTCACGAAGCAGGCGGGGAATCTCGGTCTGATGGGAATTTCCCACCACCCAGGAAACGCCGGGAAGCTGCGCGAGATCCTCGGGAGCGCGCTGTGCGTAGCACCCGGTAACCAGGATCCGGGCGGCAGGATTCGCGCGATGAATCTTGCGCACGGCATCGCGGGCTTGCGAATCCGCCGCCGAGGTTACGGTGCAGGTGTTGAGCACCACCACGTCGCAAGAGGCGTGCTGATCGAGCATGGTCCAGCCGGCGGCGCGCAAGGCGCGCCGCATGGCCGCAGCGTCTGCCTCGGTGGCGCGACAGCCAAAATTTTCTACAGAGAAGGTAGCCATGAATTACGCGCACGCTCCCCACGGGGAGGACGCGGAAGGGAGATTATAGCAGCGTAACTACGCAGGAGTCACAGCCACCGACGCGGAGACGGTCCGACGAATCGCGGAATTAGACTCCAGCACCGCGGCGCTGGTAACAGAGCAGGATCAAGTCTGCGCGGCGGCGAACGCCGAATTTGGCCAGCAGGTTTGAAACGTGGAATTTCACGGTGCGTTCGGAGATGTGCAGGCGATCGGCGACTTCTTTATTGGCCAAATTTTCCAGCAGCCCCGCGAGGACTTCCTGCTCGCGGCGGCTCAATTCGGCGGGGGAATCGCCGCGCAATCGGCGCCCCTGGGTGGTGCTCAAAATCGAGTCCACGAAGCGCGAAAGAACCTCGCGAGGCACCCAGAAACCACCGGAGGCGACCAGCGGAAGTGCGCGCGGAAGCTGCTCGCGCGCTTCCTTGTAATTCAGAATGCCTTTCACACCCTGGCGAAGGAGCGTATAGCTATCGGCTTCCTTCAGATTGTCGCCCACGACCAGCAGGCGAGCCGCAGCATTATGATCGAGGATATTGCCCAGCAATGCGCCGGTGGCTTGCCGTGCCGCGTGCGCATCGATCACGTATACGGAAGCTCGCGGAACTTCCAGATTGCGCAGATCCGGCGCGAGCATGGAATCGAGTTGCCGGATCACCAGCTGAAAACTGGAGTCTACGAGCAAGCGGCGAAATTCCTCCAGCACCATCGGGTGCGGGGAAAGGATGCAGACCTTTAGTAATTTGGAGTTTGCGGTCGCCTTAACCATCGTAGCTAAGGCTAGCGGAATTGGCGCGCAGGGGCAAGAAAGATGGAGGAGCGGATTTCATACCAGACACGGGTGTGCGCAGGCTGCATTTCAAGGCGCGGCAAGTCGAGGTTTACTCGAGGCGCAGTTCGGACCGCTCGGGCCAGGAACACGAAACCCTTTTGGGGCGCTGGATTTAGCGGGCAGGACTGCGGGCCAGCCGTTTTAGGAAGGTTCGGAGAGTTCGCCGCCGGTCGGGTCCATCCTGCGCGCGGGCCGCTTGGCAGGGAGGCCAGCCTGGCGGACTTTATAGAGCAGCGCGCGGTAACTGATCTTCAGGACCTCAGCGGTTCTGCGCCGGTTCCAATGGTTGGCTTGCAAGACTTTCAAGATGACGTCGTGTTCCATGCGGCGAGTGACCTGCTGCGCGATATGCTTGAGCGGAATGTTCCCTTCTTCGTTCATCTCGTAGGAAATATGCAGCGGTTTCTTCTCAGCGGACGGATCGCGGTCGGTATGGAAAGCTTCTTCCGAGCCGAGGATTACGTAGCGCGCGATGCAGTTTTCGAGCTCGCGGATGTTGCCGGGCCACTCGCGCTGCTGGAGCAACTGCAAGACTTCGCGCGAGACCGGCGCGGCTTCGCGCTGGAAACGGCGGTTGAAGAGTTGCCGGAGATAATCAACGAGATAGGGAATATCGTCGCGCCGGTTGCGCAGGGAGGGCAGCGTGATGGTGATCACGTTGATGCGGTAAAACAGATCGGCGCGAAAGCCGCCGCGGGCGATTTCCTGATGCAGCAGGCGGTTGGTCGCGCAGATGACGCGAGCGTCCATGCGCCTTTCCTCGTGGTCGCCGATGCGCGTGAAATGACCGTCCTGAAGGACATGCAGCAACTTCGCCTGCAGGCTCGAATCGATCTCGGCAATTTCGTCCAGGAACAGCGTTCCACCCTGCGCCAGTTCCATGCGGCCGGGTTTCGCGGCGTGCGCACCAGTGAATGCGCCTTTCTGAAATCCGAATAGTTCGCTTTCGATCAGCGTGGCCGGAATCGCCGGACAATTCACTTTGACAAAGGGGCCCTGATTCCAGGGGGAGCGCTCGTGGATAAAGCGGGCCAGAACTTCTTTTCCGGTGCCGCTTTCACCCAGAACGAGGATGGGAACGTTAAGCCCGGCGGCACGTTCGACTCGTTGCCGCACGGCTTGCATGGCCTCGGACGGGCCAAAATAGATGTGTGCAGGGGGTAATTCGAAACTTTGGGTAAGCGGTGCGAGCTTTGCTTCAGCGGCGGATGCCATTGATGTCCAGTGAGCTTAAGTAGGGCTTATGCCGCGCCCCCGAGAAGAATATTGCACACCGACCGCCAAACGTATGAAAAGCAGTGGTACGCATAGCTCACTCGCTTGAGGGCACAAATTCCCGTAATTGACTGTTTCTTGGGCAGATAGGCCGATCCGTAGTTTTACGCGCTTTAGTACTAAACGGCCAAGGGCGGGCGAGACGCAGTACTATCGTCAGAAAATGCTAGGCACTTTCGGGAACCTGTCTTCCTTGCTGGCATGACCGTTGATTTGGGCGGATTCCCAGGACGGTCCGGCACCGAGGCGAACCGGGAAGCTGGCGCGTCGCGACAGGAGGGATACCGACCCGGGGCTCGCGCAACTCATCGTTGCGGGAAGATCAAGGCCTCCAGCATGTCCGCGCGGGCCTTTTGGTCCGAGGCAAACAGCTGCAGAAGGTCCGTCACAGAAATCATGCCGCGGAAGCCCTTCTCGTGGTCGAGGACCACCAGGTGATAGATGCCGTGCTGTTCCATCAACCGCAAACAATCTTCAAGCGACGTATCGGGAGTGGTGCTCACCAATTGCCGCGTCATGATTTCTGAAACGCGCATCCAGGCGGGACACTTGTTTTCGGCGGCGACTTTGTCGGAAACATCGCTTTGCGACACGACTCCCAGGAGCACGCCGTGCTGGTCGCAGACGCCGACAGCGCGCACCTGTTTGTCGCGCAGGTAGCGAGCGGCATCGTGCACGGTCGTGTCTTCGGCGATGAAATAGACATCGCGACGGGAAGCGATCAAGTCGGCAACTTTCATGGGAACCTCCTGGCGGCTGCACTGCAGCGGATGGTAGGGCGATTCACGCGGAGAATGCAACTGAAATTCAAAGAGTGCGGGAGAAGGGGGTGAAATCTCCGAGTGCGCGCCGCAGCGGTGCGCACCCGGATTCGCGATTTTGGATCTGACACGAAAGCTATGGAGAACAGATGCAGACGGACACATTGCTGGTCCCGCTGAGAAAAATCCTAAATCGGTGACGCCTCTCCCCGAATAATATCGTAGCGCTCGATTACGGCCGCCACTCCAATCGATTCACGCGCGTCGTCTTCCTGCTTGTCCACGCGCACGACACGTCCGTGCGCGCGAACGAAGACTTCGGTGCCGCGTGTAATTTCCGCCGGCAAGGTGAGCGTGAAATCAACTTCGGTGCCGGGGGCAAGATCCTTCTCCATCATGAAGTAAACGCCGCGCGTCGAGATATCGCGTGTCTGGCCGTTGTGCGTACCCGGCTCTCGATTGATCGGCAGGCGAACGTTTACCGGTAGCGATAAGTCATACCGGCGTGCCATACGACGCTCCGTCATCCCCACTGATCCTCCATGCCAAGATTGAAGTGCAACACTTCCCCGTAACTTGAAGCAGCAATCGCTCTTCCAAAGACGACTTACTCTTCAACGGACTGCTCGCGGGCATCCGGCTAGGCAACTTCCCTCGCCCCTGGCTACGGCACGGCCTGGGGCAGGTGGCAAACCCTTTCAAAACAGCGACAAGCGTTGCTATGAGTTTCAGAACGGGAGGCTCAAAAGCGATCCTCCCAGCGGGGGCATCGCCCATGCCCCATTTCGGAGCGAATACTAGACCATGCCGAGGGCAGATGGGTAGCGCTATTTCGCTGAATGTGCTCTAGATATGCAACTCTTTGCAACAGTAGTAGGACTAGTACGTTTCAGTACTACGTGCCAGATTTTGCGAATAACTCCGCGAAAAAAACGACTGCCGGACCTCGCCGTTTCCTTGCCCGGGATCGGCAGCCGTTTGCTGATTTCGTTAATTTACATTCGTGGAACTATGAACCGCGAATGGCAGGAGCGGATTCCTTCACTGCGGCGTCCTTGGCTTCCAGTTCCTTCGCCGTCGCTTGCTTTCCGGCCGCTTCGCGCGCGGCTTTCGCCGCCGCCGAACGGGCGCCGCGACCGGAATCGAGATTGAATTGCCGCATCTTGTAGAGCAGCGCCTTGTAGCTGATGCCCAGCATGCGCGCCGCGTCTTTGCGGCACCAATTGGTTTTCTCGAGTGCGTCGGCGATGGCTTCCATCTCGGCTTCGTCTTTCAATCCGCGAACCAGGGCCTTCAGGCCCTGTTCTTTCGGCGGAGGGGCTTCTTCGCGCGGAGCGGTGCGATGTTGCTGGCCGGTCATTTCCAGCAGTTCGCGGAAACTGCCTTCGTCGTCTTCCAGAATTACGTAGCGCTTCACAAAGTTCTCGAGTTCGCGCAGGTTGCCAGGCCACGGGTAGCGCAGCGCTGCTTCGAGCAAATGCTTGGAGGGATCGGGAGCTGGTTTGGCGTACTTCTCGCTGTACTTCGCCAGAAAATGGCGGAAGAGCAGGGGAATTTCGGTGGTGCGTTCGCGCAGCGGCGGAATGTGGATGGAAAGCACGTTCAAACGGTAGTAGAGGTCCTCCCGAAAGCGTCCGGAGCGCATGGCATCCTTCACGTCCACGTTGGTGGCCGCCAGAACTCGCACGTCCACATTCACCACGGCGCGGGCGCCGAGGCGAGAGAACTGGCCGTCTTGCAGCACGTGCAGAAGTTTCGCCTGGAGGTGCGGGCTCATTTCGGCGATTTCATCCAGAAAAATCGTGCCCTTGTTCGCCAATTCGAATTTGCCGGGCTTGGCGCGAACCGCTCCAGTAAAAGCGCCTTGCTCGTAACCGAAGAGTTCGGATTCCAGCAACTCGCCCGGCAAGGCCGCGCAATTCACTTTGATGAAGGGCTGTACCCGGCGCGTCGAGCGCAGATGAATCATTCGCGCGATGACTTCCTTGCCGACTCCGCTTTCACCGCTGATGAAAACGGGGACGTCCACGGGAGCGATCTGCAGAACCTGCTGGCGGATCTTCAGCATTTGCGGGCTCGCGGCCAGGAAAGAAAGGTCTTCGGTAAGCGCTTCACAGTATTCGCGGAGCGATTTGTTCTCCGAGCGCAGTTCCTTCTTCTGGCGGCATTTCAGGAAGGCCGCATCCAGTTCCGGCTTTTCAAACGGCTTGGTCAGATAATCGAGCGCGCCGATGCGAATGGCTTCGACAACGGTCGTGACTTCGTTCGAGCACGAAAGCATGATTACGTTGAGGGTGCGATCGATCTGCATCAATTGACGCAGCGTCTCCAGACCATCCATCTCCGGCATCAGCACGTCTAGCACAATGTAATCGGGACGCTCGCCGGTGCCGATGCGCTCGAGCGCCTCTTTGCCGCTGGCGACGGCCTCGACGCCGAATCCATCCACTTCCAGAAGTGTTTGAAGATACTTTCGAATGCTGGGTTCGTCGTCTACGACGAGAATATTTTCTTTGTCAGCCATCGTTTTTCCTAAGGAGCCGAAAAGTGCGGTTCCCGTACATTCCCTATCTTATTCTGCGTTCGTCGGAAGAAGAAATGAGAAAGAGCTGCCGTGTCCAACTACGCTATCCACCCAAACTTTACCGCGGTGCGCCTGGATCAAACGCTTGGTGATGGCCAGTCCCAAGCCCATCCCTGAAGACGAGGGGTCCACGCGGACAAACTCCTCGAAAATCTCCTGGTGAAACTCGGCGGCGATCCCGCCGCCGGTATCCGAGACGGAAACCAGCACGCTGTTGGGACGGTTGCGACCGCCGCGGCGGCGGTCGGAGGAAGGCGCGGCTTCCGAAATGCGGCGCTCCCAGAAGTGCGGCTCCGCAAGCAAGGTTACACAACCCTGCGCTGGAGTGTGCTTCAGAGCGTTGTCCAGGAAATTTGCAACGCACTGCTGCACTTTTTGGTAATCAAACTTGAAAGGCACGAGCTCAGGATGAATTTGAATATCGAGACGGACCTTGGCGCGCTGAAAGGCATCCTGCCAGCGGCAAGTGAGATCTTTCACGCAATCGCGCAGATCGTTTTCCCGGAGCTGCAGAATCAGTTTGCCGCTTTCCAGCGCGGAGTAATTCAGGAACATCGAAACCAGCCGAATCAAGCGATCGCAGCTTTCTTTCGATTCCAGCAGAATATCTCTTTGGCGATCGTCGAGTCTTCCGAGCGAACCGGTCAGCAGCAGATCGTAATAACCCTTCATGACCGCGAGCGGCGTCTTCAGCTCGTGCGCGGCCGATGCCAGGAACACTGTTTTCTGGCGGTTGACTTCCTGCAAGCGAAGGTAGGCTGCCAGCAAGTTCCGGTAGGTAATCTCCCGTTCTTGCATCAATTCCTGAACGGTCTGCCGCATTTCCGCTTCGTCGGCCGGAGTCTCCTGCGGAGCGGGCTCAAGATAAGTCACCAGCCAGTCGGGCTCCGGCAGCCAGCGAACGCGCGCGCGTTGGACCTCGCTTGCGAAATCGACGGGCATATTGAGTTCTTGTTCGCCTGCTTCGAGCTGTTTCAGAATTTCCTGGCGATCGGTACGAAGAATATCCACGAACAAATTCAGATCCGGCTTGCCATGCAAGCCCTTCTCGTTCAGCCGCTCTTGGGCGTGGAAATTTGTGAACAGGATCTTTCCGGAGCGGTCGGTAACGACCAAAGGTCGGTCAAAGGCATCCAAAAGGCTAGAGACTAGCTGCAGCACCTGCAGGTTACTCGCCTGCTGTTCGGCTGTGGCGCTCTTCGACAAATTGCACTCCCAGGACCGGCGCGAGATGGGCTGCAAACACACCACATTCACGCACCAGTCGGCACTACCAGGGACGGGGTTGGTGATTATGCTCGCAAAGGCCCCAAAAAGTGTCAATGGTAAATGCGTTCTGGTTTGCACAATGTTGGAAATGTTAGGGAGTTAATTTACACTTCCGACTAACGGTCATGTGAGCGTGTCAAACCAAACACTTTGCAAGGTATTGCTAGCGCAGGTGTTAAATAAATTGCAATTCGCTCGCACACTTGCATTCAAATTGCGATTCAAGGAGTCAGTACTAAAACTGGGGTACCAATGGCCATCCGAGAAGGCGCAATCCAGCACCGCGCGGGATTGTCGCCGCTATACGACGAACGTCGCAGATTTCAGCGCATCAACCTGCAAGTGCCGCTGTTCGTGCGTGGCAAGGATGCTCATGGCGAGCAGTTTCTGGAGCTCGCTAAAACCCTAGATATCAGCGCATTGGGGGCTTTCATTACGTGTCCTCGGCCGCTCGTAGTGAATGAGGTTGTGACGCTGACCATTCCTGCGCCCTCGATCACCTCTTCGGCCTTGGTGCCTGCAGGCATGCCGCCCATCCAAGCCAGGGTAAAGCGTCAGCAGGAAGCCGGCGACGTACACCTGGTTGGGGTGGAGTTCCTGAAGCCGATTGGGTAACAACTTTCCCGGATTCGAGTCGCGAGCACAGGTGGGCCACAGGCGATAAAGTGGAATCGTTTTACCTCCCGCCTCGCCGTTCGGCATTGCTTCTCCCCGAGCGACCTGCTTCGAGCGTGTAACTTCCTTGTTTATGGAAACTTGTAGGCTCGGTTTCCCGTCCCTACCCTTTCCTGGATTGGACTTTCTCGTGCTAGTACTTTTCTGCCCCCGCAGTGTCCCTGTTCACAGGGAACAATAAAACTATTGCGGAACCCATTGATGCCTCAGACCGGCGATGCTTCTCAGCCGCAGCCCTCGGGCGAAGACTCGTTCCTGGATCTCCTGGTGGAGACTCTGGACGGGCTCGACGAATCGGTTCGCGGACAATTTCTAAGACAGTTCTTCCGCACCATCGCGCAAATTGATTTCAGCGACGCGCAAAGCAATGACTATTGGGAACGTATCCTGCTGCGGCGGCGGGAACTCGCCGAGAATCTGGGCAAGCGCGTCTCGCTGAAAACGGCGCTGGTGGACGTACTGGCCTCGACGAATTTTCTGCGCGTTCCAATCCTGATGGAGTACGACGAATTCAAGAAGCTGCAAATCAATGCCGCCACCGACGCGCTCACCGGTCTCTACAACCGCCGACTTTTCGATGAGTATTGCGACAAGGAACTAAATCGCGCGAAACGCTATGGCCACCAATTGGCGGTGGTAATCCTGGATCTGCACAAATTGAAGGAAGTGAATGATCGTCACGGCCACTTGCAGGGAGATCAGGTGTTGCAACTCGCGGCGACGACTTTGCAAAAAACGATGCGCGCGTCGGATTTCGCGTTCCGCATCGGCGGCGATGAATTTGCGTTGCTGCTGCCGCAGACCGACCCCGAGCAGGCCATCACGCTTTGCCGCCGCATCCGCAGCCAATACGAAATCGACATTCGGCCTCTCCGAATGGACATTGGCGTCACGCTGGATTTCGGCGTCGCAGTTCATCCGCACGACGGAGAGACCAAGAGCGTGCTGATGAACCTGGCCGACCAACGGCTTTACCAGCTGAAGAACTCCGGGCGCGGGGCGGCGCGGGTGATTCCGCTCGAGACGCAGGCACCGCGCGAAGTTCCCGCCGCCGCGCCGACCGAGCGCGACGCTCCCGCAGCTCCTCAGCCGGTTCGTCCACCTGTGGCAGCGCCGACGATCAAGACCGAGGCTCCAGAGGCGCCGCGGCAGACGCCAGCTGAACCCCACCGCCCCACGGCTCCCTACGCGGAAGCGCGCAAGTGGGAGCGGGTCTCCCTGGCCGGTACCAAGGCCTACGCGATCCTGACCGACGTGAATCAGAAAACGGCAGTGGTGCTCGATCTGAGCTATGGCGGTGTGGCGCTGCTCCTGGACCACCCCGAAGACGTTCCTGACCAATTCCACGCAGTCCTGCATGTGCCGATTTTGCCGCCCGTCCGCGTGGTGCTGCGCAAAACGAATTCGCAACAACTCGAGGGCGGCCGTTCGCGCGTGGGCTGCTCGTTTGTTTCCTAGCCGCCGCGCCTGACTCTCGCAACGGGCGATGGCACGGTCGTGGTTCAGTTTGCAATCGCGCAGTCGGTCCGTTTCGCCGCGATGAGTGCGCTACCATTAGGTCATGCGCCTGCTGAGGCAGTTAGCCGCACTCGTGTTTTGGTTCTTTCTGTGGTTTGCGATTCCTGCCGCATTGCTTTATCCATTCGCGCGCTGGATAGCGAAGCACACGCGGATTTCAGTGGATGCTCTTGCTCACGGCTACCTTGTCACTGTGGGTTTGTTGTTCTTCCCGACGGGATTTCTCATTGACTTCCTCTATCGGCATTTTGTCCGCGAGCGGCACGCCAGCAAATCGCCAGATGTGACCGCGCACCCAAACTGATCCGCTACCGATTGCACCGCGCGTTTGGCAAATTGCCGTTCCTGCCGTATAATTAAAGTTTCCCGCGAGCCTAGCGACGCGACTGTCGATCCACGTTTCCAGAAGTCGCGCAGACCGGCTGGCCGACAGGAGCAACATGAAAGAAGGAATCCATCCCGATTATCACGCTGTAAAGGTGCACTGCGCCTGCGGCAATACGTTCGACACGCGATCCACGTTCAAGGGTCAAATGATCCGAGTGGAAATCTGCTCGAACTGCCATCCGTTTTTCACCGGCAAGCAAAAGCTGGTGGACACCGCGGGCCGTGTGGAGCGCTTCACCAAGAAGTACGCCGACAAAGCAGCGGCGATGAAGAAGTAACGAGCCGGCTTCGGCGCGAAGACAAAATTCCGACAGGCCCCGGGTTTCTGGCTCGGGGCCTATATTTTTTTGCGCTGCGGTTCTGCTGCCGTGAAACCCATCCGCGCGGTGTACAATGCCGCGTAGAAATGGCCACGCATTTGTCCCATTCATCCGATGCTCCGCTCGGTTCGCTGGTGGAAACGGCGGCGCCCCGAGTCACGCTGCGAAATTATTTCGCGCACGCGTTTGATTCGGCGATTGCAGCGGCGCGCACCTGTTACTCGCCGCGGCTGATCGTGCCGCAGGAAGTCACGGACAAGCAGCGCGTGATGATCGGCTCGGCAACTTATTTTGGCGGGCATCACACCGTTTACCAGCACGCGCATTTTGAATTCGGTCTGGAAAATATCAGCCGGCAATTTGTGTGGTCCTTCCTGCATGCGCATCCCTTTTACAATTCGGAGCAGCAGAGCCAGCGTTACGTTCGTCTGGATCGCGCGCAGGCTTACATTCCGGGAGACGGCCGCGCATTTGGCGCGGCCGAGCGCGCGATTTACGAAAAGGCAGTGGCGCGCGCCTGGGAACACTATCGCGAGCTGACGCTCGTGCTGGAGCCGACGGCCCGCGCGATTCTCGGGGACATCTGGCATATCAGCTCGATGTCTCATGCCAAGCGCGTAGCGAAAGTCGAGCGGCAATCCGAGAAGCGCGCCATCGAAGTGGCGCGCTACGTTCTGCCGGTAGCGGCGTTTACCACCATGGTGCACACGATTTCGGGCATCGTGCTGCACCGCTTGTATCGCATGCAGGCAGCCAGCGATACGCCCAGCGAGGCCCGCCAGGTGATCGGCGAAATGGTTGCGCGTGTCCGCGACGTGGATCCGCAATTTTTCGATCGCTTCGACAATGAGCCGATGGCTGCGCCGCCGGAATGGCACGAAAGCGCGCGAAACGGTGAAGCCTTTGCGCGCGAATTTGACGCGAAGCTTGCAGCGCGTACCTCCAAGCTGGTGGATTATTCGGCGGGAGCGCTGGCCGTGATGGCAGACGCCTATCGGGCGGTGCTGGGCCTGACGGCCGCGGAATGTCCCGACGCCGAAGCGCTGGACCGCATGTTGAATCCGGCACGCAATCCCTACCGCCGCGAAACTCTGAATATCGGGGTGCATGCGCCGCTGATGAGGCCGCTGCAACACGCGAACTTCACCTTCGCAAAAAAAATCAGCCACACCGCGGATAGCCAGGACCAGCGGCATCGCATGGTGCCCGGCTCGCGGCCGCTGCTCACGCTAGCGGATACGCGCTCGCCGGACTACATCACGCCTATGCTGATCCGCGATAATCCGCGGGCGCTGGAAATTTATCAGGCGGCGATGGAGGAAGCCTGGGCTGCGAAAAACGAGTTGCTCGACCGTGGCGTCGCGCCGGAACTTGCGCTGTACCTGCTGCCGAACGCCAAAGCGATTCGTCTGGTGGAATCCGGATCGTTGCTGCACCTGCTGCACAAATGGACGATGCGCACCTGCTTCAACGCGCAGGAAGAGATTTATCAAGCCTCCATCGAAGAGGTTCAACAGGTTCGCGCGATTTTTCCGGAACTCGCGCGATACATCGGGCCCCCCTGCCATCTTCGGGCCGGAATTTCCACGCCTATCTGCACCGAAGGCTCGCATTTTTGCGGCGTGAAAGTCTGGCTCGACTTCCCCAACATTCAGCGGCGAATATGACCCGCCGCGGCAGCCTGATTTATTACCTGGCGGCATGGGCGCTGGGCTGTTTTTTCATGGTGCTGGCGGTGTGGTGCCAGAACAGGATCCTCCTCCCGTCGCAGGACTTGCTGCGCGAAGCGACCGCGGGCTTTCTCGCGTTGCTCGTTTACGGATACCTGTTCGGCGCGCCCACGGCTCTGCTGTACGGTCTGCTGCTGCGCCGAATCATGCGGGCGCTGAAATGCCAGACTCCCGTGCACTGGTCGGTAGCGGGCGCGATTCTTGCTCCGCTGTTGGTGGTGGCGCTGGGGATTGGCAGCCGCCGCGCGGCATCCCTTCTGCCGACGAATGATGCGGCGCTATTGTTTCCGCTCGTGGGCCCGGAAGCTGTGCTCCGTGCGGGTTGGTGGCTGACAATCCCGGCCGGGGCCGCGACGGGCTATTATCTGGGGCGAATCGAGCGGGCTTTCGCGCCGGCGGCCGAACCGACGCTCGATGCTAGCGTTTGAGAATCCGCGTCATGTTGGGCGTCACCAGCTCGTAGCGGATGCCGCGCCAGCGGATGCTCTTGGTCAGCAGCGACATAATAAAATTCCACGAAAATAGAAATGGCACCAGCGGCGCCAGCACCGGGCACACCCAACTCCATTCCTGCAGTTTCGCTTTCGATTCCGGCATCGCTTCGCTGACAGCGATGGTACGCATCGCGCCCTTCATGGCCGCCAGCAACGGAATCGCCAGAGTGAGGAGCAGGAGCTGACCCCAGGGGTCCACATCCATCATGCTGTAAAGGATGACGTACAGCGCATAGAGCAGCGTGAGCGAATAACTCAAATGCGCAGCGGCTCCCAATTGCCACCGCCGCGGCGAATAGATGCGCGTGATCAGAATCTGGCGGTTCGTGAACTCCAGCAACTCCGGGAAGGTCCAGGGATGCAGCGTCGGGGCGAAACACTCCGGGCAGAAAATGATGGGCTTTCCCGCCTGTTCGAGCGCGTAGGTCATCGCGAAATCATCGCTCACCGCGCCTTTCCAAGACTCGAGGACGTTTACATCGTCGAAGGTCTTGCGACGAATGGCCGTGCCGCCTCCCCAGCAGAAATTTCCGCTGGGTTTGCCCAGCATGGTCGCGACCGCGCCATTCCAAGCAGAAGCAAAACAGCTCGCCAGCGATTCCATGCCGGATCCGCTGGGGAGGATCCAGCGATAGGTGGTCGTGGCGCCGATGCGCCCGTCGCTGAGCGGCGCAATCAGCTTCGTGAGCCAGGCGCGCGGGAGGCGTACGTCGGAATCCGTAAACGCCAGCATCTCGAATTTGTCGGCCGGCAAGGCATCGACGGCGCGCTGCAGGTTGTAAACCTTTTCGCCGCAGTCCGTGGGCGGTCCAGCGATCACGATATGGACGGGCTTCTGGCTCGCCGCCTTCACCCGCTCGATTATTTTCAGCGCTGGATCCAGACTGGTCGCCAGCGTGAAATATATTTCGTAGTTCGGATAATCGAATCGCGTCAGCGCCAGGAGATTTTCTTCCAGCCCGCGCTCGCTGCCCTTGCAGGGACAGATCAGCGCCGTCGCAGGCGTGTAGAACCCCGCGTGCGAGGCCAAACGTTGCCGCACCATCTGGAACCACGCGAAGCCGTCCCAAAGCGAATAGAGTCCCAGGGCGACCTGCGCGACGACCAAAATGTAAAAAAGGATCTGCACGGGCGCGAGGATAGCAAAATCGCCGCGGGAGTGGCATAACCTTCGGCGATTGACTTGCCCTACCCGCAACGATAGACTCGGCGCAATTCCCAAGGCGTTCCCCGGTCCAGGCTCGCGCAGGAGGCACGTTCATGTCCGCTACCGCACCCCAATCCATAAATGAAGCAAAGCTGCACGAATTCATGATGAAAGCCGTCGGAGAGATGGGCGCTGCCATGAATACCGCGCTCATCGTGATCGGCGACAAACTGGGTCTCTATAAAGCCATGGCCGGAGCGGGACCGGTCACCTCGGCGGAACTTGCCGCGAAGACCAACACCACCGAGCGCTATGTGCGCGAATGGTTGTCCGCGCAGGCCGCAGGCGGATTCATCACCTACGATGCCGCCACCGGCCGTTTCACTTTGCCTCCCGAACAAGCGTTGGCATTGGCCGATGAAAGCAGCCCGGTGTTCCTGCCCGGTTTTTTTCAGGCGGTGGAAGCCACGATCAAGGGCATTCCGAAAATCACTTCCGCATTCCAGACCGGCAAGGGAGTGGGCTGGCACGAACACGACGCCTGCCTCTTCGTCGGGACCGAACGATTCTTCCGCCCGAACTACCGCGGGCATTTGATCAACGAATGGATTCCGGCGCTCGGCGACACC
>Ga0210394_10002046_pt1 | contig 29150 bp, 26 predicted proteins | sample IncBWC12MmetaG_FD_160121 | JGI IMG/M metagenome (GOLD analysis project Ga0210394, IMG submission 160121) | Forest soil microbial communities from Barre Woods Harvard Forest LTER site, Petersham, Massachusetts, United States - Inc-BW-C-12-M | ecosystem: Environmental > Terrestrial > Soil >...
CACGAAGCGTCCCCAACTTTCCACGTTCGCCGAGAACAGATTGGAAACCCCGAGCAGCACACCGAGTAACAGCCATGCCAGGCGGTCTCGCGGACGCACCAACGCCACCCAGAATCCAAGCAGGATGCTGAAGAATGGCAATCCCATCTTGAGAAGCACCACCGAAGCCACGGCCCATCCCGCGACCTTCTCCGGCCGGGCCAATGTGATTGTCAGTGTCCGTGCGTTCTCCGAGCCAGGTGTGCGCGCCGTTACTTCAAGTTTGTCTCCCGGCTTGGCGGAAGCGAGCGCCTCACCGAAGGCGGCCGTGCCCGTAAACGCGCGGCCGTTCAGCGCAACGAGCACGTCGTTCTCGCGCAGGCCGGCTTGTTGTCCTTCTGTTCGGACGAATTCGGCTACAGGTTGTCCGTGTGAATACTCCGGAAGGAAGGGCCACTCGGCGCTGTTGGGCATGAAAAACTGCGGGAAAGCCGCGATGGTAGCGCGGACCTGATAGCTACAGGCGATGGAAAACAGAACGGCAAGGCAAATGTACTGGAAGACTGGTGGCTTCGTTCTTTTCATTTTCTCGTGCGCCAATCTCCGCAAAGTTATAGATGGGCGCACCTCACAAAGCAACTATCGACATCGCTCAGGATCGTTGCATTCCGCACAGCCGCGCTTCACTCTCCTTGCCCGTTCCGCTGATGCTCGTTGAAGTTGAGTCCTTAGCAGCGCGCATGCATCTAACTTAAAAGAAATCGTTTAACCTGTAACCTTTAAACTGTAAGAAGACGAATGGCGCCCAACAACCCACTGCCCGGCGAAAAGAAACCCGCCAAGCGAAAATTTGACTGGAAGCTGCTCCCTGATGTTTGGGCCTTGCTGAGCCCCCGTCGTGGTGTGCTCGCCCTCGGCTTTGCCCTCATGGCCGTGAATCGCGTTGCGGGATTGATCCTACCGGGTTCGACCAAGTATCTGATCGACAATGTAATCAACAAGCGCCAGACGCAACTCCTCGTGCCCATCGTGATCGCTGTGCTTGTCGCCACCATCATCCAGGGACTCACTTCCTACAGCCTCACGCAGCTTCTTTCGAAATCTTCGCAACGAATGATTGCCGAACTCCGCATGAAAGTGCAGGGCCACATCGGCCGTCTCCCGGTAACGTTTTACGACGCGAACAAAACCGGCGTGCTCGTCTCCCGCATCATGAGCGACGTCGAAGGCGTCCGCAATCTGGTCGGCACGGGCCTCGTGGAATTCGCGGGCGGAATCATGACCGCCATTCTCGCTCTGATCATCTTGATCAAGATCAGCGTCACCATGACGGCCGTAGCCGCCGTAATTCTCATTATTTTTGCTGTTGGAGTGAACAAGGCATTCAAAACAATTCGCCCGATTTTTCGCGCGCGTCCGAAAATCAATGCCGAAGTTACGGGACGCCTCACGGAATCTCTCGGCGGCGTTCGCGTCGTAAAGGGCTATCACGCTGAAGCGCGCGAAGAGAAAGTGTTTGCCGCCGGCGTGCAGCGCCTGCTCGACAACGTCATCAGGACTCTCACCGCCACGTCGCTGATGAGCCTCGGGGCCACCGCCCTGATGGGAGTCGTCAGCGCGGCAATCATGCTGCTCGGAGTGCGCCAGATTATCGCCGGTACGATGACGCTCGGTACGTTCTTCACCTATACAATTTTCCTCGGGATGCTCGTGGCGCCCGTTTTCCAAATCGTGGGCATCGGCCCGCAGATGACCGAAGCGCTGGCCGGCCTCGAACGCACTCGCGAGGTTCTCAACGAAAAACCAGAACACGAATCAGCCAATCGCACCGTCCAACTTGGCCGTGTCGCTGGAAACGTAGCTTTTGAAAAGGCGGATTTCTCCTACGATTCCGGAAAGCAAGTGCTGCACGACATTAACTTCGAATCCGCTCCTGGCACCGTAACCGCGCTTGTAGGGCCCTCAGGAGCCGGAAAGTCCACAATCATTGGATTGATCGCTGCGTTCTACGTCCCGTCCAGCGGCCGCGTGCTCGTCGACGGCAACGATCTGGCGCAGGTTCGCCTCGATACCTATCGAACGCAGCTCGGCGTCGTCCTGCAGGATACGTTTCTCTTCGATGGCTCCATCCGCGAAAACGTAGGATTTGCCCGCCCCGAAGCAAGCGAACAGGAAATTCTCGCCGCTTGCCACATTGCGCGCGTCGATGAATTTGCGGAATCTTTCGAGCTCAAGTACGACACCATTGTCGGCGAGCGCGGCGTAAAGCTTTCCGGAGGCCAGAAGCAGCGCGTATCAATCGCGCGCGCGATCCTTGCCGACCCTCGCATTTTGATTCTCGACGAAGCCACGTCGAGCCTCGACTCCGAATCCGAAGCGCTTATTCAAGAAGGTCTGCGCTATCTCATGCGCGGACGCACCACGTTCGTCATCGCCCACCGGCTCTCCACCATCCGTCGCGCCGACCAAATTCTGGTGATCGAAGGTGGGCGAATCATTGAACGCGGCACCCACGAATCCCTCTACGCCTTGTCAGGACGTTACTTCGATCTCTATACGAAGCAACATGGCCTCGAGACGAATTTATTCCTCGCGCCCGGCGAATCCGCCGATGCCGAGGTCGCCGAACCGCAAGCCCAGCAGCCTGCCAATGGCGAGGCGGCAAGCGCCCAAACCGCGTCGCTGCCAGAAGCTATTCGATTAATTCGCAGCCGGGAGACCTAATCGAAAACAGTGCGCGCTGAAAGAACTACGACGTGGGTTTTTCGGGAACAGGCTGCGTCGCGAAGAAATCTTCTCGGAATCGCGCCGCGTAGGAATCGAGTAGCTCGGCAATTCGCTCTGCTTTCGCTGCGCGCAGGACGAATCCTGCATGGTGATGCTTCGGAATCCGAAGAACAATCTCCGGATCGGCGTATCCGGACGTATCCGGATTCTCCTGCCGCGCCAGTGAAACCACCACTCCGGCATACTCGCGCCGGGGCTTCGGCAGGTGATATGGTTTCTTTCCGGCGCCCACTTCCAGCCGCGCCCATTCCCGCCATAAATTAATTCCGGTTGCCGCTTCCACCGCGTCCGAGATGTGCGCCCCGCCCACCCGCGCGGCAATTTCGATGAAATAGAACTTGCCACCATCGTGCGCGCGAAGAAACTCAGCGTGCGTCACGCCACGCACCAACCCAAGCGCTTCGATCACTTCGCGGTTGATCTTGTGCAGCGCCTTCGATTCGGCCGAAGTTCGCGGAAGCGTTCGCGTGGTGAAAATACCGCCCTGATGAGAAACATCCAGCGGGGGCGAGCCATAAGCATGCGCCTCGGCGAACACCGCTTTGCGCTCCGACACCACGCTATCCACGTGAAACATGTCTCCCGGCACAAATTGCTCGAGCAGATAAAACGATTGCTGATCGTCCAAGCGATCGAGCAGCGGCCAAATGTCATCCGCGTGCTGAATTTTCGTCATCCCAATCCCGGAAGCCTGCGACCGCGGCTTCAGCAGCCAGGGCGGCTTCACGTGAGCCATGAAGTGCTTCAGGCTGTCGTGATTGAGCACGTGGACAAATTCGGGCACATCAATACCCGACTCCTTCGCGCGCCCGCGCATGGCCAGCTTGTCGCGGAAATAGCGCATCGTCGTCAGGCCCATGCCTGGAATACGCAGGTGTTCGCGCAACGCCGCGGCATTTTCCATGTCGAATTCGTCGAGCGCGACGATTCGCTCGATCGCGCGCGTGCGCGCCGCGTAACTTACTGCGCGGATTAGATCGTCCAACGGCAACTCGGGAGGCATGTAGAACATCTCGTCGATCGAATCGCGCGGCCAGTCTCCGTTTCGAAGTTTTTCCACCGTCAGCAGAAAAACCCGGCAGCCTTCCTCCTTGCACGTGCGCAGGAACTCCTGGCCTTTTTCATAGGAGGTGATGCAGAGAATCGTTGTCGGAGGTGCGGCCTTCACGAGAACCCCTCGCGAACTTTCACTGCTATCTCAACTGGGCGCGGAAACGCGGATTATACAGCGACCTTGTCAGGCGGAAAAAGAAAACGCAGAAAAGGGCCCACGCGCTGCGCCCATGCCGCTTCGCTGTGCTGGCCGCCTTCGATTTCCTCGTAATGCAGGTCGTCGGCGTGGCGCCAGCCCTTTCTCAGGAGAACGTCGCGCAAGGCTCGCGCATCTTCCACGGTGTGCGCTGCTTCCTGTGTCCCCACGTCCAGCCAAATCCGTGGCCGGGCGTTGAGTCGCCGGCCAGCAACATATTTCACGATCCATTGCCTGTCCCACCAAACGGACGGTGAGAGTACCGCCAGCCGCCCAAACATCCTCGCAAACCGCAGCCCGAGATAAATAGTCACCAGCGCTCCGAGTGACGATCCTCCTATCCCGGTATTTTCGCCGCCGGGCAGGACGCGAAACTGCGATTCGATGAAAGGCTTGATCTCACTTACCAGCAGACGCCCGTAGCGGTTGGCCGACCCGCCGCCGGCTTTTTTCGCGCGCGATGGCGTGTATTCGCGGATGCGCTGTTTCCCCGTGTTGTAGATCCCCACGATGATTAGAGGCTGAATCTCGCCTCGCGAGATCAAATCGTCGGCGGTCTCGCCGAGCCGCCAGTGAACGCCTCCAAACGAAGTGGCCGGATCAAAAAGATTCTGTCCGTCCTGCATATACAAGACCGGGAAGCGCAGATCGGGGCGCTTGTCGTAAATTCCCGGAACGTAAACCACCATGTCGCGCTCGGCCGGCAAGAACTGTGAGCGATACCGTTCAAACTTTTGCAGTCGTCCGGGGCCGGCCTGTGCCAGCTCAGCAGCGATCTCGGAAGGGTAGGGCAATCGCAATCCTGCGTTTTAGATTTTGCTCACTCGCACAAGCACATCTCGTGCACTCGCTCTTAAAGTCCTGATTCAAGGCCCCCAAGAATAGCAGAGCCGAATCGCGCGGACGAAATTTCGCCGCATATTGTTTCTGCCGCGCCCTGGCTGCAAAGACCGTATAATATCCGCCGTTTCGGCCATGTGCTTCGCGGGCGCGCACACGGGAGCAAAATGCGCAGGGAATATCATCGCTGGTACTCGAATCGCATGGGAATGGACATGGGAGTGGTTGTTTACGGTCACTGGGGCCCGCCGCTAATCGGTTTTCCCACGAGCGCAGGAGACGAATGGGAACTTCAGAATCAGGGAATGATCGCAAGCCTCGGTGACTTAATCGACGGTGGCCGCGTGAAATTCTTCAGCGTTAATTCTGCAAACTTTGCGTGCTTGTACAACAAAGGCGCGCACCCCTTTCATCGCAGCTACATGCAATCCCAGTTTGACTCCTACCTCAGCAACGAAGTCTTTCCCTTCATTCACAATAGTTGCCAATCTCAGATCGCGATTTCAACGATGGGAGCGTCGTTCGGCGCGTATCACGCCGCGAATACGCTGTTCAAGCATCCCGACGCGGTTCGCCGGTGCTTCGCTCTCTCAGGTGTTTACGACATCAAGGGTTTCATGGACGGAATGTACGACGACAACACCTACTACAACAATCCCGTCGACTACCTGGCAAATCTTTCCGACCCTCACTACCTCGGCAATCTCTCGCATTGCGACATCCACATCGCCACCGGCTCCGGCCCGTGGGAGCACAGCGGACCGTCCTATCGCCTCTCAGCAATTCTCACGAGCAGAGGAATTCCGCATCATCTCGACGACTGGGGGCCAGAAGGCGGCCACGATTGGCCGTACTGGAAGAATCAAATGCGGCAGTACATCACGCGGCTGTTCTAGTTCTGATTCAAGCCAGACTGAATCGCTCGAGCAGGTAGCGGCCCTTCGCGATCACTTGTTCCTCGTCAATCCACACGTTGCAGTGACGCGCGAGCACGTCTACATGAGTGCGCGAGGACCATTTCGCGTGTGTCTGGCTGCCGTAGGGATCGCCAAACGCGAGGTGCACGCCGGGCAGCTTTTCGTCCTGTAGAAGGATGCCGATCATGTCGGAGAGGCTGAGGTTCGTACCGAAAGCGAGTTCGCCGACGCGATCGCTGTTCTCGTCCGTGTGGCAATAACTCCAGAATTCTTCTTCGAGATCCTTGCGGGAACATTTCGCGGAGACGAGCCGGCCGTTGCGAATTTCCATTACCAGCGGTGTCGTCTTTAAGTCGCCATATTTTCCGCAGAAGTGATCGCCGGCGGTGCCGTCGCAAACGAACGTGCCATCCACCTGCGCCGGAGTGGTGAACACTTCGCCTGCCGGGAGGTTTGACCAATAGCGCCGGCTGATCAAGCCGCTGGTTTTTACCCAGTCGAGTGACGCATCAAAATGAGCGACGAGCGAAGTGCCCGCGTCGGTGCGCACCGTGAGTGACCGCGCCGTATGCATTCTCTGCAGAAGCTGCTCGCTCAGCCGATCGACCATCGTGTAATCGGCGCGCATTCCTTGCTGCATGATTTCGGGCGTGACGCCCACCATGTGCGCGTAGCGAATCTGGCGCCGCTCGACGACGCCGACGATGTCCTTTCGCGCGCCCAGTTCTCCCTCTTGCGGCTGCATGCACAAAATTCCCGCGTCCGCGTGTTCGAGCGAATCGAGAATCGCCTGCGGCGCTCGACCGAGCGGCCGCGGCGCAAGGCTTTCGAGCAAAAATCCTTCGTTCGTTGCGCCGCGCTGTTCGATGGCGTAGGCCAGGCTCGCCGCTACCACTTCGCTTTGCCGATCGGCAATCAGCGTGACGCATTCGCCGGGTTGAATGGCGAGGCAGGTTTCCACAGCGTTGCGTGCGCCGGGAATTAATTCCGGCTGGGTTGAACCGAAGTTCACTTTTACATTGTAATTTTGCGAGCCGTTGTTTGCTATGGGGATTCTCCGTGATGTGAGTGAGCTATGAAGCGCGAGGCTCAACGACGAAGCAGGGAACCTGGCCGCCGCCGGATGTGACGTTGGCGAGGCCCGTGGAACTCAAGCGCGTAAGAAAGCCGGCCATGCGTCCGCGGAACAGGTATGGCGCAAGATCGACGAGCATGTCGCGCATCTCGACGCCGCGCTCCGTCTGCATGGGGAAAACTTCGCGCCGCACCGCGATTCGCTCTTGAACCACCCACGCGGCGCTTTTGTCCGCGAGAGCGCGATCGATTGTGGCATCCCACTCGGATTCAGTCGTCTCCCAACCGAGCATCACGCCCGTTCCGCCGTACTCATCGTTGGGCTTCAGCACAAAATCGTTGCGTCTGCGGCGGACGTAATCGAGCAAGCCGAACGAATCTCCGTCGCGCGAAGTTTTGGAGTCGGCGAGCAGGCGCGTCCAGGGGATATGCCTGCGAATCAGTTCGCGTTCGGCGCCGTTGAAGAGGGCGGAATTTTGTTCCTCGGTCAGCACCGCGAAGAACGCTTTCTTGTGCGGAATCTTGCAGGTAAAGTTGTTCGCCACACAAACCGCACCGGTCGCGTAAGCCCGTACGAGCGCGTCGCACTCCGCCGGACGCGCCACGATGTCGTTGATCAATACGCGGCGGTAGACCAAATCGATTTTCTGGCCGAGGGCGGAAAGCCGATCGCCATCGAAATCAAGTTCCCTTGGATCGCAAACCACCGTCGAGACGCCTTCCTTCTCAAAGTTTGCCTGGATGATTTCGAACTCGCTCCACGTGGGCACGTCACGCCAATCAACGATTGCTATAGTTGGCGGCGAAGCAGTCCCGCCCCACTCGCGGTAGCTCTCGAATAAAGCCTTGAGCAGCATGCTCATCGACGGGTAGTTGAGTACGTTGTACTTTTCTTCGAAGTGCGCCATCACCGGAAGCGTGCGAAAAACCCCCGCCAAAGTTTCGGCATACCCCAAACCGGCCGGCGACTCGGCATTGTATTCGGCGAACTGAAGGGACTCGGGCAGCAGAAAGGAATCAAGCCGGGAAGCGGTGCTGGAAGTGGCGTAGCGTGTCGGGATGCGCGCCAGTCGTTCTTCTTCAGGACTGAGCGCAACTTGCGCGAGCAAACTTGGATCTTCGAGAGACCGCTTCACTACGCGCTCGCCCAACTCCGCGATCTTTTCCGCCACTTGCCGAACGCGCTCTTCATCCTTCGTGGTCAGAAAGAAAGGCCGCACGAAAGGGCAATGGATGCGGTCGCCAAACGTCAGACGTTCCGCGCGCATTTTTGCGTTCAATTCCTCGCAGAACTCTGGAGACAACTCCACGTTGGGCCGCAGCAGACCGTTCCACGTCTCTGCGGGCGACGAAGGCATTCGGGAAGGCGAAGCTTGCGCCGGCACGCTCACGCTTTCTTTGCCTCCGCGCGCAACTTCGACGGAGCGCCGGCAAATCCTCCGGCCGCACCGATTCCGAGCATCTCTTCCCACCGAGGCCAGGGATTCGAAGGATCGCCGTTCTCGGCGCGATCGATTACGAGACGCGCCATTCGATCGACTACGTGGCCAAAATAAAATTCGGTGATGCGGTCGCGCTCGAAATCCGGCGCCGGATTCAGGAAGTCGATTGCGTAGGGGATACCGTCCTGGATGGCGAACTCGATCGTGTTCATTTCGTAGCCGAGCGCCTGATTGATCGTCCGAGCATCCTTCACAATGCGATCGCCGAGATCCGCAGAAAGATATTCATGATCAACAATGTAGCGCCGCTCTTTCGGATCGTACTGCACGGGAAGAATATCGTTCTTGCCGAAAGTAAAGCAGCGGACATATTTGTCGAAATTGATTCCTTGCTGAAGCGTCATGCAGTACGGCCCTGTGCCGTCGTAAGCGGCGATGAGTTCCTCGCGGGTGTTCACTTTGTAGACGTGCTTCCAGCCGCCGCCCGAAAAGGGCTTGAGGAACGCGGGGCGGCCTACGTAGTCAAGCAGCCCGTCCCAATCAATCGGGTACTCGAGGTTGCGCAGCGATTCGGAATTGATGTCCACGTCCGACGGATACGACTTCTGCGGAAGCAGCACGGTCCTCGGGATCGCAATTCCCAGTTTTGCCGCGACCGAGTAATTAAAGAATTTGTCGTCAGCCGTCCACCAGAACGGATTGTTGATGACGTAGGTGCCTTCCAGCACAGCGTGTTTCAGAAAGCCGCGGTAGTAATCGACCTCGTGAGAAATTCGATCGACGATCACTTTGTAGCGCGACTTCTCGCCCATGCGCGTTCCGCCGAGCTTGCAGAATTCCGCCGTGATTCCCTTGGACGCTCCCAGCTCATTCACCTTTTCGATGAACGCGGGAGGAAAGCTGTATTCGCGGCCGCACAGAATTCCGATCTTCATGGCTTCTGCTCCTTTGGGAATCCTCGCGCGCTTCGGCGCTGGAGAAGTCGTCGGTTCGATCATCGTCGTGTCGCGCGTTATGGTCGCCATGGTGGTTCAATCGTGCGACGGATGGCCCGCTGCGGAAGATGCTTGTAGAGCCAGGCCTTCGCTAGTTTCCGCCACAAGGTGGTGGACTACCGCTTTCAGCTCGCCCGTTTCTTTATAGACGCGGAGCTGCCGCTCGGCGCTGGTGCCTTCGCTCAGAATCCGGTGAATCGGCTCGAGCGCTTCACGGCTGCCGAGATCGTCCACCACGTCGTCGGTGAAGACTAACAGTTCGATGGCGAGATCACGCATGGGAACTTCGGCCTGTTTGCCGAAGTCGATCAGCTTGCCTTCCATGCCCCAGCGAGCGGCGCGCCATTTGTTTTCTTCGATCAGCGCTCGCGGGTACATGCGGAACCCCATGTTCTTGGTGTACAGGCGATGCAGCTTTACGACAATCGCCTGAATCAGCGCGGCGATGGCGACGGCCTCGTCCACGCGCGTAACCACGTCGCAGATGCGGAATTCGAGGGTGCCGAACGTGGGATGCGGGCGGACGTCCCACCAGATTTTCTTGGCGTTATCTATGCAGTGCAGCTTCACGAGCAAATTGATGTAATCCTCGTACTCACTCCAGGAGTTGAAATGGTCGGGGATGCCGGTGCGCGGGAAGCGGCGGAACACGGTGGTGCGGAAAGATTTCAGGCCCGTGTCGCGGCCCATCCAAAAAGGCGAGCTGGTTGAAAGCGCCAGCACGTGCGGCAGGAAGTAGCGAGCCATGTTCATCAGGTCGATCATGGCCGTGCGGTCTGGCACAGCCACGTGTACGTGCATGCCGAAAATCAGCAGCGAGCGTGCCAGCTGCTGCAATTCTTCGACGATGTTTTTGTAGCGGTCGCCCGGCGTGATTACCTGCTCCGTCCAGTTCGAGAACGGATGCGTGCCCGCCGCGGACACTTGCAAGCCGACGCGCTGCGCCGCACGCACCAGTTCGCTGCGCGTGCGCCGCAAGTCGGCGTCAAGCTCGGGGACATCGCCACAGATCTTCGTGCCGATTTCAACGATCGATTGATGCAATTCCGGCTTGACCTGATCGCCCAATCCCGACGAAGTGGCCTGGACCAGCTCGCTTACATGCGAGCGAAGTTCACCCGTCGCAGGATCGACGATCTGGAACTCTTCTTCGACACCAATCGTGAACCGATGGCTCATAAAAGGGGCCCCTTCCGGTCCTTGCGTAATTGCGGGGTTTCGGGAGAGTATCACAATTCGGCTAACGGCGGAATTGTCAGGGCTGAAAGGCGCAGGAACCACAGATGAACGCAGATAGAACAGCGACATAAACCATTTGGGAGCGTCACGGATTTGGTGCTGGTGGAGGGAATCGAACCCACACGGCCTTGCGGCCACCGGATTTTGAGTCCGGCGCGTCTGCCAGTTCCGCCACACCAGCGGGCAAAATCAGCTTATCACGAGCTTCGAATTTCGCAACTGGACTCCGCGCGCATATCGCCGCGTAATTCGCACACCACTTTCGGCGCTACTACATTGTGGCTGCTACTTCGGCTGGTCGCTTTCTTTCCGCGCTTTTGCCTGAGCGTCGAATTTCCCGTGCTCGACCAGGGCCCGGAAAACGCGGCCGCGTCCCAAAACAATGTCTCTCGCGCGCGTCTCGACGTCGAAAACGAGGAATCTGCCACGGTACTCCGTCAGGCGCGCCGTTGTGCGCACCTTGGTTCCCGCGGGCACCGCTTTCAAATGATCCACTTCGATTCGCGTTCCCACGGTGATGGCTCCGGGCGGCAACTCCGGCATCACAGCTTTCGACGCGGCAATTTCCATCATTCCGATCATGGCGGGCGTCGAGAAGACGGCGGGGAGCCTGGGATCGAAGGCTGCCAGAGTCCATTCGGGCGGAACAACTTTTTCAATGGTCGCTTCGAGGCCGATCCGCGGCATGGGAGCGGAGCCGCCGCCTGTCGCGGGCGAGGTCATCGCGAAAGCTCGCGTCCGCCGGATTGCCGGGCGGCGTCGAGAAAGCGGGGGCTGAGGAAGCTTCGCGTGATTTCCGTCATGGTGATGCCCAGCTGGTTCCAAAGACGGCGCTTCAGGCTGCGATAGTCCTGCGAGCCGCTGAAGACGTCGCGAACCAGATCGCCGAACGCGGGCGAGTGTTTCAGAAACTGGACCATTCGAGTTGTGATTGCGTCGCCGAGAAACGTGCCGAGGAAAAGCTTGCGAGCGATGCTGGCGGCAAATTCCAGGTCGGCGGAAAACGCTGAACGCAATCGTTCCGGATAGGCTTGAGGCTTGCCTTCGACGATCACCTGGGCTAGCAGGTCGCCGGAGCGCATGGCGTAGAAAAGCCCTTCTCCGGTGATTGGATCAACACACGCCGCTGCGTCACCGGCCATCGCCCAGTTTTTTCCCATGATGCGGCGGCCGCGAAGCGTTTTTGCTTCCGGCGACGGCAGCACGTGGCTGTAAAATCGCGCGCCGTCCAAAGACAGATTTTCTTCCCGGATAAAGTCGTCGAGGTGGCGCCGGAGTTGCGGCGTCGAACTTTGTCCCATCTTCGCGCAAATTCCCACCGACAAATGATCTGCGCGCGGGAAGGACCACAGGTAGCCCTCGAACTGTTTCAGGAATTTCACTTTGATGATGTCTTCTTCGGTTGGGACGAAGTAGCCGAGCGTCACTTCCAGATCGCGAGAGCCGAGCGCGGTTGTTTCCGGGAGCAATTGGTTTCGCGCCCCCGCAGCCAGCACCACAAAATCGGAGACTCGCTCCTCGCCTGCCGCGGTAAGGCGCACTTGCGGCCCCTCCGTGTTGACCTTCGTGACGCGAGAGCAAATCGCCGCGCATCCTGCCGCCACGGCGCGGTCGAGAAGCAGGCCGTTCAGCACTTTGCGCGAGTAAATCACGATGGGGTGGCTCATGTCGAAGCGCGCGCGATGGCCGCGGCTCGAAATCAGTTCGGCGGTGCGAATCAGTTTTTTGGGCTGCGGCGAATCGAGGAGGAACGGGTAGGCTTCGATGGCTTTGTGCGTGAGGCCGCCGCCGCAGGGCTTTTCCCAGGCGAGGCGCTCGTCGAAAATCGTCACCTGAAAGCCGGCGCGTGCCAGCCTCTCGCCGCAAAGAGAACCTGCGGGACCGCCGCCCACGATGGATATATTTTTCATTTCTGCGTCAAAACGCGAGTATAGCATCAAAAGAGCGGCCGATTTGTCCACGCGCGGACGGCGGTTTCGCGGCGCGTGGTAGAATTGCTCGTTTCGAACTGCCGGTTGCGGCGACCTGAGGGGCGGAATTTGGGCAAAGTCGTTTCGCAGGGCGAGCTGATTCGCGAGCGCGCCGCGTGGAAGCGCAGCGGCCAGCGCGTTGTTTTCGCGAGTGGCGCTTTCGACCTGCTTCACCCCGGGCACGTTCGTTTTCTCGAACAAGCGAGATCTCTAGGAGATATTGTCGTCGTTGCAGTGAAGAGCGACGCGAGTGTTTCCCGCGACGCGATCGCCGCCGGCGCAGCCTCAGAAAAAGCGTCGAGCACGGAGCTACTGCGGCCGATCACGCCTTCTGGCGAGCGCGCCGAAATCATCGCGGCTCTTGCGGCCGTGGATTTCGCGGTTGAATTGGGTGAATCAACCGCAGGCGAGCTGATTGCCGCGCTTGCGGCCGACATCCTCGCGCGGGCGGGCGCCGCTGAAACTGACGAGGCCGGCCGACGCGAAGAAGTGGAAGCGAAAGCCGTGGGCGCGAAAATCGTCCGCATTCCCCTCGAGCCGGGCCATTCAACCTCGGGCCTGATCAAACGCATCAAAGAATCCGGGCAACTCGGGCACACTCGGCACCCTCACGAATGATTCTGCACCTGGTATCTGAGCTTCTGGCGCGGGTCGCGCGGCGTCCCGTAGTCGAAGAAGCACTTGAGACACTTCGTCGAACGGGTGGCGAAGTGCGACTGGCCGGCCTCACCGATTCCGCGAAAGCGCTGCTTGTTCCTCTCGCCGCGGCGGAACTTGGGCGTCCGACGATTCTTTTGGTCGAATCGAATCAACGCGCGGAGGCCCTGCTCGAGCCGGTGCGTTATTTTTATCGCGCCATTACCGGCAAGCCCGGCAAGCGCGTGGCGCATCTGCCTTCGCATGAAGTTCTGCCTTATGAAAATCGCTCGCCGCACGCCGAAATCTCGGAAGACCGCGCTGTCGCGCTTTGGCGGTTCGCTTCTGGGGAAGCCGATTTGCTGATCGCGCCCGTGGAAGCGGCGCTGTGGCGCTATCGCGAGCCGGAGTTTTACCGGCAACTTGCGCGGACCATCGCGCGCGATCAATCGATTCCCCACGAAGAGCTTCTGGAATTCCTGGCGAGCGCCGGTTACGACAAGCAAGTGACGTGCGAGATGCCGGGGCAATACGCGGTGCGCGGGGGAATCATTGACATTTTTTCCCCCGAGGCGCCGCAGCCCGTGCGTGTGGAACTGTTGGGCGACACCATTGAGTCCATCCGCGCATTCGATCCGGGCACGCAGCGCTCCACGAATCCTGTTGAGCGCGCGACGCTTCTTCCGCTTACCGAGTCGCCTCTGCGCGCGGAAACGCTCGAGCGCATGCGCGTCCCAGCGGCCTCCGGCCGGGAGGACGATTCTGCGCCTGGCGGGTTCTATCCCGGATGGGAATTCCAGGCGGTGCTACTCGAGGAGCGCAAATCAGTTCTCTTCGACCTTGCCACGGAGCCGCTGTTGATTCAAGACGAGCCCTCGCTTCTCAACGGCGCGGTGGAAAAATATCGCGCTGAGCTGGCCGAATCGTTCGACGGCGTGGAGGATCCGCTTGCCGAGCCTCCGGAGCGCTACATCTTCAACGAAGAGGAATGGTCGCTGGCGCAGCAGCTTGTGCCGCGGCTCGGCGTCGAACATCTTGCGGTGGCCCGTGAATCTGGCGCTGAGGGTGCTGAGGCGGGCGCGCCTGAACGCGTTTTGCAGACTCAGCCCACCACGCGCTATCACGGCAACATCGCCGCGTTCATGAGCGACGTTCGAGGACGCTTAACGGCCGGCGAACATGTGATGGTGTCGGCTGGAAGCACCGGCGAACTCGAGCGGCTCGCGGACATTTGCCATGAATACGACCTGCCATATCGAATGGGCGAGCTGGAAGAAAACGTCACGGTGACGCGATTGGCTGAAGAGGGAAGCGGCAGCAGCGCGCCGGGAATGGTGCTGATAAAAGCGCCGCTTTCGGAAGGGGTCGTTTTCGGCGAGGCTAAGCTCGCTATTTACGGCATCGGCGACCTATTCGAAACGCTTCCGCCGGCCCAGCGCCCGCGTACGCGTCCGAAGACAGCGAGTTTCTTCAGCGACTTCTCAGACCTCAAGCCGGGGAATTACGTGGTGCACGTCGATCACGGCATCGGGCAGTTCGAAGGCCTGCGCCAGGTGGCAGTGGAAGGCGCGAACGGTGAGTTCATGCTTTTGCGTTATGCGGGAGATGCCAAGCTGTACGTTCCGCTCGCGCGGCTCGATCTCATCCAGAAATATCAATCGCTTGGCGGCGTGGAACCGACGCTCGATCGGCTGGGCACGACCATTTGGGAAGCGCGCAAAACTCGCGTGCGCAAGTCCGTCAGCGACATGGCCGAGCAGCTTCTGGCTCTTTATGCGGAACGCAAGACGGCTGCTGGCCATGCTTTTCCGGCCGACACAGCCTGGCAGCGCGAGTTCGAGGATGCGTTCGAATTCGAGGAGACTCCGGATCAGCATCGCGCCATTGAAGAAGTGAAGCGCGACATGCAATCGCCGCTTCCCATGGACCGCTTGCTTTGCGGCGATGTGGGCTACGGCAAGACGGAAGTTGCCATGCGCGCCACTTTCAAAGCGCTCGCGGATTCCAAGCAAGTGGCGATCCTTGCTCCCACCACGGTTCTCGCATTCCAGCATTTTCAAACCTTCAAGCGGCGCTTCGCCGCCTTTCCCGTGCGCGTTGATATGCTCAGCCGCTTTCGCACGGAGAAAGAGCAGAAGAAAACTCTGGACGAGCTGGAAACCGGAAAAGTGGACGTGATCATCGGCACGCACCGATTGCTGTCGCGCGACGTCAAGTTTCAGGATCTGGGCCTTTTGGTTGTGGACGAAGAGCAGCGTTTTGGCGTGGCGCACAAAGAACGATTGAAAGAAATGCGCAAGAACGTGGACGTGCTGACGATGTCGGCAACTCCGATTCCGCGCACGCTGCACATGTCGCTCGTCGGTTTGCGCGACATGAGCGTCATCGAAACTCCGCCGAAAGATCGCCTCGCGATTCAGACCACCGTCGCGCCGTTCAGCGAGACCCTCGTGCAGCGCGTGATTGAAGAGGAACTAGCGCGCGATGGCCAGGTTTTCTTCGTCCACAACCGCGTGGAATCGATTGCCTCGCTTGCGGACCTGGTGAAGAGGCTCGTACCGAAGGCGCGCGTCGTGGTCGGCCACGGGCAGATGCGTGAAACGGAGCTCGAGAAGGTAATGCTGAAGTTCATTCGCGATGAAGCGGATGTTCTCGTCTCAACCACCATAATCGAAAATGGGCTCGACATTCCACGCGCCAACACGATTGTGATCAATCGCGCCGATCGGTTCGGACTTGCCGAACTCTATCAACTTCGAGGCCGCGTCGGCCGTTCGAACCAGCGCGCGTACGCTTATCTGCTCGTGCCCAACGAAGGCTCGCTGACGCAGATTGCCCGCCAGCGGCTTGCGGCGTTAAAAGAGTTCAGCGATCTCGGCGCCGGTTTTCGCATTGCCGCGCTCGACCTCGAGCTTCGCGGCGCGGGGAATCTTCTCGGTCGCGAGCAGCACGGCCACATCGAAGCCGTCGGCTTCGACATGTATTGCCAGATGATGGAGCGGGCCGTTGCCGAACGAAAGGGAGAAGCCGTTGCACCAGAGCGCCGCGCTACGCTCAACCTCGGACAGGAAATCCGCATCCCGCCTGAGTACATCGAGAGCGAGAACTTGCGCCTGCGCATCTACAAACGAATCGCGAGTGTCGCGGCCGATGCAGAGCGTGAGGAAGTCCGCCGCGAACTCGAGGACCGCTTCGGCCCGCCGCCGCCGTCGGTCGAAAATCTGCTCGATTACGCCGTGCTGAAAGCGCTTGCGGAGAAGCTTCTGGTGGCATCGGTCGATCGCCGTGCGGACCAACTCGCCATAAAGTTTTACGAAGACACTCCGCTGGGGCCTGAGCGGTTGGTCAAGGTGATCCGCAAACGCCGCGGGATGCGGCTCGACCCTACCGGCATACTGTGGCTCGACTGGAAGGGCGAAGCAGGCGGACCGATGGGCGCGCTGAGAAACGTATTGCTACAACTACAAGCGTAGAGCTAAAATTCTCGTCGAGCAGAGGCTAATGAAAAAACTATTGTTCGCAATGGCCGTCGTAACTCTCATTTTTCCCGCGGGAATCGCCGCGCAGACCGGGCAATCCAGAGGCGCGATCGTTGAAGAGATTATCACGCGCGTCAACAACGACATCATCACGCTGTCCGACTATCAGAAGGCAAACCAAACTCTGCGCCAGGAAATCGCCCAGGAATGCCAGGCCTGCACTCAGGACAAAATGCAGACTCTCTATAAGGAGCGCCAGAAGGACTTATTGCGCGATTTGATCGATCAGGATCTGCTCGTCCAGCGCGCCAAGGACATGGGCATCAGCGTGGAGGCCGACGTGGTCAAGCAGCTCGACGACGTCCGCAAGAAAAACAACCTCAACAGCATGGAAGAGCTTGAAAAGGCGGTCGAGGGCGAAGGCATTTCCTGGGAAGAGTACAAATCTCAGATGCGCAACAATCTTTTAACTCAGGAAGTGATTCGCAAAGAAGTCGGTTCGCGCATCGACATCGGAAGCGATGAAGTGAAGAAGTATTATGAAGAGCACAAGCAGGAGTTCAATCGCCCGGAACAGGTTGTGCTTGCCGAAATCTTGCTTAGCACCGACGGTAAGACTCCCGAAGAAGTCGCCGCGATTCAGAAGAAGGCGGACGACCTGCTCGGCCGCGTCAAAAAGGGCGAAGAATTCAGCGAACTTGCCAAGCGGCGTTCGGAAGGCGTCACGGCGAAAGACGGCGGCCCGCTCGGCACGTTCGAGCGCGGACAGCTCGATAAGCAGCTGGAAGAAGAAGTCTTCAAGTTGGACAAGGGCCAAGTGACACAGGTGATTCAGACGAAATCCGGTTTTGAAATTCTTAAGGTTGTCGACCACTACCAGGCGGGCTTGCAGCCGATGGATAAAGTCGAGACCGAAATCATGAACCGCATCTACATGAAGCGCATGCAACCAACGCTTCGCACCTTCCTCGCCGAATTGCGCGAACAAAGTTATGTAATGGTCAAGCCTGGCTACACGGATTCCGCCGCCATCGCCGGAGCAAGCTTGATCCAGGAAGTCGCGCCGTCGGCCGATACGCCGCAAAAGAACAAGAAGAAGGGTTTGCCCAAGGGCAGAGTCAGCGGTTCATGAAGCCTCACTACGTCGCCGACCTCAAAGACGGTCAAATCGTAGTATCCCTGTTTCTGGTTCGCGAAAAAGAAATCCGCACTTCCGCGCGCACCGGCGCCTCGTGGCTTCATCTCGATCTCGCCGACCGCACCGGCACCATCTCCGGAAAAATGTGGGACAACTTTGCCGCGCTCGTGGATACCTTCGCGCGCGACGACGTGATCCACATCCGCGGCCGCGTGAAGCTTTTCAACGGCCAGAAGGAACTGGCGCTCGAGCAGATCACTCCGGCTGCCGAGCGCGATTGCGATCTCGCGGATTTTCTGCCGCACACCAAGCACGACATCGAAAAGCTCTACGCGCAACTCACCGCCGCTATCGGCGCCATGCAAAATCCCTGGCTCCAGCGGCTGCTCAAGAGCGTCGTTGAAGATCCGGCGATCGCTCCGAAGCTCAAGCGCGCTCCGGCCGCGATGACCATGCATCATGCATTTGTCGGCGGCCTTCTCGAGCACGTCGTCAGTCTCATCGATCTTTCCCGTTCGATCGCCGCGCACTATCCGGAATTGAATCACGATTTGCTTCTCGCGGGCATCGTCCTGCACGACATCGGAAAAATCGACGAGCTTCAATACGCGCGCGGCATCAGTTACAGCACCGAGGGGCGCCTCCTCGGCCACATCACGATCGGTGTGGGCATGGTGCGCGAGAAAATCCGCGCGATTCCCGAATTTCCGGCGCCGCTCGCAACGCTTGTGGAACATTTGATTTTGAGCCATCATGGCACGCTCGAATTCGGTTCGCCGGCTTTGCCGCAAACTCGCGAGGCCGTCGCGCTGCATTTTCTCGACGACATGGATTCCAAAATGGCCGCGATACGCTCGACTCTGGAACTCGCCGAAATCTCAACGGACGCCGGCGTGTGGACCGATCGCAACTCTGCGCTTCGTCGCGAACTTCTTCGTACCGAGGCATTTCTCGCGGGCGCTGGCAGCCCGGCTGGGCAAAAGAAATGAGCTTCGTGCAGACGAACGCTGCAAACGGCAAGACGCAATCTCCGCGACGCTCGGTCCTCGATCTCGCGCCGCTCGAACTGGATTGCATGAACACGCTCTGGCCCATGGGCGAGGGAACTGTCCGCGAAATTCGCGACGGGCTTGCCGCCCGGCGATCGCGCGCGTACACCACCATCATGACCATCATGGACCGTCTCGCGCGCAAGGGCGTTGTCGAGCGCCGCAAAGCGGGCCGCGCTTACGTCTACAAACCGAATCTTACGGCTGAAGAAGCGCGCGCCCAGGCGCTCGGCCAGGTGGTCGAGAATTTCTTCGGGGGTTCGAAGGAAGCGCTCGTGGCGCAGCTCAACGGCCAATTGCCTCCCGCGCGCCTTGATCCCATTTATGCGCCGGCGCCAAAAGCTCGCGCTGCCGCGGCCGGCGCCACGACGCACAGTGGCGGTTCCGTGGCCCGCCCTGCTGCCACCGCGCAGGGAACCGGCGCCCAAAATGATGCTGACGCCGCCGAACGAATCGACGACACTCTTCTGTAATCATGTTTCCCGCTGAACTCAAGATTCGAAACAGCACCATCCGTCCCGCGACGATCCTGGCGCCCATGGCCGGCGTTACCGACACCGTTTTCCGCCGCGTCATTCGCTCGCTCGGCGCTTGCGGCTTGATCATGACGGAGTTCACCAGCGCCGAGGGCCTCACGCGCAATTCCGCCCGCACGCTTCACTATCTTTACTTTGACGACGATGAACACCTTATCGCCGCCCAGATTTTCGGCTCCGATCCGGACGTGATGGCGTCTGCTGCCGCGCTTACCGAGGATCTCGGTTTCGATCATGTCGACATCAATCTCGGCTGCCCGGTGAAAAAAGTCGTCAAGTGCGGCGGTTCGGGCTTGCTGCGCGATTTGCGGCACCTCGAAAAACTATTCGCAGCGGTGCGTGCCGCCGTTCGTATCCCGCTTACGATCAAGATTCGTTCCGGCTGGGACGAAAATAATATCGTGGCTGTGGATGTGGCCCGCATCGCTGAGCAAGCGGGTATTGAGGCCATTGCCGTTCATCCGCGCACGCGCATGCAGGGATACAACGGCTCGGCGGATTGGCGCGTGATCCGCGACGTGAAACAGGCCGTGCGCATCCCGGTGATCGGCAACGGCGATATTCGTACTCCGCAGGACGCCGTTCGCATGATTCAGGAAACGGGCTGCGACGCCGTGATGATCGGACGCGCCGCGTCGTCGAATCCCTGGATTTTTCGCCAGATCGCGGATTATGTAGCGACGGGCCGCTACGACGAGCCGACCGAAGCTAATCGCTACGATTTACTCGCAGGATATTTCCGAAGTTTGATTGCTGCCGAAATGCCGGATGCAATGGGGAAAATGAAGCAGTTCGCTAGCTTGTTCACGCACGGCGTGCGCAACGGCAGCGAGCTGCGCCATGCTGTCCATCACTCAAATTCCGCCGCGGAAATTCTAGGTTGTGTCGATGGGTTCTTCTCCAAAGCGGCGGCAACTTCGGGAGATTAGTTAGGTTTCTTCGGCGGGTCCTGTTCGATCAATTCGTCTCGCGTGATCAACAATTGCTTGTAAGCTTCACGGCGCGTGAGGCCTCGTTCGCGCGCGGCCTGCTTCAGCGCCGCTTTCCGGTCCGAGCCGCGTTCGAGGATGATGTCGTCCACGCGGCGCGCCAATGGTATCGAATTTTCCGGATTGGCGGCATTGTCGGCATGCTGAGGGCGGCCATCCGCAGGCCCGATCAGCAATGTGATTTCACCGCGCGGCGGCTTCTTTCGGATCGCTTCGACCAGATCTTCGATGTGTCCGCGCAGAAATTCCTCGTATAGTTTCGTCACTTCGCGCGCGATTACCGCAGGCCGGTTACCCAGGATTTCCAGCGCATCTTCCAGCGTATCCAGCAAACGGTGCGGCGCCTCGTAAATTGCGAGCGTCCGTGGCTCCACTGCCAGCTCGCGCAGCGACTTCCGCCGCTCCACCTGCCGCGAAGGAAGGAAACCGAGGAACACGAATTCCTCGATGGGCATGCCGGAAGCCGCCAGTGCGGCCACAAATGCCGAAGGGCCTGGCACCGGTTCCACTTTGATTCCGTGCCGCAGGCACAGCGCAACAAGCCGGTGTCCCGGATCCGAGATTGCCGGAGTTCCCGCGTCGCTCACGAGCGCCACTTTCGCGCCCTGCTCGAGTTCGATCACGATTTCCGGGGCGCGCGTAATTTCGTTGTGCTCGTGATAGCTCACCAGGCGTCTCTGGATACCGAAATGCGACAGCAGCTTGAGAGTTTGCCGCGTGTCTTCACACGCGATCAAGTCCGCTTCTTTCAGGATGCGCAGGGCGCGCATGGTAATGTCTTCCAGGTTGCCGATGGGCGTTGCCACCACGTACAGGCAGCCGGCTCGAGCTTCCGTTGTCTTTGGATTGATCATTTCTTTTCGCTCGCAGCGGAAATCACCGCCGCGCAATCAAGTGAGTCTAGCATAATGCACATCATCGATTTATCGCGAGTAAGCGCGCGAACCTCCGCCATGCTAAGATTTTCTAAGTTGATTGCGAGAGGAGTCCGTTTTGCCGTTATACGAATATAAGTGCGTCAAATGCGGCCACCGGTTCGAGAAAATAGAAAGCGTTACGGCTTCGGAAACGAAGAAGTGCCCCAAGTGCGGTTCTAAGGCTGAACGCATGGCGTCAGCCCCATCGATCCAGTTCAAGGGTTCCGGCTGGTACGTGACGGACTACGCCGGCAAGAATTCCTCGCGCGTGGCGGGAGAGAAAGCCGAGTCGGGCGAAAGCTCTTCGTCAAAATCCGAAAAAAGCGAAAAGGGCGAGAAAGCCGAAAAGAGTGAAAAATCGGAGAGCAAGTCCTCCGAATCGAAATCGTCCTCGGATAAGGAATCTTCGAAAAAGGAAAAGAAGAAGTAGCCAGTCCGCTAAAGCTTGAGGCCTTTCAGGTAGGCTCGGAAATCGTCACCGAACTTGGGATTCTTCAGCGCCAGTTCGACGGTGGCTTCGAGGAATCCGAGCTTGTCCCCCGCATCGTACGTTTTTCCCTGGTATACGAACGCCCAAAGGCCGTGCTCCTGTGCGAGCGAGCGAAGTGCGTCGGTAAGCTGAATCTCTCCGCCCGCGCCAGGCTTCGCGTTTTCGAGGTACTCGAAAATTTCGGGCTGCAACACGTAGCGTCCTGTTACCGCGAGGTTGGAAGGAGCGTCCTCGGCTTTCGGCTTTTCAACCAAATCCTTAATTTTCAGAAGTTCCTCGCCCCAGGGCTTATGGTTTGCGGGGCTGGCGTCCACGATCCCGTACAAATGCACGCGCTTGGGTGGTACGGCTTCGACGGCAATGGCGCCTTTACCCGTGGCCTCGTAAATCTCGACGAGAGATTTCGTTGCGGGAATTTTCCCGTCCATGATCACATCACCAAGAAGCACCGCGAATGGTTCATCGCCTACGAGTTCGCGCGCTGACAGCACAGCATGCCCGAGACCAAGCGCTTCGCTTTGGCGTGTGTAACTGAAATGAAGGCCTCCGCTGATCTCCCGCACCATTTGCGCTTGTCTTGGCCTCCCGTGTTCCTCCAGGAACCGCTCGAGTTCGGGAGCTGAATCGAAATGATCTTCGATCGCGTTCTTGCGCCGCCCGGTCACGAAGATTACGTTCTCGATTCCCGACGCGATGCATTCCTCCACCGCATATTGAATCAGCGGCTTGTCGACGACCGGCAGCATTTCTTTCGGCATCGCCTTGGTGGCCGGTAGAAAACGCGTTCCCAGGCCTGCGACGGGCATCACAGCCTTGCGCACTCGTTTTGGTTTCGCCATGTCTCGCTTTTTCCCCGCCAACTCTGTGGACGGACTCACCGGTGCACGGGAAGGTGCTTTGCTTCTCTATGCTACCATAGGATTTTGACGCATCTGTGCGGCGTGGTTGGGCAAAAGAGTGAGCGAGCGCGAAAAATTAATTCTCGGTATCGAATCTTCCTGCGACGAGACTGCCGCTGCTGTAGTTGCGAGCGGACGCCGCATTCTCTCAAGCGTCATTGCTTCGCAAGTTGGTATCCATCGCAAGTATGGCGGCGTGGTCCCGGAGCTCGCCTCGCGCGAACATCTTCGGCAAATCGTTCCAGTGGTCCGCGAGGCGTGCGAGCAAGCGGGCGCCTCGCTAACCGATATGGACGCAATTGCCGTAACCTACGGACCCGGTTTGATTGGGGCGCTGCTGGTCGGAATGACCTACGGCAAAATGCTGTCCCTTGCTCTTGGAAAGCCGCTTATCGCCGTAAATCATCTCGACGGCCATGTTCACGCCGTTTTCCTCGAAGCGCATATTGCGGAACGCCGGCCAGAACTACCCTCAGTCTGTTTAATCGTTTCAGGCGGCCACACGGTTCTCTATCACGTGAATTCCGCTGGAGCGAACGGGGCCGACCGGTTCGCGTACTCCCGCATAGGTGGCACGCGTGACGATGCCGCCGGCGAGGCGTATGACAAAGTTGCTCGAATGCTGTCTCTTGGTTATCCCGGCGGCCCTGTGATGGACCAGCTCGCGGCGCACGGAGACGGCAGCGCCATTCGCTTCGGCGAACCGAAAATGAGCGGAAACATCTACGACTTCAGCTTCAGCGGCATTAAAACGGCGGTCCTTTATTATTTGCGCGGGAACCCGCAGCTTCAGCCCGAAATCGAAGCGCGCCAGCAGGCACTTGCCCGGAACGAGCGGAGCGCGGACGCGCTGCGTCAGCTTTCCTCGCAAGCTACGCTGGACCTCATCGCCAGCTTTCAGCGCGCCGTGGTCGACAACCTCGTTTCGCGCACGCTTGCGGCAACTGAAAAATATGCAACTCGCTCCATCCTGGTGTCAGGAGGCGTCGCAGCCAATAGCGCGCTTCGCGCCGCATTCGAAAAAGAATCGAAGGGGCGCGGCCTCGAAGTCTTCTTCCCAAGTCGCGCACTCTCAACCGACAACGCCGCTATGATTGCCGCCGCGGCCTATGGTAAGTTCACAAGCGGCGACCACGCCGACGCCATGCTCAACGCCGAAGCAAATCTTCCTCTTGCATAGTTTTTGTGTTGAAGCGTACGGAAGCTTAGAGCAGCGGCGGTTCGTAGATATATGCCAAACCATGTTGTGTCACGGCGTAGGCTTTCGTTCCGTCCACACTCCAGCGCAAATCGACCACGCCCTCGGCGGCATATTCGTCGAACACCCTCATACTGTTCAAATCGACCAGGAACAATCGCCCCTTCGCGGAATTTTTCAGCCATGAACTGAAGCATAGACACAACGGCAAGTGCGGATGGCAGGCGCAGCGCTCGGCCCCGAAAGGGAGCGGTTCGAATTCAGGGGAGAGCGCATCGAGACGGTAAGCCTGTCCCGCCGCGCAATAGACAATCTTCTGGCCATCGGGAGTCCAAGTGAGATCGGTGATGTGTCCCTGCGCTGTGAATACATTTTGCTTGCGCAGCATAGGGACGTCGACAACGACGATTGCATCGTCCGCCCAGTCGCCCTTGATTTCCACTACGCTTGCGAGCAATTTTTCATTCGGGCTGAACACGGTTTGCCCGTAACCGCAGAAGCTGCCCTCTTCCGCGAACTCCTCGCCGTATCCCTGCGTTTCAATCCAACTTGGTGCGCCCATTTCGTTTGCCGGAGCTCCCGCAATCGGAGCGGCGAACCGCCCTGTTTCCCACAGGCGCAGTGACGATCCTTTCCCGCCGGTCGACGCTGCAGCAAAATACTTGCCTTTGTCCGACCACGCCAGATGAGCGGGGAAGTTGCGCCATTCTCCGAATGCGCCCACGAACATCTTCCCCTGTAGATCGAAAATATGCAGCGCCGGATGCCACGCGCCCCACGCCGCTACCAGATAGTGCATCGTAGGCGACCACGAAAACGCCGCGGGCAGGTCGGTTGAAGAGATGGGCAGCTCGTTCGTGACGGAGAGCGCCATCGTGGGAACACTCAGTTCGATGTCGTAAAGCACTACGCGTTGCACGCTTCTGCGCATCGGAGGAGAAATCGCGCACACCTGTCCGCCGCCCGAAATCGCGAGACGTGGCGTTCGCCCAGTGAAAACTTTCTTGATGAGCCAGTTCGAGTCGCGTGCAAGGTCGCGGAGTCCGCGCACCACCAGCGCGGCGGACCTCACAGCCAGCCCCTGACTTCCGGCAGGGACGAGTTCTGTTCCCGGTTTTTCGCGCGTCTGCATCGAGTGCCTTCAGCCTTCCATGGCGACCAGTCGCAAATCAGCGCTCAGACGGCTCGGCGCCCTCGAGGCGCCGCTTAGCCTGACCGATCTGATCCTCCACCTTCGCAATCATTTCCTTCAGCACGTCGCGCCCGTGAACTTGCGCTTCATCAATGCGCGATCTGAGTTGATATAAGTCGGAGCGCTGCAGTTCCTGAATTTCCGCATCAATCTCCGAAAGCCGGCTGCGCGCCTGGCTGATGCGGCGAATCACGCGAATCAGCTCGGCGCCGGGGCCATCTCCCTTCACCGCTTCCGGGCTGCATTCGTACTCGGTAAGAATTTTCGTCAGCTGCGTTTCGTCGCCGCGCCCATACGCTTCGTTCGCTTCGGCCATCAGTTGCTGGCGCTTGGCGCGATCGTCGCGATCGGAAGTCAAATCGGGATGAATACGTTTAGCGACCTCGCGAAAGAGCCGCTTCATTTCTGGCGACGCCTTAAACGCGCGCGGCGCCTGCTCTGCCTCATCGCCCGCGACTGACTTGGTTTCATTCGCTCGCGCTCGTGCGTCCTGCGCCGCTTTCCGGGCGCGTTCGTTGCCCGGCTGCTCGGTCGCCAAGCGCTCGGAAATCTGGGCTTTGAGTTCGTCGAGTTCCGCGTAGCGCAAGCCGACGAAATGCAGGTATTGCCGCTCGAACGCTCCTAGTTCAGCGTGCAGGTTCGCAGACCTCAGTTCGCGTTCGGCGAGTTCGGTCTCGAGCGCCGTTTGTTCCTCGCGTTTTAGCGCCAATTCCTGCTCTTCCGGCTTCAACGGAGCGTTCGAAACCGGGTTGTCTGCGGACTTTAACGCCATGCGTTTTTTCCTCGAAAGCGCGACGGTTCAGGCGCGACGGGGCCTCGGGGCCGCCATCTCCCGTAAACCCCTAATTGTAAGACTCCGGGCGCCGGGACCTGCCCGCTCGATAAACGCAGTTTCCAGAATGCAAAACTCGGCTGTTTAGGCTGTTTTAGGTGTGAAAAAAGCGCCAAATTGGCCGTTTAGCATGCACACGAAAATGGCCCTTCGCTTGGCCTGTTCTCCAGGCAATCTTTATAATTTCAATGGGGCACGCGCGAAAAAGGAGAGAACGAAAATGTCGAAGGAGACTCCGCAGGAATATATCAAGCGAATTCTCGGCCACGTGGAAGGACAGGACGCAGTGAAGGTGCAATCAACTACCGCGAAGAAACTCGAGCGTCTGGTGAAAGGCGTTCCGGCATCAAAGCTGCGCAAGAGGCCGGCGCCGGACAAATGGTCGATCGTCGAGATACTTGCGCACTTGGCGGACACGGAAATTGTCGGAGGGTACCGCACGCGGATGATTCTGGGTGCGCCCGGCACGCCGATTCAAGCGTTCGACCAGGACGCATGGGTTGCTGCGGGCCACTATGACAGGCGCGATGCGCGCAAATCGATTGAACAGTTTCGCGCTTTACGCGAGGCAAATCTGGCGCTGCTTAAATCGCTCACGCCGGAACAATGGAAGCACCACGGCATCCACTCCGAGCGCGGCGAGGAAACAGTGGCGCACATCGCGCGGATGTTCGCGGGCCACGATATCAATCATTTGCAGCAAATCGAGCGGATTCTCGCGGCAAAAAAGAAGGCTTAGTCTCGAGATAGCGGCGACGGAAATCGCGGCTGAAAATAGAACCGGGCACAGTCGTTGCAGACGGTGCCCGGCGTTAGAGAGAGACAGAGAGAGAGAAATCTATTCCGGCATTAGCGGTGCGGCTTCCGGCATTTGCAGCTTGGCTTTGGCCAGCGCGCGGACGATGTTCACTTCGACCGCCTGCTCGGACGTGTTGCGCACCGTCGCCAATTCACTCACCAGAAGATACTTCGCGCGCTCCAGCATTTTCTTTTCACGGAACGAGAGCGGCTTCGTGCGGCTCAGTGCGACCAGGCCTTTCAAAACAGCGGCCACTTCCATCAGCGATCCTGTCCGCATGCGATCCGAATTTTCTTTGAAGCGGTGCTTCCAATCGTGGTGGGAATCAGAGCGGCCCTTTTCGAGGTACGAGAGAACCGCGCCAGCTTGTGTGTTTCGGATGATGGGACGCAGGCCAACGTTTTCGACGTTTGACTGCGGCACCATTACTTTGAGCCCACTAGAGGTGATCTTGAGCATGTAATATCGCTCCGATCGCCCGTTCATGTATCCATAACTGATTTGCTCGATGATCCCTACCCCGTGGTTCGGATACACTACTTTTTCGCCTAGTCTAAATTCCATTGGTGGAAGTGCCTCCCCAACCGCATATTTAAATATTAAACACACGCGAGCGGAAGGTCAAGGAATTACGGGCAAAGATGAGGGGTTGGAAGGGGCTGTGATACAGGTATTTACCCCAAGATTGGCCACGAAATTGCCCTATAATCGCACCCGTGCTAATCCTGGCTCTCGATACTTCTTCGCCTGCGGGTAGTCTGGCAGTTCTACGCGACGAAAGGGTAGTTGGGCTTGTGTCGACAATCGCTGAAGAGAACTACTCTTCGCGGTTGTTCCGGCATCTCGAATTTCTTCTAGGCGATCTCTCGCTAACCCTCGATCAATTCGATCTGATTGCAGTGGCTTCCGGTCCGGGCTCCTTCACGGGATTGCGGGTTGGCTTGACGGCTGCAAAAGGCTGGGCGGAGGTCTACAAGAAGCCGATTGCCGGCGTAAGCGGGCTTGAAGCGGTGGCTGCCCAGTCGCGCTCGAACGCCGCGATTCTGGTTCCAGTTCTCGATGCGCGGCGCGGGCAAGTTTATTTTGGGTTTTATCGTGGCAGCCCCTCCGGGCTGGTGCTAGACGGAGAAGAGCAAGTCGCGACACTCGAAGAATTTCTAGGCGCGCTGAAGACTCTGGCGCGGGATTCAGAGTTCCGCGTGGTCACGCCGGCACGGGATATTGTCTCATGCGCGTTGGCTCATTTTGAGGCAGGGTCTCCGGAGCTCGACATCGTCTCGCCCTTTCTGGCGCCTGCGATTGGACGGCTCGGATTCGAACGCGCCTCGCGCGGCATTCTCGCGGATGCTCTTACGCTGGACGCCAACTATCTTCGCCGCTCGGATGCAGAACTGAACCTCAAGGGGCCGGCGGGGCCGTGAAGATTCGGACTCTGGAAGCGCGCGATATCGATTCCGTTGTCGCCATTCAATCCGCGTGCCCGGAAATCGCCCAGTGGACCATGTGGGATTACGATCGCGTTGCGCGTGGAGAAATGTCGGGATGGGTTTGCGAAAGAGTTGCCGCGATCGAAGAGGGTGCCGCCGGCAAAGGGGTCGCCGGATTTTTGGTGGCGCGACGCATCGCCAACGATCTTGAGATTTTGAATTTCGCGGTGAGGCAGGAGCTGCGCCGCTGCGGTGCAGGAGCATTACTGCTCGGCGCGGCGCTCGACTGGGGCAATAGCTTTCGCGCCGAGGCGGCTATTCTCGAGGTCCGTGAATCGAATCTCGCCGCGCTGCGATTCTACGATCGCCACGGTTTCCACGTTATGGGACGCAGGCCGCGCTACTATACGGCTCCCATCGAGAACGCTCTTCTGTTGATCGCACCACTTGCGGGAGCAGCTCCGGACGCTTGAACCGGAACTTCTCCAGAATCTCGAAAGATCGGAGCCATCCGTGATTCTCGAAAACGACAGCCTGGAACTTCTCGGCGCCGCACTAAAAACTTTGGACAGCGGCTTTGCCGATCTCCCGTCCCTCCCACAAGCCGCGAAAGACACGCAGAGCATGCAAGCAGTGATGCAGGAAGTCGCCGCGCGAATGCAGGACAACTATCCTTACTTTCATCCGCAGTACGCGGGGCAGATGCTCAAGCCTCCGCATGCGCTTGCGCGCGCCGCTTATGCGCTGGCCACCTGGATCAATCCGAATAATCACGCCCTCGACGGCGGCCGCGCCAGTTCGAAAATGGAGAGGGAAGCGGTCGCCGAAATTGCAGCCATGTTTGGCTGGAAAGAGCATCTCGGCCATTTGTGCGGCGGCGGCACGATGGCGAATCTGGAGGCGCTTTGGGTCGCTGGGCAATTGCATCCCGGGAAAAAGATTCTCGCGTCTGACCAGGCGCACTACACGCACAGCCGAATCAGCACAGTGCTCGGCCTGAAGTTCGCCGCGGTTCCTTCCGACGCAAACGGGCGCATGGACGTAAGCGCTCTGGCGAAACTGCTAGAAGCAGATGAC
>Ga0210394_10002047_pt1 | contig 29142 bp, 24 predicted proteins | sample IncBWC12MmetaG_FD_160121 | JGI IMG/M metagenome (GOLD analysis project Ga0210394, IMG submission 160121) | Forest soil microbial communities from Barre Woods Harvard Forest LTER site, Petersham, Massachusetts, United States - Inc-BW-C-12-M | ecosystem: Environmental > Terrestrial > Soil >...
CTCACAAACCGCTTCGGGAAGCCGCTCACACAACCGTCGCACGCGCACCCAGGTCCAATGTGGCAGATGTCGTTCTTAGAAATGCAGGTATTGCCGCAAGCTTTTCCGACGGTGCAGATATTGCGGCATGCAAAGGTATTAATCGCGCCTGTTGACGAAGTGCTCAATCCCAAGGTCCGCCTTCAGTCCGGAATCCTGTCCGTCATAGCCCGGATTACGCACTCCTCTGGCGTGTGAACTCATTTGAAAGTCTTCATAATCTTCAAGCGCGGATGAAATCGCTCCAACGGAATGTTGCTCGGTTGCAGATCCAGTTCGACAACATAGTTTTTTCCAGCCTCTGCACGGAAGGTGTCGAAGAACTGCCACGTAATCCTTTCGGGTATCGTTGTATGCAACGGAAGAGGTGGCATGCCCGGCTGCGATCCGGTTGCAACTAACTTACCGTCATGGCTCACCTTCCAAGTGAATGCACTAATCGCGGGAGTCAGCATGTGGCACGGTGGCACTTTGTACCCAGCTTGTTCAGCTTTCTCAGTGATCCCGGGCATGTAACTAGCGGCGCGGCATGTGGCTTCGTCTACCTCCATGCCGCCTTCAGTTCCGACACCGATCCCGTAGACGTAAGTTGAGTCTATTGAAAAAGGCGGCGATCGAATATGGCCTTTGGCCGGTGATAGAGGCATGTCGAGCACTGGGTAAAAATCGGAACGAGAGCAAGAGCTGGCCAACGCCACGGCGGTAAGGCCAATCGCGAGTTGGTGCTGGACAGCTTGCGAAGTGCGGAACACGCGCTCCAGCTATTGGTTTGACGACCGAAATGTCATGTAAGGATCAAAGGTGAGCAGATATGACCACAAATATTTACGTTCTTCTTGCATCCATTTACGCGCAATAGACCATCGGCCGATTGGCAAGTCAAACCTCATGCGAGTGACTGCAATCCCAAGGGCATTTCGGTGTGTCGAATTACCCGTTTTGAGCCGACGGCAGGCGTTCGTCCCGACCCAATAGCAGTGGATTGATGTCATCACGTCATCTGCCGCACCTCGTGCGACTGTTCGGCCTACGGCAAAACAGCGCAGCAGCACAGCAGCAGCCTCCAGAATTGCCTCCATAGATTCGCCGTTGATGTTATTGCGTGACGGGCCAACGACCTGCCTTATTCAACCCACTCAGCGGCGTGCCGTTACGCTGCAAGGTCGCGCTTCACGATATCGAGGACGGTATTCTTGCTGACTGAAGAGAAAAGACTAAGAATCGCCCCGGGTTATTGTCTGTGGCGGGCGGACAACATAGCATGACAGAGGTGCTCGCTCATGCCCCAACCGAACACCTAGGCAGTAACGATCGCAGTCACCGTGTAGCGAGCGTAAGTGGCTCCGTGGCGTAGGAGTTTTCTGAAGCCGAATTGTAGCGAAATCGGAATCTTAAGATACGGAGATCAATGTTGTGGATAACCTACCTGGCGAAGTTTCGCCGACGGAAAAAATCTTGACGGCAATCTGGGCTAAAGAACTCGGCGCGCCAGAGATTGCTGCGAATGGCGACTTTTTTGAGCTAGGCGGTGATTCGCTGCGCATGCTTATGATGCTCTTTGAAGTCAAGGCCGCGTTCGGGGTGGAGATATCGCCAGGCGTTCTATTCCAAGATCCCACTCTGAGCGGCTTTTCCAGGGCGATCGATATCGCTCTTGGTGACCCGAACGCAATACAAGACACGGCATTTATCGAGGGGCAGATTTAGCTTACCATTCCGGATTGACGACATGGATTTGGTCCACGGGTATAGGAGCTGCCAATTTGTGGCCACCCTGCCTACAACGCACCGTCTCAGGACATGATGCCCGTAAATGAGATTGAACAACGGCTCATTGGAATCGACTCTCCCTATGAAATAAGGGAGGTCATCGAAGATGGCGTTTCGCATCGCATCTTTCGCCACGCGCCGCAAAGCCTCAATGATATTTTTCGTAGGGCAGTCAAGATGGGTGGTACGCCGTTCGCCACCTTCGGCAGTGAGCGAATGACATACGGACAGGCATTTGAAGAGGCCGGTCGCGTTGCTATGGTGTTGCGAGAGCGATTTGGCGTTGGTTCTGGTGTCAGGGTTGGTCTAGCGCTTGATAATCGACCGGAATGGATCAGCGCGTTTTTCGCAATCATATCCTTGGGTGCTACCGCCGTATTAATTGCGCAAAAAGATCCGGCGCAGATTCACCATTGCGTTTTGGAATCGCGCTGTTTGTTGCTATTGGTGGATGTGCCGACATTGGAGACCATTAGTCCCATGGACACCGCTTTCCCCTTGATTGTAGTAGGTCTCCAGGGTACGAAGCTGAGTAGCTCCAACGACAGGTTCTACCTGGATCAACTGATTCGAGAAACAGTCGGTACGTGCACTGACTTCGGCTCGCTCCCATCCCTTCCGCCAAATCGGGAGTGCGTCATTGCTTTTACGTCCGGTACAACGGGGAAGCCTAAGGGAGTAGTCCTGACCCACCTAAACATTATATCCGGGCTAATGAACATGGCCCTCGGAGGTCTGCTGGCGCACGCGCTAAATGGTGATGTCGCTCGTCGCAGGCCAGCAGGAAGGCGTATTCCTTGCGCCTTGGTTCATTTGCCGATGTCCTACATCGGCGGTTTCTCGCCGCTGCTATTGACGCTAATGGTTGGCGGCAGGTTAGTGATCTTGCATAGGTGGGACCTTGATGATGTGTCGCGACTTATCGAAATTGAGCAAGTCACTTCTCTGCCCGGATGTGATCCGGCGCAGCTTCGAGAGCTATTGCAAATCAATGTGGATGCCGCGTCCCTCACGTCGATCGGAGTCAGCGGTGTTGCGTTGCACAAGGAGCTTTTGCACGAGTTGGCGACGCGCTGGCCGCATGTAGTAGTTGGTACCGGGTATGGTATGACTGAGACCAGCGGCTCGATTGCCGTGATCGCTGGCCAGGCTTTGATGGAACGGCCGCAATCATCGGGACGCGTGCTACCTACGGTAGATATACGAATTGTTGGCGATGACAACATGAGTGTTGCCCCGGGTTGCGAGGGCGAAATCTGGTTGCGGAGTGCCAGTTTGATGCGAGGATACTGTACAGCGTCTGAGTCCCCGCATGGATTGATCGATGGCTGGTTCAGGACCGGGGATCTGGGCGTTCTCTCCGAGGATCGCCACCTGTCGATCGTTGATCGACTAGCGGACGCCTTCACAATCGACAGCACGCGCGTGTCGGCATTGGAACTGGAGCGCGCGCTTGTCAATGATCCCCGTATCGTAGAAGCCGCCGTATTTAAGCGAAACAAACAATCTCATGACTCAATTTTGATTGTAGTGGTTGTACCTCGGCTGCCGAACTTGATCGACACTGCCAGCATTCAATCGACCGTCACCTCTATTTCCTTGATACCTGCGAGCAAAGTGAATGTACTGTACGTCAGCACACTGCCGAGGAATCGGTTCGGAAAGGTGGATCGAGCTGCCTTGCGCCTCCAGACCGCTACTGATTACTAGACCCTTCCGGGTGTTTCTAGGGCTTTCATTTTTGATTCGCCCGCCGTCGGATCCTCCTGGGTGCCGTCACTTCCAGATGCGACGATCACTTTAGTGGATGCGCTGTCAATCGGCGAAGTTCGCGCTCCAACCGAAACGAAACCATGAAGTGGTCTCGGGCCTGTTGGAAATCAAATAGCCTCGATATATTCGGTCTCACCTCGGTTCAAACGCCAAAGACATAGGCTTCTCTTAATCGACATGCGCCACAATGATTAGCGTGAACTACAGTGCGAAGCAACTTCCGCGTTTCTGGGAGAATATTCAAAAATTCGGAGACGATGTAGCGATCGTGGATTGCCGTACGTTGCAAGCAATTAGCTATCGCCAAATTGCGGCCGAGATTGCTTCAAATTCTGAGATTGTCCATCGAACGACGAAAGGACTTGCTTGTTTGGCGATTCGCAATGACGTCGACAGTATTTTGTGCTACTTGACGCTCCTAACATCTGGATATGCCATTTATCTGTGCGAAGGCGAGAACGATACCGGTCCTTCATTTGAATTCATTAGCCAATATCGGCCTGACTTGATTCTTTGGGGAAAGGACGTCAACACACCTCAATGTAGTGGACCGGACTATCGGCCCCGGCCTCCCTTCTTGAATTTCAATGTCGCAGAAAGGAATGATCAACAAGGGTGCATCAATCCTGATCTTGCTCTGTTGTTATCGACGTCCGGATCATCTGGAAGTTCAAGAGTAGCCAGACTTTCGTATAACAATATCGCGTCAAATGCCCAGCAAATCATGGAATCTCTCAACACCAGTCCCAATGAAAGGGCAGTACTATCATTACCGCTACACTACGTATATGGCCTATCGGTATTAAACAGCTTTCTCAATGCAGGCGCATCATTGGTGGTAGGCACGGGGAGCGTAATGGACCGGAAGTTCTGGAGTGGTTGTCGCGCTGCCGGAGTTACGATGCTGCCTGCAGTGCCAACGATGCTCGATTTCATGCGTGACATTGCAGCGGATTCATTTAGTATGCCGCGGCTAAACAAGGTGACGATATCCGGGGCGCCAATGAGCCGGAGCACGCGAGATTGGGTGCTTTCACATCTAGTGGCAAAGGATTTGCGAGTGTACTCGATGTATGGGATGACCGAAGCGTCCGGACGAATCGCGGTGTTGCCGCATGACGAATTCGTGACCCACCCCGCATCGGTGGGTCGCGTCGTCGGTGGCGGGCGCCTGGAATTGTCGGAGTCCGGGGAGATTTTCTTTAGCGGACCCAATGTGATGTTAGGGTATTCCCATTGCCGATCGGATCTCAGTCGGGCGGATGACCTTCGAGGGGTTTTAGCGACAGGTGATCTCGGTGCAATTGACTCCGACGGATACTTGTACATCACTGGTCGAATTGCCAGAATCTGCAAGATACTTGGTACTCGAATTAGCTTGGAGTCAGTGGAGGAGTATCTTTCCGCTGATAGCGAAGTGGCTGCTACAAGCGATGACGGGGTTATCGCCGTCTTTTATACCGAGAACGATGAGACGGATCTCGTCGCACGTACCGTCCGCTTGGCACAGCGAATTAAAATACCTCACTACGTGTTCGAACTTCGTAGGCTCAAATCGCTGCCCCGAACGTCAACTGGAAAGATTGACTATCCTCGTTTGCTCACTTGCGAATGCGTTACTGCACTCCAAAAAGGCACTGGTAGTTAATTTAAATGTGCGAGCCTGAAAGATTCTCCGCAATAGCGCTGATTGAAGGGCTGCAAGCCCGAGGCGCTGTTCTGTGGCGTAAAAATGGGAACGTCCATTTTCGAGCCCCGCGTGGATTGCTAACGCCCGAGGTGTTGCTCAGAATTAGGGAAAGAAAAGTTGAGATATTGCCGTTACTACCCGACGGACCAAGTCCAGAAGCGATCTCAATTGCTCAAACACCTAACGTTGTTCTTCTCAACACCGGTTGTACCGGCCAACAAGTATTTTGCGTTCACCCCATCGACGGTAGCGCGGCCTCTTATTTGGACCTCGCTCGAGAACTTGCGTCGAGGGGCGCATCGACATACGGACTTTCCGCGCTTGATTTGCACGAAAAAAAGTACATTCCGGATTCCCTGAGATCAATCGCTGCAGCATACGTTGAACAACTCAAACATACGCAGAAAAGAGCACCCTACAAATTGGTGGGCTGGTCGGCTGGAGCAGTGATCGCTTATGAAATGGCGTGCGAATTGGTGCGCAAGCACAATGAAGTAACGGAACTCACTCTTCTCGACCCACCTGCGTTCTTTACCCCCTCTGTGCAACAAATAATTGAACTCCCGCCGGGACACAGAGATTTACCTCTCTCCGCTGCCCAACAGGAGTCCGCACGGATATGGTGGAGATTTTTGAAGCTGAATGCTGCAAGCGCAGACGAATTTGGCTCTTACCGAATCTCAACCAATTTTTGGACACTGGACGACGCTGGCAAGAGCAGATACCTGCTGGACAATCGCAATAATCCACTAGTGATCAAGCCCGATAACCTATTTCGAGCGGCGAGGGACGCGGATGACGTGCTATATATGTTCCACATGGTAAACATTCAGCATAGCGCTTTAGAGGACTACAAGCCCTCAACGTATCCAGGGGCAATTAATTTATTCATTGCAATCGACGCCGAGGCGCCAACTGAGATGGCCGCTGAGTGTTTGCGATGGGCGACGGAAATTTGGCGAAGAAGAGTGGGAGCAATCGCCCATTCGGAATGGCTTCCGGGCGGGCACATTGCGCTCGTAAAGCCGCCGCATGTTGCTACAGTAGCAAGGACCATTCTTCGCAACAGATAGCCTGTCCTTCCGCTTCAGGGACATCGGCGTTTGAAATGAGTGAAAATCCGCGACTTGCGCGCCTAATGGCGAATATCTCAGGAATTGTCTTTGACGGGGTTGCGCGCTCGTCGGTTGACCATTACGCAGTCGAACTCAACTAACGTTGGAAACTGGTTATCAATGGGAAATTGACCGCTTACGTCGAACCCCAGCGATTGAAATGCACTAATGGCCTCCGCGTAACTGGGCATGCCGTAATAAATTGGGATTAGGGAGGCCTCTGTCTGAATCGCTAACATTTGCGGCATCGCTCCTGGGCCGCCACGCGCGACCTCAACATCAAATCCCTGAGTGTCCAGTTTGAGAAACGGCGCCACACAGCCCAAACGCCTTTGGATCGTCGGAAACACGGCGTCAAGTGTGCGGACAGGTACCCGAATTTCCTCTTGAACGGAATTCACACGGCTCAGGTCTTTAGCGAATGAAGGTTCAAGGTCGGCTGCCCTCGGTCTCAAAAATGAGCTGAGCTCCGTCGCCTTCATAACATTTAGCGTCATCTCGCCATTCAACGCCCCAAGTGCGCAGCCATGTACCTCCCAGTGACCATCGGTGCGTGCGCAGGCTCGCAGCCTATCGGCGAGCGCGGGGATTGGCTCGAAGGAAACAATTGCGCCCTGGTACTCGACCTCCATCCGCAGGAAATCGCGAAACTGCCCTTTATTGGCACCCACATCAAGAACACAATCGATGGAAAAATGCTGGAATAGTCGCCGCAGGTGGAGCGCATGTGCCAAACGATCCCATCGCCACGAGGGAACAAGGTGAAAGCCGGCTGTGGCCAGCAGCTTATCGGCGGCACTCTTAAATAGGCGACTCAGCTCCACCGTACCTTCCCCCGGGATCCTTGCCGAAAAGACGAATCTGCTGGAGAACGCGCGGCTAAATCAGCCGGACAATCCGAAAGTCTTGCCTCATCGGCCCCCCCTTGTGTCCCAATTCATTTCCGGTCACGCGTCACGCATCACCTTCTTCAAGTTATCGAGTCAAGAATCGTGCGCACAGTCACACATCGTGTGTCATGGCCGTCCGCTGGCATTCGCTGGTGCCGCGGTAGGGTGTGATACTTGGTCATCCACTCTCAATACAGCGAGCCCCGCGACAAGCAAACTGATTCCGCCAAGAAGCAGGGCGAAGACGGGTGCTCCGCCGAAGAATTGCTTCAGCAGGAAACCCAAGACGCTGGCGGCAAGCAACTGTGGAATGACGATGAAGATGTTGAAAATACCCATGTAGACGCCCATCTTATGGGCCGGTAAATGTTGGGAAAGCAGTGCGTAGGGCAGTAAAGGGATGGACGCGCAAGCAAAGCCTACGCCGACCATGGACAGCAACAACCACTGAGGATTGGTAATTACTAAAAAGCTGATCAAGCCCACGCCGCCTAGCCAGAGATTGATCAGGTGAGTGAGGCGCCGCCCGAAACGCCGCGCCATAATAGGAATCAACGCCGCTGCAATCATTGCGACTCCACCGGATGTACCGACTAGGACACCCACCCAGTTGGCGCCCGCGTTGTATTGTGCGGATCGTGGATCGGTAGTGTGGAAATGCACTTGTGTAACCGAGGCAGTGAGGTAAATCCACATCGCAAACAGCGCGAACCACGAGAAAAATTGTACTACGGCAATCCGACGCATCGCGGGCGGCATTCCATGAATGTCCGCGACGATGTTCGTAAATATGTTTCTGGAACGCCAAGCGCTAAAGAAGAGCTGTCCGACTCCATATACGACGATTCCGCCGGTCAGCAAATACATGTCTCTCCCAAGCCGATTAGACAACATGAAAGCCAATCCAACGCTTCCGACCACGAGCCATAACAGACCGTCGCGCTTCATCTTGGCGCGATCCACCGGCGCTCGATGAACCAGACCTGCATCGGCAAATTCACAGAGTACGTCTTGTGGATACTCGTGAGTGCTAATTACCGTCCAGAGCATGGTCACGAACAGCACCGCACCGCCTAAGTAGAACGAGTACTTCACCGTTGGCGGAATTTCTCCCGCGACGCTCACATTGGGAATACCCGCTTGAGCTAACAACCAAGGCATCAGACTCGCAACCAGAGAGCCCCCGCTGACAAAGAAAACTTGCATGGCATAGCCGGTAGAACGCTGTGAAAGCGGCAACTGGTCCGCAACGAGCGCTCGCAAAGGCTCCATGGAAACATTGACGGACGCGTCGAGCATCCACAGCATTCCAACAGCGATCCACAAGGCGGTGGAGTTCGGCATCACGAACAATGCGATACTTGCGAGCACTGCGCCAGTTAAGCAATATGGACGGCGGCGTCCCAGCGAATTCCAGGTGCGGTCCGACAAGTAACCCACGACGGGTTGCACGATCAAGCCCGTCAGCGGACCGGCTATGCTCAGCACCGACAGATCCTCGATGTTCGCGCCGAGAGTCTGGAAGATGCGGCTGGTGTTCGTTTGCTGCAAGGCGAAGCCGAATTGAATGCCCAGATAACCGAAACACATATGCCAAACCTGCCAGATCGATTGCCGTGGTTTAATCTTCATGTACGTCCCTGCATAGAGCGACTATTAAAAGGCTTTCCCAGCGACAGTCAATTTCATGATGCATACCTCCTTGAGATTCAAGCGGGGTGCGTTACGACGGTGCAACCCAGATTGCTAACCCATCGCAGGCGGCGTTGGATGGTTTTGGGTTTTTTCATGGCGGCTGAAGTGGTCGGCGCCCAAGTTCCTGGAGGCGACTCCTGTGTACATCAAGCCCGGGGCAGCGTGGATACAATATTTCCATGGGTCTTCCTCCTGATTCGTAACGCAGGGTCGGGCGGAAACCACGTCGTCTAAATCTAGGAACCATCCTCCGGAGCGTCACCGCTCATGGGAACATTTATCGGTGCTCGCGAGGTGCCGGGTCCGACTATCTAAAGGGCGTCAAGGCACCCAGGAACAACCAACCTCTATCCCAACACCACCCAAATACTAACAGCCCAATCGCGAGGTAACCTATCGTTTGATCAAAGCGCTGTCACTATTCAACTGCGTGCGTTGACCTGATGACTTGTTGACGATTCACCGTCACAGGGCACAAACTAAGAGCGTGGTGGCGAACAAGCACCTTCCCAGTCAACAACCATCGGTTGTTGATGACATGCCGCAAACGGCGCACAGGTCTATTGCGAATGTTTCGGCGCCGATGCCGCTACCAGATGCTACTCAGCCCGCCGAAATGACCCAATCGGAGTTACTTGACACTCTGCGTCAAGCACTATTAGTTCATCACAACGACCGACAATTTACGGAGGCCATCTCTCTGTATCGACGTATATTGGCGTCGAATCCGTATCACGGCGCCACACTACACTGCCTGGGGGTCGCGCTTGGACAGCTCGGGAAGTTTGGCGAAGCACTTGGTCCACTGTCGCAAGCACTCATGATCCATCCTGAGAGTTCCGTTATTCACAATCACTACGGCAATGCGCTGGTCGGGTTATGTCGCTACGGGGAAGCGGTCGAAAGTTACGATCGCGCAATTGTTTGCGACGGGAATCTTGCGTACGTCCACTACAATCGTGGAGTGGCTTTTAGGGCGCTGGGTCAAAAGGAAGCTGCGCTTGCATGCTATGCAAGGGCGACGGAGCTGAATCCTGCATATTCACGCGCCTATAATAATCGTGGGATGATTTTATCGGAAATGGGACGCACGATGGATGCACTCAATGAGTACAAAAGAGCAATTGATGCCCGCCCTCAATTCGTCGATGCGTGGATAAATCAGGCAAACCTCCTTCGGCGCCTCCGCCGCCATGAAGAAGCGCTCGACTCTAGCGATGGCGCCATCATGTGTGAACCCAGCAATCCCCATGCGCATAATTGTCGTGGAGCTACGCTTTCGAACATGGGGCGGTTCGAAGAAGCCATTGCTAGTTATGATCGCGCGATCGAGCTCGATCCTACCTCGCCCGAGTTCTTGTGCAACAAAGGTATGATAAAACTCGTTTGTGGTGACTTGCGCGAAGGATGGCAACTCTATGAATCCAGATGGGGAGTCAAGAGTTTCAATTTAACGGATCGATTTTCAGACAAACTGCGGTGGCGAGGAAGCGAGCCGGTAAATGGGAAGGTAGTTCTCCTGCACGCAGAACAGGGGTTTGGAGACACGATCCAGTTTAGTCGCTACTGTGTTCAGGTTGCGGCGCGGGGCGCGCGAGTGCTACTGAGTATTCCAAATGCCTTGCAACCGCTATTGCGTTCCTTGGAGGGAGTTCACGAGATCATTGGAGAGACGCAGGATCCTGCATTCGATTTCCATTGCCCGCTGATGAGCTTACCCCTCGCATTGGGTACAGAACTTACCAATATTCCGGCGGCAGCGCGCTATCTAGGGGTTGACCGAGAAGCCAAGGCACGTTGGGCCGATCGTCTAAAAGCGCGAGCGCACATTCCCAAGATCGGTCTAGTCTGGTCCGGTAGGCCCAGCCACGACAAGGACTTAGAACGCTCAATCCCTCTGGTGCAGTTACTCCCGATCATTCGGCGCCAAATCCATTGGGTAAGCTTACAAAAGGAAGTACGTGCATCAGATCGGTGTTGCTTGGCAAATACGCCGGCCATCGAACGCCTGGGGGAGGAGACGACAGACTTTGGCGATGCGGCGGCACTCATTGAAAACCTCGATCTCGTCATCACAGTGGACACCGCTTTGGCGCACGTCGCCGGCGCATTGGGTAAGCCGGTGTGGATACTCTTGCCTTATGTCCCTGATTGGCGATGGCTGCGCGATCGCAAAGACAGCCCGTGGTATCCCTCCGTTCGGCTTTTTCGGCAATCCTCCCCGGCGGACTGGAGGCCTGTCATTGACTGCGTCATTCGCGAGTTGCGATGTCTATTTAATACCGACGCCCAGATTGTCTCCGAAGAACGAAGGGCCGCCGGGACGTAAGCGGTAATCAAGCCGCGCTCTTCCGCATCGCATGTCGGAACAATGTCCTCCGGTTTTTCAATAATTGGAGGGAGCGATGGAACATACGCACTCGCACGCGGCGGGGCGGCTCCGGCACAACCAGCGACTTCTGCCGGCCTACGGCGTTCTCCACATCTGAAGTAAAGGGTTGCCTGTGGCTGCACACATCGTGGCGATCTTCAGGCGGATTCTCCCGTAGAACTTCAGGTTTCCATATTGCCCGCAACGCCCGCAGCCGTTTGCCATTGTGTCGTGAGCGTTAATATCTCTCGACAAAAAAGTATCATCTACGACAACACGCGAGGGCTGACATGAATCTGCCAATTCGGCGTCGTAATTCCCAGTGCCGCAAATCAACTGGGGGATTTCCTGCCCTCGAGTGTCACAAATCCCCTGCTCGAACTCTATGACGTGATTCGCAAGTATTCCCAGTTGGCGCGTCTAACTATCTCTGCAATGATGGCGCGACCCGTAACTCTGCAAGCGAAGGAACTCGTTCTGCGCAACAAACGTCCTTAGGAGGAGGTAGCAGATGAATGACGAGGACGGCACGGCACGTGACGATGGGACGTATGTGCAGGCGCGACAGACACCAATGGTGTTGCAGTCGTCGCGTAGAGTGCGTTCAAGCGCGAGACACATCATTGAGGTAAATCCGTTTCGCTGCCGGATATGGACAATGCACGATCGTATCGAGGAGCACATTACAGAGGAGTCTTGTGCGGACGAGATCAAGAGCTTCGCGGCTCACGGTCAGTTGATTCCTGCATTGGGGCGTCCAATAAGAGAGGATATTGGGCATGACGTGGAGATCATTTGCGGCGCTCGTCGACTTTTTGTGGCTCGACATCTAAATGTACCGCTGCGCGTCGACTTGCAGGACATGTCTGACCGCCAGGCCATTGTGGCAATGGACTTGGAGAATAGGCACCGGAAAGATGTGAGCGCCTACGAGCGCGGTCTGAGTTATTCCCTCTGGCTGAGAGGCAAACTCTTCAGTTCGCAGGATGACCTGGCACGCACATTGAACGTGTCTGCGGCGCAAGTCTCGCGACTGCTGAAGCTGACTCAGTTACCAAGCGTAATCTTGAGCGCATTTCCTAGTCCAACAGCAATCCGGGAATGCTGGGGACTGAATCTCTACAAAGCGTGGCAAGACCCGCAATTCCGGTCGTGTCTCGCGTTAAGAGCGCGGGGCCTGGTAACGGCGCCATGTACTGATGCCGAGAAAGTATACGCGCGCCTAATAGCCCCTTCCGGCAATCGTGCGACGCGAAGGCACGCTAGTCACGACGAAGTCGTGCGATGTCCAAAAGGCGCTCCACTCTTTCGAATTCGGCGGCATCGCAGGTTTGTCGTATTGCTGGTTCCGGTTGAGCGGGTTTCTGAGGTCGCACTAGAACGGATACGATTAGTAGTTTCGGAAGAGCTGATTCGTCCATTGCAATAGCAGAAACGTCCCAATGGTCTTCAAATCGTGTTTGATAGGCATGGCTGGCAGCGATCCCATCCTTCCGAGCGAATTGGTGGCGATAGTGGTCAGAACTAAATACGTTCGAAGTATCAGATAGTTACGCATTTGCAGAATGCAAGACTTCAAGGGTCCGAGTTTCCTTGCTCTAGCTTGAGGTGCATTGGCGACCGTTGGACGCCTTGAGTTCAGCCAGTCCATCGGAGCCAAACAAGACTTTCACCCAGCCTTGGCCAAGGTCGAATCCGCATTGACCATGATTGATTGCAACACGGTCGGCGTGCTTACCTTGACCGGCAGCAGCTTCGCATCGTCCTTCGCGCCTGGCGAGTTCAGCAATCCACGACGATGCTGCCGCCTCCAAGCGAATATCTGGTTGGCGTTGACGTGATGACGACGGGCCACCGCCGCCACCGAGGCGCCCTTCGCACGCGTCTCCTCAACAATCCGCAGCTTCTCTTGGATCGTGTGCCGCATCCGCGGCCCAGTCCGCCGGCCTAGCGTGTCAGTCGTGACGATCTCTTCAGCGAAGATGCCCACCGAACCCCTACGTGGACACCATCATGGGTACTCCGCTCTCCGCCGGCCATGCGGCCCAAGCCGGACGGTTACGATTGATTGGGCCTTGTGGCGCATTAAATCATCAAATTGCTCGAATCCGTCGCAGATCCGCTTACCTCGAAGAGTCGGACTCAGAGCATACGCCGGGTAGACCGTGAACTTCAGTGCGGCACTACTCCCACATACCACGCCACGATGGGGTGGAAATCAGTGCGAATGGGCTTTTTGTTACGTCACACAGAACGATCCAATCATGACCAGCTACAAATTGAGAATTCAGGGCATATGTGATGCAGGCGATGTGCTTTTTTGGCTGTAGCCAGCGGGAACGATGAAAATTGCTGGATCTAGCGCTTCCGCGCGTACTGCGGTAAGTGTGGTTTCCTCCACGGGCTTTTCACGGCTAAACTCCCGCCACCGCAACACCACTCCATCGAGTTGATGCGCCACCATGGCCTGCATCCGCAATCGATACGACGGTACCTCAAAAAGGAAAACCGCGGCATCGCCCAGCGACTGGCGCGCAGAGGCCAGAAATCCGCTCACAAAGACCATAGCCTGAAGCATTTCTGAGCCTTCCGCGAAAACCGATGGCGCCACCACACACGCGTCGGCTCGCTTCTCACTTCCAAGGTAGTACTCCCAAACAATACAGCTGCGGCCGCCAACGGTTTCATGCCGATCGGTTCGGCGCAGATCCAGTGGCTGCCGTTCTTCTGCGATCTTTTGCGCTCGGGTGTCGAGTGCGGGCTGTATCATCGCTCGTTGCGCGGGCGTCAACTTGTCCAAGTTTTGCTCGGATCGTTTGCGGAATGCGGTCTCATTCGAGGCGAGCTGCTCCATTGCGCCGCGGTCAAGTAAGTTGTATGTCCGATCGGTCGGATTCAGCATATATAGCGCGTCGTCGCGCATGATGAGCGGGAAAGCTCTATTCCCGATGTATTGAACCAGGAGCTTCTTGTCCTCGAAAGAACCACGCAACGTCAATGATGACTGGCCGTTGTTCGCCAAGAAACTCGTAGTCTCTTCGAACACAAGACCAGCTCGGGCGCCGGGGCAGAGGGACACGAGCAGCAAAAACGTGACAATGTCTTTCATGAATCCTTTCGCCCTGAGTTGCGGCTTGACTCGTGCGAATTCGCGTCAGTTTACCGCAGATTGCGAATTGCAGCTTAACGGCCGGCACTTCGAGACCTTCACTGACCTGAGATGGCAGATCTGTGCGGGAGCGGTTCGCCCTCTTGCTGGGTTCATGGTAGACCATCGCGGAACTTGCAGCCGAGGTTATTGTAGTTAGTTAGGAATCCATCTTCTTGTAGGAGTGGACATTAGCCATCAGCGCAGGGCCACCGGTGATCGGGTCGCGAAAGAACCCAATAGCAATCAGCGCCTGGCAGTCTAATGCGTATTGATGCCGTTCATGGAGGCGGTGCGCAAACACTTCCACGCCGCCAGAGCCCGGGCGACCAAATCGAAAAAGAAGGGTATCGCCGTCGAGCGAAACACTAACCCGCCCAAAGTAACCGCCGCAGTACGTTCCAACAAGGTCTGATACCGCGAAGTCGCCGGCTAGCTGGGTCAATGCGAATACCTTTCTGCGAGGCAGCGGCTTCATAAGGGTCGGCGCGTGACCGAAGCACAGAGCCACGGCCCTGTCGATTATGGCGTCGCGCGCGTGAGGTGCCCACGCGTTAACTCCCACTGAAAGGGCGAATCGACGCTCGAGATTAAACCGCAGTGCACAAGTCTGACCTGGCGCAGAGCCATTGTGCCCAAGCAACTCCAAGTCGTAGTGCCCGCATCCAAGCGAGAACGCTCGAGGCATCCTCTCGACGAGCATTCCGGTTGACACTGTCTGAGGAAGTGCAATTACGGGGGTACGTATAGCCGCAACTGTTGATCGGCTGAACACCGCACTATCTATCGAACGATTTGCCGATTCGAACAGCGCCTCAGAGATTGCAATCTGATCGTTCAACGTCATCGTCATGTCAGGCAGCGACGACGCCCAGAATGGTCCGAAGGCGGGAATCGATACAGGCTCGAAGCGACGACTTGACGATTGATAACTATGTTGACCCACATACGTATCTTCGGACGCGACCTTCGAGTGGGCGCCGCCAGGGATGATGCCAAGCGGTCCAAATATCTCTTGCTGGAGGACCGCGCCCAAGGGCCTGCCGCAGACTCTATTGAGAATCTCGCCAAGAATAACGTGCTCGGAATGCTCATAGTTAAACACCAATCCCGGTGGGAAGGACATCCTTGTAGTTTGGAAATGTTCGATAAACCGTGACCAGCTGTAAGCCCACTTTACGCGAGAGTCGGTTATATCGAGTCCGAGATAGCCACTAGTGTGAGAGAGGAGATGACGCACTCGAAGTTCCCCGGCTAATTCGGGGTTATATAGCTCTGGGAGATACTCGGCGATCGGTGCGTTAAGACTTATGCGCTCCCGGCGTGCGAGTTCCAGCGCTAGTAGTGACGTGTAGAACTTCATAAGACACGACACTTCAAATTTTGAGCGGCTCCCAAGGGCATGCTCTTGTCCAACGGAGGCTTTACCGACGTATGCTTCGACTTTCTGCCCTTCGACGCTAACTACCAAGCCCACGCCTGGAATACCCGTTTCTTTCACGACCTCACCTAGAAGTCCGATAAGTTCCGATTCAGAGGGTGCGTTGGTAAATTGGCTCATCAGGCATACGGCAGCGGTGTTACAGCACAACAAAAAGCGTTCGGTCCATGAGCATTTGATTCGCAAGCGGAGCTTAACGACGCCGCAGCGCAGCCGCAACAAAGCACGCGAACGGACCGGCCAAAATCGAGCACTAGGCGGGCTGCGCTGTCAGGACAACCGCGGGACAAGCAGCGGGTCAGTAATTTCCAATCCAACTATGAGCCTGAGCGGGGTGAATTCTGAGGGTAGTCTTGCTTAGCATCGTGCAGGCGCTCCGCGGCTTGAGGGGCCTCCAAAAAAATGGGACACCCCGGAATGTGAATTTTGCGACAAAATCAGATCTTGAGACGGAGGTTCTGTTGTGGAAGAGAAGCGGTTTTCGGTCGAGCATATCGCCGGCATATTGAAACAGGCGGAGCTAGGAGCTTCGATTGCGGAGCTGTGTGGCAGCACGCGATCTCCGAGCAGAGCTTTTACCGTTGGGAGAATATCTACAGGAACATGGAGCGCTCGGAGGCAGAGGAACTGCGGCGGTTGCGGGATGAGAACACGAAGCTCAAGCGCATCGTTGCGGATCTCTCTCTGGACAAAGCAATGTTGCAGGACGTGCTGCAAAACAATTCTGAAGCCTGTCAGGAAGCGCGAAGTCGTGAAGTCCCTGAGGGCAGATCGAAGTCGTGAAGTCCCTGAGGGCAGATACTTGGTGAGCGTCGAGAAGGCGTGCCGCTGCGTCGGATGTTGTGTCTTGACAGCTCCGCGGTGTTCTGGCACTTTTCAGCGAAAATCAATCCGGACGGTACTAGAAGAGACGTCGCGCGCGGTATTTGCAAGATGGTGATGTGGCGTTCGGCCGATCATTCGACCAAAATCTGAAATAGTAAGGAAGGGGTGTCAAATGTCTGACTACTACTACTACGGCGGCAGCGGCACTGGCTATGGAGGGGCATCAGGTGGCGGTACCGCCTATGCGTATGACGGTCCGGGTCCATTCGGGACCGGCGTGTCGACTGGCGATAATTTTTACTATACGGTGCGCGGCGAAGGATCTGAAAGGGTAAGTGTCGAGACCTACTCCACGGACTCGGTCGATAACAACTGGATTCAAGACACTTCCGGTCTGTCAGCGAATGTCACTGACACCCAGAATACAACGCTACAAGAGATCACAGTTTCAGGTGGGTCGTCAGGTGATGCAGGCGCCGCGGTAGAGTGGGTACCAGACGGAACCACCCTTGACGAGATTGTGGTTACGGCCTCGGCAGCAAACGGTGGCAAGAGTTCGACTAACTATGTAGGTATCACCAAGATTCCCCAAAGTGTGGTAACAGCGAAGCTAGGGGTACTACGACAAAAGGGACTAGTGCCTACTATGCTCAATTCACATCCGCGGAAAATCCCGCGAAGGTAAAGATTCTGGCCTCAGGCAACACAATCACTATCTTTTGGGACCAATCGGCCGCTCATGGTTTGGGGCATCTATCAATATCTATCAATGGCAGCCTTGCGGCGGGTTTCGAGCCGATATCCGGCGCCTCTGGTCCTGGCTATATTGCCCTCGGTGGCGACAATGGTCCAGATACCGGAGGGAATGTGATGGCCATGACTATCGACGTCACTCCAGCACAGGCCCAATCGGCCCAGAATTTTATAGCCAGTTCTGAGGCAGCTGGTGGACCTACTGGAACTCTAAATTACAACCCGTTTGGCGATAACTGCACGGAGTGGGCCGGGCAAGCGGCATATAACGCCGGCCAGGAAGGCGGCGCAGGAGACGTCTCGCCGGCGCAGTACTGGGTAGATCAAATGAATTGGGAGTTAGGCCAGAACAAGGGCAACATAGTCGGTAGTCAGGTGATTACCAAACCGTGAACGGGCAGGTCGGAGAAGAGATCCCTCCCCCCTGGTGGGGTCCGCTCATTAATAACCCGTTGTTGTTCACACTAGCGCGCGTTGCGTCCGATTGGCCTGTGCCACATCTTTGTCGCCGGCACTCTAGCAATACGCGCTTTGGTGGCGCGGCGTTCAGCCGTGTATAAGTGGGCAGCTTAAAACTCATAATCAGCTCCGCAGTCGCAATGACCGTATGTGCCGCTGCAAGTCCGCTGTCGCAAGACATTCCGGAGAATTCTATGACGCAACAATGCAAAAATAGTCACGCTGACTTATCCCCAAGCGCTGTCGTGGATGTGTGTACGAAGGCAATTAGCACGCACACCGAGCGTGGCCTTGAACTTGCCGTTCTCCTTGCAAGTCGCGCCGCTGCCTACGACGTGTTGGGCGACACTAAACGTGCGCTGGCCGACTACAACGAAGCGATTCACCTTGCTCCAACCGCCGCGGGTATCTACTACAATCGTGGCGTATACTTCGAGCAACAAGGAGATCTTTCCCACGCTGTCGAAGACTACTCGGAGGCGCTGCGACTTGAACCTACGCTTCTTCCCGCTTTGTACAACCGTGCGAAGATTTACAACCGCCAGGGCAACAACGGCCAAGCACTCGCTGACTATTCCGCGGCCATACGCACCAATCCGAAGGTAGCGGTTCTGTTCCAGGAACGAGGGTTGGTTCATTTACGGGATAACCGCTTCCAAGAGGCACTGGAGGACGAGAGCGCGGCTATCCGACTCGATCCAAATCTTGCCATACCTCATCTATTGCGGGCGATAGCGAACGGAAGGCTGGGCGGCAGTTCAGAAGAAGTCCTTACCGATGCTGAGACTGCTATCCGACTCGATCCGAGAACGGCGCAGTATGTAAAGATAAATGGAACAAAGGTCTCAATCACCCCACCTTTTTAGACAGGTGGCTGCTGCTCAGGGCGCGCGCTGTTGTTGCTGTTCTGCTACTTTCTTCTACGGAAAGGGTGGACGCCCATTTTACGGTTGAAGATCAACGGCCGGAAGGACACCTGCTGTGCGTAGTTTATTCTAGCCATCTCTTCCTTCGTGACTTCCTCGGCCACGACTTCGACCTTGCGTTCGGTCATCGGAAAAAGATACACCATCATCTCGCCGGCTGCGAATTGATGCTCTGAACGCTCTCCAACAGTGCGTGGTAGTAGAACGTTTACGTTCGTTGAATGTTGGTTCTTATATTCGACAAGTGCCGACATGGTATGGAAGCGAAACGGGTCTCTTTGGTGATAACAAGGATGGGTCCATGCAAAATGGATGGGTTCGTCGCAAACGAACGCCCACGGCGAGTGAAATTTGAAGTGCTGGACGCCGGGCCCAAACGCTCCAGAATATTGCCCTTCTGGATGTACTGTCCCAGCTTTTCCGACCTGCAAGTTTTTCCCAGCTGCCGCAACGGCTCCGTCTCGATCGATCGCCACGTTTACATCGGCCCATAGTCGAAGCCCGATCCCCTGCTTGTACACTTCCTGCATTCCATAGCAATGCTTAACGGTCATCATATTGGCCACGACGGTTTTCTCGGCACCGGATGCTGGTCTTTCCCGATATGCGGGAAGGTTGCTCCACCATTCCGGCAAGGCATTGATCAGTTTAACTGGGGGAAGAACCTCGGTCAGCCTCGGTGTCGTGGTGTATGCACGCAATTTGATAGCGCTTCGCCGTCGCATCACTGCACAATTCCTCCGCGGTGACCGCCGGTCCGGTCTGTCTCCATGTTGACTTCTACCGAATTGCGCAACCGAATCGTCGGATCGCCAGTTTGCGCTCCATGCGCGAGATCGCTCATGATCTGCGCGAGCCGCTTGTGGATGTAATCGCTCATCCGACGAATTTTGGATGCCACCGTTGCTCGGCAAGTCTCGATATCGCTTCCCTCGATATGACCTTCAGTCATATGGGTTTCCGTCTCATATCCCCACTCGAGGCCAGCGTGATAGGACAATGAGTGTCCCAGGTCTGCTTCAATTCGACGCGTTGCCGTCCTGTTGGTGGCCTCAACCGCCCTCCATACGATTTCCTGTTGTGAGGAATCCAGCGGAGCACCGCGCAGAAAGGACACAAGATCTAAAAAGTATAGCCCCTCGTCTCTAATCATCTCATCGTAGTCAAACGTTCGGGCGCTAATAGTGGGCGTCCCAGGATCTTCCAGTTGACCACAGCTAAACCTCTGTAGCGCGTAATCCAGTATCAGGCTGTCTAGGTAGCCATCGTCGAGCACTACGTCCGTAAACGATACGTTCCGACGAAGTGCTTTTTCAAAAATCAATGGAGATAACCCATCAAGTGAGAACAGTACAAACGCTCGAAGCCGATTTGTACAACGGCTCACGTAATCAGCGAGCATCCAACGCTTGGCGCCTTGGCGCTTAAAGTTTGCGGCCAGTAGTTCATACAGCGCGAGTATTGACGTAATTTGATCTTCCACGTTTCGGCCGATAAGCGCAAATCTCATGCCGTACCCGACGTTGCCAGATAGGATCGGCTCGATGAGCCACGGGCGGAGCGGATGGGATAAGACCGAAAGGCACGGGTGGCGTTCGCACGCCTCTGAGAACCTCGCCACACGTTGAAGTTGCAGACGCACTGCCGCTGGATTATCGCTAAGCAACGCCAATGAGCCTGGCGGAACGTGATGGCCTAGACGAAAGTTGTCGGTGTTGAGAAAAATAAATGCCTTCGAAAGATTGTAAGGCGAGGCGGGATCTACCCACTGTCCTAGACGATACGCGTACAGTCTGTGGGCACATAGTGACTTAGCGCTACCCTTGAGTATTTCGTTCAATGCGAAGAGAAAATACATAGTCCGGAATGTGCCCGATCGAGGTATAACCGAAATAACTGTCAATCGCGCAACGGACGGTGACGACTGGCCTTTGGCGAAGTCTTCGCTGGCACACAGGTCCCGTACATCGAGAATGTGCGACTGGTTAATCGCCAACATGGTGACTAAAACGGCATGATTATAAGTTGCAAGAATGACGCCCTCATCTCTGTGGACGTTGGCGCAGAACTCGCGTAGAGATATGATCGGTCGCCCGTGTAGTTGACCACCTGTATCTCCGGAAATGAACGTAACTTGCGCTCGAATATCATCCCTCAATAGAGCAAAAGCGAAGCTGGCCAGGTGCCCGGAACCGAGAATGTAACGAACATGACTCGTCTCCAACTGTGATCGCGTCAGAACTAACTCAACGAATGACTGCTGGATGGGCATTGGCGGTGCGCCTCAGCGCTCATGGATGGCCTGGGCGCCGATCTCGCGTAGGGGCGAAAGCAAATAATCGATTATTCGTCGTTTGCCTGTTTTCACCTCCACCGTAACGCTCATGCCCGGCTTGAGCGACGCGCTCCTACCGTCAACCACAATGCTTGGCTCGGCAAGCGCTATCGTTATAGGGAATACAAGATTGCGAACTTGAGGTATTCTGGCCGCCGCTGACCCAGAAGCAGATATTGGCGTAACGGCAGAGTCTGCCGTTGGCAAGGCTTCTTGTTGATTCTGAACGTCAACTGCGTCGTGCGAGATACCGACCACCGTACCCGATACGCTGCCATAGATTGTGAACGGAAATGCTCGAACCTTAACCACGGCACTCTGGCCGACCTTTACGAACCCGATATCCTCATTCGAGACCAGAGCCTCCACCTCAATGGGCGCATCATCCGGTACGATCGTCATGAGTTGCTGCCCACTCGCGACAACTTGGCCTATTGTAGTCACGCCAAGCTCCTGGACCGTCCCGTCTACTGGCGTGAGCAGACGCGTGCCGGTGACCTTCACCGAAGTCTTGATTACCTCCTGTTCGACACTGTCGAGCTTGCCCGCAGCAAGCGCCTCGGCGTTGCGGTTGTCTGCAATGAATTTTGCACTTGCCGCATCCTTTTCATTCCCTAGCTCAACGATCGTAGCTTTCGCCTGCTCAAGACTACCCACATGTTCCGCGAGACTAGCCATTTCTCGGGCAAGGATCTCCTCTGCATCCAGCACATTCGCCTTTGATTCCCACTGATCCTTTTCGAGATCCTGCCGCATGTTGAGGCGCCCCTTTAGCGTCTCTATCAGTCGCTCCTGCGCAACAATGGTTGCCGTCAGCCCATTCACCTGCGAGGCACTTTCACCGATTTTGGCGTTCAGCGATGCTAAGGTGGTTCTGAGTTCTCCCAGATCTGCATCAAGTACAGCCGCCTCACGAGATCGCAATGCCCCGTCAATCGTACTTTCAAAAGCGATAGTAGGAACTGGATTGAAGCTGCGGGCTCGCGCGGCTTCTATAGCAGTCTTTCTCCTGGCGATCTCCGCCCGAAATCCATCTGCCTGTCGCGAGTATTCCTGATGCTGAGCGGCGGTCTCCGTTGGGTCAAGCTCTATTAGAAGATCGCCTTGGCGCACCCGCGCACCATTCTTAACATTGACGACTGACACTCTCCCGGGATCCATCGGTTGGATGATCTTGCTCCTTCCGATCGATTGGACTTTTCCTTCCGCCACGGCATAAATATCTGTTTTTCCAAAGCACGCCGCAAATACCGCCGCGGCAAATAAAGCGCAAATGACCAGCATTAGGGAGGTTTGGATCGGCGAGCGAGGTGTTTCGATTGATTCGAGCGCGGGGATAAAATCCCTGTCACGAACGTGTCTTGCTGGCTCGAGCCGCAGCCAACGCGGTACAAGCGCCGATGCCATACTACTTTGCGGTGTCATCCACCGACCCGGAGCTCTGAAGGAACCAAAGATGGCCGTACAAACTGCCCGACTTCGCCAGGAGCTCGTCATGTGATCCCTGCTCCACAATTTGACCGCCAGCAAGACCGACAATTCGGTGGCAATGGCGGACCGCCGCGAGGCGATGCGCAATAATAATTACGGTTCGTCCGCGGGCCATTTCCTTCATGTTCTGACGTATGATGCGTTCGCTCTCGTAATCAAGAGCACTGGTTGCCTCGTCGAATATCAGTATCCGGGGATTTCGGGCCAAAGCTCGCGCGATGGCAATGCGTTGGCGCTGACCGCCGGACAAGTTCGCACCTCGTTCCACAATCTGGTAGTCGTATCGGTTCGGCAACTCGCAGATGAATTCGTGAGCTCCGGCCAGCTTTGCGACATCTATAATGCGTTCGTGATCCATCAGCGGATTAGCCAGCGCAATATTCTCCCGAACTGTACGATTGAATAGTAGATTGTCTTGCAAAACAATCCCCATCTGCCGTCGAAGCCAGGGTGCGGGTAGCTGATCGATGTCCACGCCATCGATCGTAATCCTTCCGTGCTCTGGCATATAGAAGCGCTGAATAAGCTTTGTAAGGGTTGATTTACCGGAACCCGACGGGCCAACGATTCCGATGACTTGACCCGCGGGAATCTCTAGCGAGATACCGCGAAGCACTTCACGCGCTCCCGGGTGATAGCGAAAATGCACATCTTGAAGACAGATCGATCCCGCAAGTCGTTGCGGGCGGGACCGGGTAGACGGTTGCGGCTCAGGTGTAGCCTTGAAAATGTCGCCCAGCCGCTCGATTGAAACGAGAATTTGCTGAAAATCCTGCCAAAGCTGCGATAGCCGCATTATCGGCACAAAGACCTGCGCCGCAATCATGTTGAACGCCACAAGAGCGCCGACGGTCAGCGTGCCGTCAATCACCTCCTCCGCGCCGAAGTAAAGAAGCAACGCGGTTGTCAGTTTGTTCAAATATTGAATACCATTCTGACCTACGCTCGCAACCATCATCGCCTGAAATGAAGTCTTGACGTAGGCCGCCATTCTTTCGACCCACTGACGCTCTACGAGTGATTCGATTGCCGCAGCCTTCAGAGTTTGCGCACCGATGACAGACTCGACGAGGAACTGTTGACTTTCGGCGGCTTTGTTGAATCGTTCGCGCACCTTTTCTCGGAGAATTGGTCTCACGAGCCCCGCTACTCCTATGTACAGCGGAATGGTCGCAATTACGATGAGGGTTAGATGGATCGAATAGACAAACAGCACAGCCAAGAACAATGCTGTGAATAGCAAATCGATACATGCCGTCAGTCCTTGACCGGTGAGGAAGCTTCGGATTGTTTCGAGCTCACGCACGCGAGCTACCGTCTGCCCGGCGGGCCGTGTTTCAAAATAGGATATAGGTAATTTGAGCAAATGACGGAACAGGCGACCCCCCAACTCAACGTCGAGTCGATTAGTAGTGTGTGCCAGCGCGTATGCGCGCAGGTACTGAAGAGTCACGTCAAACAGGCCCAATACCACCATTCCGACGGTCACTACCAATAACGTCGAGGTCGACTTGTGGAGAAGAACTTTATCAATAATTATCTGAAAGAACAGAGGTGTAACTAACGCAAAAAGCTGGATGAAGCATGAGGCAATCAATACTTGAGCGAGCGGCCAACGATATCTCCATACCGACGGTAAAAAAAATCGAAATCCATACGAAGCTTCTGGGCTGCCGCTCGACTCTGGTTCAACTACAGTAAAGAGGTGACCTGACCAGACGTCGCAGAGCTCATGTGTCTCCATGCGAGGCGGCTTAATCCCCGGTCGGTGGGTAGCGGGATCGAATATTGGAAATTGTCCACCCTGTACAGGGGGTCCTACTACAATGTACTGCCCATCCGTTCTCAGCAGCAGCACCGGCCTTCTGATCCTTCCGAGAAGCGGTGCACCTCCTGTCAGCTTTTTCAGCCTCAATCCCGCAACGTCCGCGATCTTCATGAGACCTTCGATTGTCGTCGGCTGTGCACCAATTGCACATTCGGACGCTAAGGAGTCTGGATCCAGTGTCATGCCATGAAACCTGGCCAATAGCACAAGGCCACGGATACCGCTGCTTGCGTCATGCTCGGCGTCAGATACCGCGACTCCACTGCCCCGTTGCGTTCGTTCAGGGGTGTCCGCGGTTGTACTATTTGGCATTGGCGCTATCTCTTCCTAGACAGCCTTCTCATTAGATAATGTGCAACTGGCGGGCATGGTGACGGCGGGTCAATCTTGCGCGCCATTGCAAAACATTCCAGGGTATTGCGCAATTTGTGATCTCACGGCGGAGACCACGGTACCGTTTTTCTTCTTCCTCGAGGTTGCGTCGTCCATGATAGCCGTTGCAACGTTACCCGTGTCGGAATCAGCTTGTCAACGATTGAACTAGCTTTCAACGGCAAGAAACGTCACGGTTAGGCCTCTATCCAAAAGTCGAGCGCGTTGCAAATAACGTCTCCCAAGCTACGACAATGATTGGCTCTTCCGGTTTCAGTGTGGGGACAAATGGAGTCTTGTAGAAACGCTTCCTGCGCGATCTCTTCCGCTGCTTCACTCGAGCCGACGAAGCGGCGACTGTATCGGCGCAATGCGGGCAAGTAGGGCGGCGGCCTTGAGCTCTGCGTCGTCAATCCCGTGGGGGCACTCGGCTCACCAGTTGGCGTGAGGCGTGCGGGGTCTCGCGGCTCTCGGCGAAGAGCTTCGTGAAAATCTCCGTGGGGGACTCAGAGGCCGTCGACATCGCCGTGTTATCCGTTTGGACTACGGTAGGCCATTCAGAAGTCGCACGGCAACTTCCACAACTCGAATGGGGGATTTTCCCTTCCCAGGTGTCATAGCCGTCAAGCGACCACGCCTGTTTTAATGGGGTTTGATGCATGTTTAAAAAATCTGGCATGATTTACGGATGCCAAAACACCCAAGTGCCGCCATTTGGCTAAATTGTTTGCCGCTACTCGTACGCAGCTGCCGAGAGGTTGTAAGTCAGCTGCGGATTCGCAGCCTGTGGATGACTTTAGCTGGCTTTCTCGCGATCCCAACATATTGTATTAGTGCTGAGACTCTACACGATGCGCTCTCTGAAGCGTACGCGGGCAATCCGACGCTGAAAGCGCAGACTGCGCACCTAAATCAAGTCGGGGAAAAGGTGCGGCAAGCTGAGTCGCATTGGGGCCCTCTGCTTGGGGTTACTGCGGATACGGGCCCGCACCATTGGCGACAGATCAGTGGCAGTAACGACGGTTTTGTCGAAACCAATAGTCCTCAATCCGCAACACTCCCACAGCACGACGTTGATATTACACTTACGCAACCCCTGTATCGCGGGGGCCGCACGTTGGCCGAAACGAGGGCGAGTAAGGCGTCCTTGGAAGCCGAGCGAGCACGCTCTGACGCTGCTGAGCAATCGATATTGACTTCTTTGGCAATTAGCTACGATGGCGTACTCGCTGATCGGGCGCTGCTTGAACTCACAATTCAAAACGAGAGCAACCTCCGCGCGGAACTTGCGGCGGCGCAGGAGAGGCTTGTTCGTGGCGAGCTAACACGAACAGATGCCGCTCAGGCACAGACTCATTTGGCGGGAGGCATCGCTGACCGCCAGGAGGCAGAGGCGAATCTTCTCGCCGCCTCCGCAGAGTACGAGGAACTAGTTGGACATCCGCCCGGTGACTTAACGCCCTTCTCTCACGAACCGTCGGCGGATTCCAACGCTCCCGCCACCCTGGCCGATGCCGAGAGGACTGCACTGGAAGAAAATCCAGACCTGCGCGCGTCCGTATTCGACCAACTCGCTGCTCAGCAAGATATTGCATTGGTCAAAGGTATCAGGTTGCCATCTGTTGACCTCATTCTCGAAGCAACTCGTAATGAGAATGCCACGATCCGAACGCCCCTGCTCAATAACCCGGCCAGGCTAGACAGTCTTTCCGCTTTGCTTCGCGTTACGGTGCCAATATTTGATTCCGGCTCGTCTTCATCGCAAGTACGAGCAGCCCAAGATGCCTACTCGCAGGCGCAATTTACCGTGGAGGCGACGAAGCGCAGCGTGCTCAGCAAATTGCGAGCTGCATGGGCCACTCTTTATGCCGCGCGCCGGCGCATTCAGGCCCTCCAAGTTCAATGCGATGCAGGTCAGCTTGCCCTGCAGGGATCTCGAATAGAGCAGAGAGCGGGGACGCGCACGCTATTGGACGTGCTCAATGCGGAGCAGGACTTGTTAACCGCAAGGATGTCCTTAATAAAGAGTACGCATGATGCCACGCTAGCGGCCATCCAGCTGCAATCCAGTATTGGGCGGTTCACTGCCCGTATTCTAGGGATCAATGCTACTCAGGGCGCTCGATCATCTACGCAACTTCCGTAGCGCGTATGTCATGGAACGCGGGTACTGTCAACGCCGACGCACTTCCCTTATTACGGCCACCCGTGGCGCCACGGAGATCGGGCTAAATAAGCCCGTGCTGCAACCCTTGTTCTTTGGTTCGCTTCATCGTCGATGGCCGCCAGAATGATCAATGATCTCACTTTCTGCGGGTGGAGGGTGCACTCAGAGCTATCGCTGCCGGAACTCTGCAAATGGACGGGTGACGTGCGTGAGCCAGACGTTACTATTAGTTACGCAGACTCGCGAGTTTGCTGCGAGAGATCCTCTCCAGACGCACAACCGCTGTCCCTTTTAACGCATGTGTGCCCGGACGGCGCGTGGTGTCTAAATGTTCCGACCGTTGGTAAGTTCATAGTGCGTCGAGGCAAGGAGATTCTTATCTCGCCGACCCGCTTTGCATCGGCCGGCGATCTTAGATTATTCGCACTAGGACCGGCTCTTGCTATCTGCTGCGCCCAGCGGAGGCTACTGCCGATCAGAGCCACAACAATGGTGCGCCGCGATGGCGCGGTAGCGATTTGCGGGGAACCGGGGGTCGGCAAATCGGCCGTTTCGCTTCTTCTCTCGTTGTCTGAATACAAACTACTATCGGACGGCCTTTCGGTTTTGGTGCCTCCGGCGGAATCACGTTGCACGAAAGCGTTGGCAACACATCCATTCTTTTTCCTCTGGCGGGCTGCGACCGATGCGCTTGGTATTGTTTCGACAGAGCTTGCGCAGCCACGCCAGTGTTTAGAAAAGTTTGTTTGCGCGATTAACAGCGACCGTTTTGACCCATATCTATCCACAGAGCTCGGTCACATCGTGATATTGGTCCGACGATCAGCGATGAGCACTTCAATGGCTTCATTGGTAGACGCCGAGGAAGTCTTCCGACGATTACAACGATTCGTGTATTTCCAGCACTCTCATCATTGGAGCATTAATACCTCCAATGTGTTCTTATCGTTGAAAGACGTGGCAGCGACAACGCGAGTGCATACCATAGCAATGGAGAACGAGCGCGATGCAGCCAAGGTCATCGAGGATCTCTTAGCCTGATGGGCAAGATTGTACTTCTCGCCTCCTATCCAAAATCCGGAAATACTTGGGTAAGAGCATTTCTGACTAGCCTGTGGAGAGATGGCACGAATGTGAATATTAACAGGCTAATGGTACCCAACGCCTCAAGCAAGGATTTCATTGAGTCGTTGTTAGGGACCTGTAGCTCGGATTTCGGCTACTTTGAGTTGGCGAACTTGCGTCCCGAATTGTACGACTTGGTGACACGGCGAAGTCCCGCGGATGATCGCGTATTTCTAAAAATGCACGATGCCTTCCTGTCATTGTCCGACAGCCTTCCAGCGCCGATCTATAGATCCAATATTGATCGAGTTGTGTACATCGTGCGCGATCCGCGGAACATTGCTCCTTCACTCGCGCGTCACCTGGGTACGTCGATTGATAGGGCGATTGATGTCATGGGGAATCCGCACTATAAGCTATCGTTCTATCCACGGAGGGTGGGGCAGCACATTCCGCAGCTACTATCCACATGGAGCGTGCACGTAGAAAGCTGGTTCAGCTGCGCGGAGGTCCCAGTGCAGCTAATTCGATATGAAGACATGCTAGGGAATCCGTTATCGACGTTCAGCGCTATGCTGCAATTTCTCGAGGTGGAAGCATCCGCCACTGCAGTTGGTGACGCGATCCAGGCGACGCAGCTCTCAGTGCTTATGCAAAAGGAGCGCACCGGCGGCTTTGTCGAGAAACCTCCCGGCAAACACAGCTTTTTCCATGGAGGCGTATGGCAACCTTGGCGAACAACACTCTCTCTTTCACAATCGACAGCCATTGAAACTGCACACGAGGCCGTCATGAATCGACTTGGCTACCTGCCATAATAGCGACGGCGCTCCTCATTGGCGGTCGGCGACTCAAGGCGGCTTGTTGCGCAGTTCTGGAAACCGCGGCGCCGACGAGCGCCACCAGTGCTGCCATCCTGTTCCGGTCTTTTCCTGGAAAATTCGCCAACCAACACCTCCCTGTTGACCATGACGCGCGTTGATGGTAAG